>Ga0315912_10002678_pt1 | contig 18623 bp, 20 predicted proteins | sample VfabasoilMG_FD_204469 | JGI IMG/M metagenome (GOLD analysis project Ga0315912, IMG submission 204469) | Garden soil microbial communities collected in Santa Monica, California, United States - V. faba soil | ecosystem: Environmental > Terrestrial > Soil > Garden | place: USA: California...
GTGCGGACGGCTGGCGCGCGCGACTCGCGATGGCGCGCCTGTGGCGGGATACGGTGAATCGGCATGGCGGCGATGTAACGGTCGTGCATCTGCCGGAGATCGGCATTCGTGGAAACACGCACTTCCCCTTCTCCGATCTCAACAATCTACAGATCGCCGATCTGATGTCGAAATTTCTCAAAGACAAGAAATTGGATTGAACGTCATGCGGACCACACCGACATCGCGCTGGCATGCATTGCTAGCTCTGACGGGACACGCGGTGGTCTTGATCTGCGCAACTACTGTGCACGCCGCCGCGCCCGAGCCAACCCGCGTGCGCGTGGATAGCGGCGAGTTGCAAGGAACCCTCGACGACGGTGTCGTCACCTTCAAAGGCATTCCTTTTGCAGCCCCTCCGGTCGGAGACCTGCGGTGGCGGCCGACGCAGCCGACGCTACCTTGGAGCGGTGTGCGCCAGGCCGCAAACTACGGGGCGAACTGCATGCAGCCCCAGTGGGGACCGCCTCCGGCATCCGGCGAGCCCGGCATGTCTGAAGACTGCCTCTATATAAATGTATGGCGCCCCGCCGACTCGTCGGGTCGCAAGCTACCGGTAATGGTCTGGATCCATCCGGGCGGCTTCGTCGTCGGCTCGAGTGCGTCGCCAACATTTGCCGGGACGCTGTTCGCCAAAGACGGCGTCGTTCTGGTCAACTTCAACTATCGCCTGAACCGTTTCGGCTTTTTCGCCTTCCCGGCGTTGAGCGCCGAGCATCCCGACGAGCTCAAGGGCAACTACGGCTATATGGACCAGATCGCGGCTCTGAAATGGGTCCAACGAAATATAGCGGCGTTTGGTGGCGATCCGCGCAACGTCACCATTTTCGGGCAGTCGGCCGGTGGAGTGTCGGTCCACAGTTTGTTGACGATGCCTGCGGCGGCTGGGCTGTTCCACAAGGCGATCGTCGAATCTGGCGGTTCTCGCGATAGCGTGCTCACCGCACGGCCTCTGCGCAGCGATAACAGTGATCCTAACTACAAGTACTCGGCGGAGACGTTGGGCATGCAGTTCGCCCGCGCCGCCCGTATCGAGGGCACCGACTCGACGGCCCTGGCGAAGCTTCGCGCGCTGACCGCAGATCAGGTGTTGCGCGGCCCCGCCGCCCTGGCAGAAGCAGGTCTTCCGAACCAGGAAACGACACCGATTCGTGAGGGCAGACTGATCAAGGAGACTGCCGAAGAGGTTTACCGGGCCGGGCGCGCGCCGCGAATTCCGGTGATGATCGGCGCGACCAGTGGCGATACCGCTGGCCGCCGGATCAACGCCAAGACCAAAGAACAGTTGTTTGAGAGATTCGGCGCGCTCGGCGCGAAGGCGAAGGCCGCCTATGACCCCGACGGATCGGCCGACTTCGCTGCCGTACTTTACAAAGCGGAGAATGACTTTGGCCAAGCCGAACCCGCGCGATTCGCGTCTGATTCGCTGGCTAGCAAGGGATCGGCGATCTACCTTTGGCGTTTCTCCTACCTGCCAAGCTCGGCACCAGAGCAACTGAAGGCGCGAGGCACTCCGCACGGGGGCGAAATCCCGTTCGCGTTTGCCACGTTGACCGCTGCGCCGGGCGCAACGTTGTCCGACCGCGACCTCGCAGTCTCCCGCATGACTCACGCCTATTGGGTGAACTTCGCGAAGACGGGCAATCCGAACGGCGCGGGCTTGCCCCGATGGCCGAGGCACAAATCGGCAAAAGACCAGATCTTTGAATTTCGCGTGGATGGGTCAGCAAACGTCGGCCCGGATCCGTGGAAGCAACGCCTGGACGTCACTCAGCAGGCCACGGAATCGGGAGTGAGATCGGACTTTTAGCTGGCCGAAGTGCGTGCTTCCCGTACGCAATGTCTCGAACACCTGCGTCCAGCATTCGATCGCGGTATCGCGCCAACAATTCGCGGCGCTCGGATGTCCGGCGCGCTGCGAGTTCGAGGCACCGCGCAGTAGTACCTACCTCTGCGCGTACCCTGCGCTTACCGTGGAGCGCGTTTCCGGCCGACGGCTCTAACTATTTGAAATAAATGGTGGAAAGGGAGGGAATCGAACCCTCGACCCCGGCATTATGAGCGAGCGACTGAGCGAACTTTAGTAATCAACCACTTGCTGCGGGCGTCCGTTGCCGTACATCCGCACTGAGCACAACCGAGCAGAGCTGGTCACGCAAAAGTCCCGCACGACCATGACAAGTATCGTCGGCAACCCATCCTGGAAACTGACGTCGGACCATTGGCGGCCCGGCTATTCCCGCCGCTCCATGAAGTAGACAACGACGGCAACCGCCCAGATTGCCGGCGGAGCGACAAGCACCCACCGAAAGTCAGAATGGATTGAGAAGTTCACTGCACTCATCAATCCCAGCGTGAGGCTGCCGGAGATGGCCAGAAGCAGCGCGATGCCAGGCAGACGCAGCGGCAGTACAACCCAACCCACATACGCGATCAGTGCTCCACCGCCCGCCATGAAACCACCCATCACGGTGAATACATTATCCAGCCAGCCGTTCAATCCAGGGACTTTGTCCTGCAGTTCGGCGAGGCCGATGCCCATGTAGTGCAAGTCTTCGGGCAGGAATGCGGGACGCAGGAAGACGAAATAGAGGCCAATCGCGATACACCAGACACCACAAGAGGCGATCAGCCATTTGGAAAGTCTGTGAGATCGAATTCGCAGCACCACTATTTCGCTTGTCGCTTCCAGCCGCTCGCAGGCTTCACTTCGCCAGTACTGCCGGGTCCTGGCGCTGGATAATCTGGTCCATCAGCTGAACCAGCATGTCCATGCGCGACTTCATCATGTCGTGGCATTGCATCATGCCGCCTTGCACCATCATCCCTGACTTTGCCGCGACGTTGCTCGACTCGCCTTTCCCGGTCATGTCGCCCTTCGCTTCCATGTTCATCATCATGGGGCAGTCCATCTTCCCAAGCTCGGCCAACTGGGCGCGCATTGCATCCGAGTGCTGTTGAAGCAGTCGCTTTCGTTGGATCGGGTCGTGGGTCTTGCCGGCGCGATCGATAAGATCTTGCATCATGGCCACCCTGTTTCCGAAATCGGAACTTTGCGCGGCCGAGGCAGGTTTTGCTGCCGGCGGTTCGGCCGGATGATGAGCGGCGTGGTCTTCCGGAGTAGCCTGGCCCCATGCGACCGAAGTCGCGAGCAGCGCAACAGTCAGCATTCTTATGAAGATCATAATGGAGTTCCTCGTGCCATCGTGTGAGGGACGTATGGATTGCCGAATGCTTTAGAAGCATCGGCAATCATGCTGGTCACGCACCAACGCGCGTACGTTGCACCAAACATATTTCCTAACCACCGTGCCGGCCCGCGCTCGGGAAGTTCGTAATCGATGAAAACCTTGAGGCGGCTTCCGCCAGCAGTCGCATCGAGATCGAATCCCAGGCTATAGCCACGCATGATGATCATTTTCGGTTTGCCGACTGTGGTCCAGGCCTTGCGAAGTGGCGGTTCGTACCGCGAGATCTCCTCGTCGATCACCAGCTTGATACCGAGAAAGGAGCCAACGATGCGAACCTGCGCGCCAAGTTTGCGGCCGCGTTCAGCATCGAATTCATAACGCATCGCCGAACCCGCCATCATCCAGCTGGAATGCATCATGTGCGCGCCCAGGCGTTCGAAGTCGTCCAGACGAGCGTAAACGGCGTTGACCGATGCACTCAGATCGATGGACTGTTCGAAATGACGCACTGAATTCCTCACCAAAAAGTTCGGGTCACAGAAATGGCGCGAAGTTAGGCGAAATGGTGCGTCGACTGATACATGGGCGATGCCTGGCATCACTTGGCGCATAGAGCTCCGCAGCAGCCACCAAGGCTGACACTGAAGCGGTTTGGCGGCTGGGCAGCTCGACTACCATTCACTGCTTGCGGGTTGGCAGGTCGTTCGAGTCGTGATGACCACCATGCCCACCGTGGCCGCGATGCATGAAGAGGTGCATCAAGGGGCACGCGAGGATGATGAGGTAAGGGACCCAGCCAAGCAGATGGGGCCGGTGCTCGACGATCAAGTATGCGAGTGCCACCGCGCCAGCGGTCCAAATTACCCACCGCAGCACCCGGTTGCGGCTGTCATCAGTGTCGTGGCTCATCGTGCGCTCCAGCCATGCGTCAGATTGGCGCCATTTCATTGTGATGCCGGTCGCGGCGCTCCTGCATTCGGGCGCGCCACTAGCGAGTACGTAGGGTCCCGTACATCCAGCCCTTGACTCTGGAGTACGGTCCATACTTTAGGCTCTCAACCCATGGAGCAATCGGAATGAACTCGATCGGCATCGGCACCTTGGCCAAGCGCGCAGGCGTCAGCATCGACACCGTTCGGTACTACGAGAAGAGCGGACTGCTGTCGCCCGAATCGCGCCTGGCGTCCGGGTACCGCCGTTACAGCGATGAGCAGGTGTCCCGGCTGCGATTCATTCGGCGAGCGCAGGAACTTGGCTTCACGCTGAAAGACATTCGCGAGCTGCTCGGAATCTCGAAACAGCGGGACGTTGCCAAGGTGAAGCGTGCCGCCGAGAAAAAGCTCGCGGACGTGGAAGCCCGTCTCGTGGCGCTGACGCGGATGCGCGACGGACTCGCGACGCTCGTCGCCACGTGTCCCGGCCATGGCCGCGCGACAGATTGCCCGATCTTGAGAGCACTGGGCGAGGAAAGACTTCAATGACTTCTGAACACGAACTTGCACACGGCGCCGGCAGTTGCTGCGCTGGCAAACACTCGCATGACCATGCGAAGGGTTCGCACGCTCACCATTCTCATGGCAAGCAAGGCCAAGCGGCATCGGAGACTTCGACCGATCTCGTCTGCGGAATGACGGTGTCGAGGGAAAGCCCTCATCGCGTTCAACACGACGGCACTGACTACTTCTTCTGCTCGGATGGGTGCCGGAAGAAGTTCGTTGCTGAGCCCGGAAAGTACATTGCCAAGAAGGACAGTAACTCCGGCCGCGGTGATGGACACGGCCACCACCATGATCCGGCGCATGCCCATCATCACTCCTCTGCCACTCGCGAGCCGAGAACGGCGGCTGCCACGAATCCCACCTCGGAAGGGACTATCTACACCTGTCCCATGCACCCGGAGATTCGCCAGGTGGGGCCTGGCTCCTGCCCGATCTGCGGCATGGCGCTCGAGCCTGTCATGCCGACCGCGGAAGAAGACGATTCCGAACTGCGCCACGTGAAGCGCAAGTTCTGGATTGCGGCCGCGTTGAGTCTGCCGGTCGTGGCGATCGCCATGGTGCCGCACCTCTTTGACTTGCATCTATCCGATGCCACCGCCGGCCTCCTGCGTTATCTCGAGCTGGGTCTTTCTGCGCCCGTCGTGTTCTGGGCCGGCGCTGACTACTACAAGCGCGGATGGAGGGGCGTGCTCAACCGTTCGCCCAACATGTACACGCTCATCGGCCTGGGCGTGCTCGTCGCCTACGTGTTCAGTCTGTTTGCGAGCTTCACACCCGACGCCTTCCCGGCGGAAATGCGCGACGCGCACGGGATGGTCGGCGTCTACTACGAGGTCGCCGCCGTCATCATCGCGCTGGTGCTCCTGGGCGAGTGGCTGGAACTGGCGGCGCGTGGGCGCACCAGCGCGGCGATTCGCCAGCTGCTGGGACTTGCGGCCAAGACGGCGCGGCGAATCAATGCAGACGGCACCGAAGCGGACGTCCCGCTGGAAGAAATTCACGTCGGCGACCGCGTGCGAGTTCGCCCGGGCGAGAAGGTGCCCGTGGACGGCCGCATCGAAGAAGGTCACTCCACTTTCGACGAATCGATGCTCACGGGAGAACCCCTCCCCGTCGACAAGACGACCGGTGATCGCGTCGTGGGCGCGACCCTCAACCAGACCGGTTCCGTGATTGTGCGCGCCGACAAAGTCGGTGCAGACAGCCTGCTCTCGCAAATCGTGAATCTCGTGGCGCAGGCGCAGCGCAGCCGGGCACCGTTGCAGCGGCTCGCGGATCAGGTTTCGGCCTGGTTCGTCCCATCAGTGATCGCGATCTCCGTCGTCACCTTCCTCGTCTGGTGGTTCGCTGGTCCTGATCCGAAGCTGGCGTACGCCCTGATCAATGCAGTCGCGGTCCTCATCATCGCCTGTCCTTGTGCGCTGGGACTCGCCACGCCCATTTCGATCATGGTCGCAAGCGGGCGCGGTGCGCAGATGGGAGTCCTCTTCCGCGATGCGCAGGCCATCGAGTCGCTGCGCGAGATCGATACGCTGGTGGTCGACAAGACCGGCACGCTCACGGTCGGGCGCCCGGCGCTCCACGAAGTCATTGCCACGGAATCTTGGAAGGAAGATGAGTTGCTCGCCATCGCCGCCGCGCTCGAGAAGTCGAGTGAGCATCCGCTAGCACGCGCGATCGTCGAAGGAGCGACGTCGCGAAATCTCGCCGCCGCGGCGGTCACGGATTTCCAGTCGGTCACCGGCCGCGGCGTGACGGGCCGCTACGGCGAGCGCGCGGTTGCGCTCGGCAATGCGGCTCTCATGAAAGACGTCGGCGCTTCCCTCGATGCGATGCATGGTCGCGCCGAGACGCTTCGCTCCACTGGACGCACCGTGATGTTCGTCGCGATCGAAGGAAAACTCGCGGGCGCGATCGCGGTCGGCGACCCGATCAAGGAAACGACGCCGCAGGCGCTCCGGGATCTGCGCGCCGACGGCCTGCGCATCGTCATGTTGACCGGCGACGCGCGCGGCACCGCCGAAGCGGTGGCCAAGAACTTGGGGCTCGATGAAGTCATCGCCGAAGTGCAGCCCGCGGACAAAGCCCGCATCGTTGAAAAGCTGCAAACTGAGGGTCGCCGCGTCGCCATGGCCGGTGACGGCATCAACGATGCGCCAGCGCTCGCGCGAGCTCATGTCGGAATCGCCATGGGTACGGGCACGGACATCGCCATGGAGAGCGCGCAGGTAACGCTGGTCAAGGGCGACCTCAATGGCATCGTTCGCGCGCGCCAGCTTAGCCGTGCCACTGTGCGAAATATCCGACAGAACCTGGGGTTCGCGTTTGGCTACAACGCGCTCGGCATCCCGGTTGCCGCGGGCATCCTCTATCCCGCTTTCGGATTGCTGCTGTCACCGTTGCTGGCGGCGCTTGCGATGAGTTTGTCCTCCGTCTCCGTCATCAGCAACGCGCTGAGATTGCGGGCATGAGTTACGCGGCGTCGGACCCTTCTGAGGCGAACCCAGGTGGTTTCACGCGGGGTGCGCCGATACCGTGGGCGGCGCTGTGGCGCGACGCTGTGCGGACTATCGACACCTCAAGGAGCAGTCATGAGCAGGAAGCTACTGTTGACAGTCGTTATTGCAGGTGTGCTCGCGACACCTGCGTTTGCCGACGACAAAGCAAAGGACAGCGGCTCACAGGAGTTGCAACAGTCCATGATGAGCGGAATGGAAAAAATGCACGACATGAAGATGTCCGGCGATACGGACCATGACTTCGCGAGCATGATGATTGCTCATCACGAGCAGGCGATCGAAATGTCCAAAGCCGTTCTGAATCACGGCGATGACCCGGAGGTTCAGAAGAAGGCCCGCGAAATCATCGCGGCCAGCGAGAAAGACATCCGCGACTTGAAGAAGTGGCAGACGCAGCACCACTGACCTCGGAGTTCGACATGGATCACGCTCAACACGCAGCGCAAGGCAAGTCTCACGCCATGCACGGCGCTCACACCTCGCACATGCACCAGTATCGGCGTCTCGCGCTGATGGCGGTCCTGTCGTTCGCAGCCATGTACGCACTCATGTACGCCATGGTCAACGCATTCGAGAACGTGCTGCCGAACGTGAACCAATTCTACATGGCAGGACTCATGGCGGCGCCCATGGTCCTCATCGAGCTCGCGCTCATGGGAATGATGTACCCCAACAAGAAGGCGAACATGGCGATCGGTCTCGCCAGCGCAGGTCTGGGCCTGGCCTTCTGGTTCGCCATTCGCACCCAGGCCGGCGTTGGCAATGAACAATTCCTTAAATCCATGGTTCCACACCATGCCGGAGCCATTCTGATGTGCGAGAAGGCGGACATATCCGACCCAGAGATCCGGAAGCTGTGCGCCCAGATCATCAAGAGCCAGCAGTCTGAAATCGATCAAATGAAGGCGCTGCTGCGCAAGCAGGATTTGTGAAGCTCAACCTTGGACTTGATCTCTGGACGTTCGCCGCGCAGGCTATGCGCATCGCAGAGAACACGTGAATGGCAGGACGGAAAGTCAAACTCTTTTTCTCGCTGCTCGCAGTTGCGCTCAACATCGTAGGTGCGCCGATCGTCAGCGCGCACATGGTCAGCATGGACCATGCGTCGAGTTCCGGCATGTCCGGCATGGAGCACTGCAAGGGTCACATGAAAGCCGGCACATCGGAGCGAGACTCTTCGTCTGCCCGCGGTCATCTGGCGTGTTGCAAGAATGGCGTCTGCAGCTGCGGCTGTCTCCACTCGGCAGCGCTTTCAGTCCTCGTGATTTCGACTAACAGCATTGCGCCCGATTCAGCGCCCGCTGAAACGGTTTGGGCCGTGACTGTCGACACTGTCGAAGATTCCCTTCGACCACCCATTACCTGATCGCCTCGTGTAGCTGCTGAAAGGCAGCCGCTCGCACGCGCGCGGGAGCTTTCCCGCCGTGCGGTAGTCACGTTTCGCAGGTCTTCATCGCGTGCCGAATGCGCCCCCGAGGAAGCCTGCCATGGGGTAGTCAATGAAAACGTTACGAACTGTTCTCATCACGCTCGCCGTGGTCGCGGTCATTGGATTGGCGGTGTGCTACGGCGGCCTCTTCAACATGGCGGCCGACGATCATCACTGGGGCATGACCGCTGGAATAATTGAGACCACGCGAGATCGATACATCACTCGGCAGGCGCGCGATGTTGTCGTACCAAAGAATCTCGCCGACGAAAAGCTGATCGCGAGCGGTGCCGGCAAGTACGCGGAGATGTGCACAGGGTGTCACCTCGCCCCGGGCATGATTGACACCGAGATGCGCAAGGGTCTTTATCCCATGCCACCGAAGCTCGCCGAATCAAGTGCCGGCCGAACTGCGGCAGAGCAATTCTGGATCGTCAAACACGGACTCAAGATGACGGGCATGCCGGCCTGGGGTTTGACTCATGACGACGAGCGGATCTGGTCGATGGTCGCATTCCTGCAGAAGCTTCCGTCGTTGTCAGACGAGCAGTACCTGTCTCTTTCGAAGTCGGGTGGCGGCCATCACCATCACGACGACATGGACGAGCACAAGGACGGTCAGCTCGACGAGTCGGAAGAACATCGGCACGAGCAATCGGAGGGTGATGCCGCGGACCATGACCACGACACTGGAGGAGCACCCGCAAGGAGCGAGCAGGACGAACACTCGCACGATCATGCGTCGAAGGCGGCCAACACCGCCCTGCCGAGCAGCGCGGCCGATGCGGTCGCGGTCGTGGATCGGTTCCGGAAATTCTTGGCCGATGGCAACACCACGGCTGCCGCCGAACTCCTCGATCCGACGGTACTAATCTTCGAGAGTGGCGGCTCCGAGCGATCACGCGCGGAATACGCTTCGCATCACCTGAAAGAAGACGCGGCTTTCATGAAGACCGCAAAGCCGAGCCCCCTTTCACGCACCGGTGACGTCTCGGGCGACATCGCTTTCGTGGCGACAGAGTCCTCGCTCAAGTCGAGCGGCGCAGAGCCCGTCAATCTCGTAACGACTGAGACCATGGTGCTCAAGCGCACCTCACAAGGCTGGCGGGTGGCGCACATCCACTGGTCTAGTCGAAAAGTGAAATAGGCACAGGACTGCAGCCTCATGAAAAATCGCCACCTCATCGATCTGAATCGCCGCAGACTACTCAAGCGAGCGCTCGTGCTCGGCGGCGGCGCAACCATCGGCGCGCTGCTCCCGCCGTGGGCGCGCAGCATCGCCGCGGGCATGCCCGCACAGATGCCGACCGTCTCCGGCGACGACATCAAACTCACCATCGCTCACACGCCGATTAGCATCGATGGGAAAGAAGGTCATGCCGTCACGATCAACGGGACGGTTCCGGGCCCCCTGCTGCGCCTCAAGGAAGGCCAGCGAGTCAGGATCTCGGTCACCAACAACCTCGACGTCGACACCTCCATTCACTGGCACGGGATCCTCTTGCCTCCGGCGATGGATGGCGTGCCTGGTGTAAGTTTTCCCGGTATCCCGCCAGGCGAGACGTTTGTCTATGAATTCCCGGTCGTCCAGTCCGGGACGTACTGGTACCACAGTCACTCAAGTTTGCAGGAGGCGGAAGGACACTACGCACCCATCGTGATCGAGCCTGCGCACACCGATCCCGTCAAATCGGATCGCGAGCACGTCATCGTGCTGGCCGATCACAGCGACATGCATCCTCATCTGCTGTTCAAGCGGCTGAAGCAGCAGGGCGGAGCCTTCAACTATCAGCGCCAGACGATCTCCGGGCTCATGGCGGGAAGAGATCAAACCCTCGCCGAACGCGCCGAGTGGGCCAAGATGGTGATGGACCCAACCGACATCTCCGATATCACGGGCGACGTGATGACGTTTCTCGTCAATGGCCACGGTCCCAAGGACAACTGGACGGCGCTGTTCAATCCAGGCGAGCGCGTGCGCCTGCGCTTCATCAACGCCGCGGCACAGATGATCTTCAACGTCCGCATTCCCGGGCTGAAGCTCACCGTGGTCGCGGCCGACGGGCAGAACGTGCGACCCGTCGAAGTGGATGAGTTTCAGATCGGCAACGCCGAGACTTACGACATCCTGGTCCAGCCGACGGAGGATCGCGCCTACACCGTCGTCGCCGAGGCAGTCGACCGTTCGGGTATGGGTCGCGCAACGCTGGCATCGCGCCCCGGAATGTCGGCGGAGGTGCCGCCCCTTCGCGAGCGGCCACTCGCCACGATGCGGGACATGGGTATGGACATGTCCAGTCACGGCCAGGCATCAGGCGATTCGGCCATGGATCACGCGAGCATGCCCGGCATGGATCACTCGAAGATGTCGAGCGCAGCGTCTCACGTTCCTGGCATGGCGCCGCCACGCCCGAGGGGCTCCGATGTCATGGGCGACATGTCCGATATGGCGATGGACATGAGCATGCTGAACCCGCGTAACGCACCGCAGATCAAGATGGGTCCGAACGTGCAGATGATCTCGCCCATGCCGGTGGATCGCACGGGCGAGCCGGGTCAAGGCCTCGAAAGCGTCGGCCATCGGGTGCTCGTCTACAAGGATCTTGTCGCGCTCGAGCGCAATCCGGATTCACGCGCGCCGTCTCGCGCGCTCGAGATCCGGCTCACGGGAAACATGGAGCGATTCAGCTGGGGATTTGACGGATGGAAGTTCAGTGAAGGTCCGCCGCCCTACTCATTCCGGGCGGGAGAACGCGTGCGAATCACGCTCGTCAACGACACGATGATGACGCACCCGATTCATCTGCATGGGCATTTCTTCGAGCTCTTGCACGCGCCGATCGGCTACTTGCCGCGCAAGCACACCGTGAGCGTGCTCCCGGGAGGCAAGGTGAGCTTTGATATGACTGCCGAGGAAGGTGATTGGGCGTTTCACTGCCACATGCTCTATCACATGCATGGCGGGATGTTTCAGGTCTTCAAAGTCCGGCGATCGCCGGGAGGTGAGTCATGAAGGCCGCCGCATTCCTGGTATTCCTGCCAGGCGTCATTGGAATGGTTGCGCTTGCGCAGGATCCACACGCTGGTCACCAGCATTCGCCGCCCGAAGCGCCTGCTCGGTCGGAGCCCAGGTCGGCGACGCCTGCTGATCCGCACGCCGATCATGCGCAGCCGTCGCAAACGCCGACTTCGACTTCCGACGCCGATCCCCACGCTGGCCATCAAATGACCGCCCCTGACAACGATCCACATGCGGGGCATGCGATGCCCGTGGCAGATGACGAAATCGCTGGTGAGACAGCCAGCGCGGACACGCTGACCGTGGGAGACGCTCCGCCGCCACCAACGATCAACGACAACCTTGCCGATCAGCACTATCCAGCATCATCGATGAATCGCGCGCGTGACGTGCTGAACAGCGAGCACGGGGGCGGCCGAATTTCGAAAGTGATGGCGAAAATCCTCGAGCTCACGACGAGTTCGGGCGAAGAAGGCTATCGCTGGAATGTCGAAGGCCGATACGGCGGCGACCTCAATCGGTTCGTGTTCAAGTCCGAGGGCGAAGCCCCTGGTGGCGAGGTCGAATCGGGAGAAGTACAGGCGCTTTATTCACGGGCGGTTGGGCGATACACCGATCTGCAAACCGGCGTTCGTTATGACTTCGAGCCGAATGGTGTCGCGTATGCCACCGTCGGCATCGAAACCGTGCTTCCCTACTGGTTTGGGGTTGAGGGTGCGCTGTTCTTGTCTGAGCACGGCGATACGCTCGCGCGACTCGAAGGCAGCTATGACTTTCAATTCACGCAGCGCCTGATTTTCGAACCCCGAGTGGAACTCACGCTCGCCGCCCAGGACGTGCCTGAATCCAACATCGGCTCTGGCTTCTCCCTGGCAGAAATCGGCTTGCGCCTTCGCTATGACATTCGCCGCGAGTTCTCTCCATACATCGGCGTCAACTTCGAGAAGAGGTTTGGCCGGACGGCGGATATGGCTCGCGCATCCGGCGCCGAGGTCGATGACACGAGTGTCGTCTTAGGTTTGCGGGTTTGGTTTTAACGCAGACCATGATCGCGCGGTGGCGTGCTTATAAGCACAACTCATCCAGGTCCCATGCGAGCACCATAGGAGGGCGATCATCATGCAAGCTTTCATCGGAGCGACACTACTCAGCAGCAAACTGGCTCAGCCGCAAAGCAAACCGTTTGAGATTTCCGACAGCCGACTCTCCGGCTTCATCTTGAGAATGCAACCGAGCGGCATTCGAACGTATTACGCGCGGTTCGGGCGCAACCGCCGCGTGGTCCTGGGGACCGTAGATGTTCTAAACCCCGACGAAGCGCGCGAACGATGTCGAAAGGTCCTCGGAAACGTGGCGCATGGCAACCATCCGTTGCATGGGATTCGCGGCAGCGAAGGAATGACGCTCGGCATGTTCATCGCTGACGCGTACACAATCTGGCTGAATGCGAGCCGTCCGCGAACGGCGGTCAACACGCTCGAGAAGCTCCATCGGCACTTCCGGAATTGGTATCCCGAGCCCCTCACCGCCATCACCGTTGAGCGAATCGAGTCTTGGAAGGCGCGTAGACTCAATGAAGGGCGAAGTCCGTCCACGGTCTTGCGCGATCTGTTCACGCTTTCCAGCGTGTTGCGGCGGGCTGTGAAAGCAGGCGAGCTCGCGGATAATCCTATGCGGCGCGTCGACAAGCCGCGTATCGATCGCCGCGGCAAGGTCCGTTTTCTCGACGAAGACGAAGAATCCCGCCTTCGGACTGCGCTGCAGGCGCGAGACGAACTCATGAAGAAGTCGCGTGAAGCGGCCAATGTCCGCCACCTGAAGCGAGGCGAACCATTATTGCCGTTGCTCAAGAATTTCGGCGATCACCTGACGCCGGCCGTGCTGCTCTCGATCAGCACGGGGCTTCGCCGCGGCGAGTTGTTCAAGTTGCAGTGGTCGTCAGTCGACTTCGATCGCGGAATCATCACCGTCGAAGGATGCAATGCCAAGAGCCGCCAGACGCGTCACGTCCCACTGAATGACGAGGCAATGAGCTTGTTCCGCAGATGGAGTGAGCAGAAGGCCGATGGATCGCGAGTATTTGATGTCGCGACGAACTACAAGAACGGGTGGAAGGCGTTGCTGAAACGAGCTGCGATCAACAATTTTCGATGGCACGACATGCGCCACCATTTCGCCTCGCGCCTGGTCCAGCGCGGCGTCCCGCTGAACACGGTTCGAGATCTGCTCGGACACAGCACCGTGCAGATGTCGCTGCGTTACGCGCACCTGGCTCCGGATCAACGGCGTGAAGCCGTGGCCAGGCTAAACGAAAAGCCGATTCTTGCGCTTACCCTGCGCTTACCGTGGAACGGGCTTCAACCCGGGAGCGCCTATCTATTTGATAAGAATGGTGGAAAGGGAGGGAATCGAACCCTCGACCCCGGCATTATGAGCTCGGAGATTTGAGAGTTTAGTAATCAACAACTTGCCGCGGGCGTCCGTTGCTGAACATCCGCACTGAGCACGACTGAGCAGAACAGGTCACGCAATAGTCCCGCAACTACACTCCTAGCGGGAGCCGGCCTTTCGCGCGTTGCATGGCTGTGAGGACGCTCTCTTTCTCGAGGATTTCGTAACCAGCAGGTCCGACGACCGACCGGATTCCCAGGCTTTACGGATGTCGGAAATGAACTTCTCGCGTTGCGTCGTCATCGCCTCAACGATCTGCCGCGGCGCATCCGTTTCCTGATGGCGCGCCGACCAAAGGACGATCTCGACGATCACCGGAGCGAGATCAATGCCCTTCCGGGTGAGCCGGTACTCGTAGCGCCGCGCATCCACGCCGTCATCTCGCTTTTCGATCACTCCCGAAGCCTCAAGTTTCGCGAGCCGGTCGGTGAGCACGTTACTCGCGATTCCCTCGCCCGCGCCCAGGAACTCGTTGAATGTCTTGAACCCCTTGAACATGAGGTCGCGCACGATGAGGAGAGACCAGGTATCTCCAAAGATCTCGAGCGCCAGGCTAATCGGACAACCCGAGCGCCGTGTGCGAGCTGACTTTCGCTTCATGGCCGCACGCTAGCAGATAACTTGCCCGTCGCAAGTGAACATGCTATCACTTGCTAACTGCAAGTGACATTATGCGGGGGGAGGCTCTATGAAGAAGCAGTTCTGGATGGCGGCGCTCGCCTATCTGTTGCCGACGTTTCCTCTGGGCTACGTCTGGCACCTCGTGACCTTTCACGAGGCCTACGAGCAGCTGGCCCTGTACCGCGCGCAGGTCATCATTCCCTTGGGCCTCGCCTCGATGATCATTCAGGCACTCTTCATTGCCTGGGCATACCCCAGGCTCTTCAGCACGCGGAGTGCAGACTGGCTCGCGAGTGCCGGCAAGTTCGCGCTCTTGTTCGGCACTCTTGCGTGGTCGTTCACGACCCTGCCGGTCGCGGCCAAATACAACATGACCTCCGTGAGCGAATTCGTGAAGCTCGAGACGGCGTTCACCGTCCTGCAGTTCGTGGTGGTCGCACCGCTCGTGGCACTGGCCTATCGCGGAGCTCAGGTTCCTGAGGCCGCAGGAGCAGACAATAAGTCTCTCGCCGGCACTGCAGGATCATGAACGAGACTGACGCCCCGATAACTCCTGGCGCGACAGCTGTCCAACTGCCTCTCCGGCTAGCGATCAGGAACTGAATCCGCCCTCCCCCCGCGAAGTGCGGCGGTCAAGCTCGCCACCTGCAACTCAACACGTTTGATCTCGCGGACGATGGCGTTCTTTTGAAGTTCCATGAAGAAATAGAGCTTGATCAGCCCGAGCCCGAGCGCAGAGAGCATGGCTCCGGCGCCCCACAACTGCATGCTGCGCAAATCACTCTGCGCAAAGAACTGCCAGCCGCAATACACAGCGACAGCGAACAGAACAAAGCCGAAAACCCAACCCAGCGCATTCAACCAGCGCATATGTCCACGGAAGGTTGCGACAACATCGCCGTAAAGAGAGCTGTTGGTGTCCAGTTGTTCGAGAAACTGGCGGTCCTCGGATGACAATGCTTTCCGAATGCGTTCGTCGATGCTTTCCATTTCATTCTCCTAAGAATTTCTTCAATGCTTCGCGGGCGTGGTAGAGCCGTGACTTGACGGTGCCTGCTGGTACTCCGAGGACCCGCCCTATTTCTTCAACACTCAGATCTTCACCGTAAAAGAGGACTACGACTTCCCGCTGTTCCGCGCTGAGGTGCAATATCGCAGCGGCAAGGTCCACCGCGTCATTCGCTACGCTGCCGTCTGCATCAATCAGCGCATCATCGTTCAACTCCGCCTTCGCGCTCATGGTCAGCCTGCGTTGGCGCTGATTGTTGCGGATGACATCGACGCACTTCCTGCGCGCGATGCTGTAGATCCAGGCCGGAAACTGCGCGGGATCCGTTAGTTTCCGCAGTCCTCGAATCGCGCCTATCCAAGTCTCCTGGACGATGTCACCGGCAAGGTCGGGTTGGCCAAGCATTCGTGCCGTGTATCGCACAAGCCGGGGAGTCCAACGTCGAGTCAGCCGATCGAAAGCTTCGCGCGAGCCGCCTTGGGCAAGCACGACCAGATATCCATCCAGCACCCTATCCGGATCGTCATTCATCACTAGAAGCGCCTTGTTTGCTACTGAAGTCGCTCGGGCCACCCTGCTGGTTCAATCGATAGGCAAGAATTTGGGGACACAGGGAAACCGGTCGCGCGCGCCCGAAATGGACGGCTGGATTTGTGGTTTGGCGAAGGAGATGGCTCGCCGTTCGCATTCGGGATCAACGACTGAGATTGCGATCCCTCAGCCAGGCAACCACTGTCGAGACACTGCTGAAACGGTATCGAGCTGCCGTTTCCTCAAGGTTGCCGACACGAATGGAGTGGCCACCCATCTCGTTGACGGCCTGGAAGCCGACCTCGTCGGTGGGATCGTCGCCGACGAACACCGGCGTGCGCCCGGCGAACTCACGTTCCTTCATGAGCAGCTGAATTGCACTGCGCTCATCGAATCCGCGAGGCATGAGCTCGTAGACGAACTTGCCAGGACGCACGATGAAAGTATCTCCGAGGTCGATTGCCATCTCGCTCATCACGACTTCGACTTCAGGCGCGAGCTTGGGCGCAAGTCGATAGTGCATCGCAAGCGCGACTCCCTTGTCCTCCAGCAAGAGTCCGCGATTATCTTTTTGAAGAATGCCGAGCCAGCGCCGCGCACGATCGAGAACCGAAGGGTCAATCTCCGGGCGAACTACCTGGCCGGAGGGCAGCCGCACTTCGAGCCCATGCTTGCCGGAAGCCGGGAAGACACACGGTGAAAACAAATTGTCCAGGTCGTCGAGCGATCGACCACTGAGCAACGCCAGGGCACCGTGCTCGCGCTCGAAGCTGATCCGCAGGGTGTTGCGCAAAGAGGCGGGAACGCGGACGCGATCGGGTGTTGCCGCGATTTCCAGCAGCGTTCCGTCGACGTCTAGAAACAATGCCAGCGGTTCGGCCCGGATGAATGCGGCTCTCGCGCTCATGGGCTACCCCGCGACCACCGACTCGCGACGCGGCGGTCGCTCGAGCGTGGTGCGGAGGCGCGGCAGGCTGTCCGGATAGTTCTTCTGCATGAACGCCACGAGCTTCTCCCGCACTTCGCAACGCAGATCCCATGACCTGCTGGCATCACTCGAGCTGGCGAGCGCGCGCAGCTCGAGCGTGCGTTCTTTCGCATCAGTGACCTGCAATACATTCACCTTGCGATCCCAGTTCGGGGACGCTTCGAGGATCCGTGTCAGTTCCTCGCGAACGGCTTCCACGGGAACGCCGTAGTCAACTTGCAGAAAGACGGTTCCCAGTAGGTCTGCCGAGGTGCGCGTCCAGTTCTGAAACGGCTTCTCGATGAAATAGGTGATGGGTACCACGAGGCGGCGCAGGTCCCAGATACACACCACTACGTAGGTCAGTGTGATCTCCTCGATCTTTCCCCACTCCCCTTCGACGATGACGACGTCGTCGATGCGGATCGGCTGCGTCATGGCGATCTGGAAGCCCGCGAGCAGTGTCCCGAGACTCTTCTGCGCTGCGAAGCCGATGACGATGCCAGCCACGCCGGCCGAAGCGATCATGGCCGTGCCCAGCTGCCGCACCGGCTGGAATACCATGAGCATGGATGCAATCGCGAACAGGGCGATGATGCCGACGGCGATCTTTTTGAGTACCGTAACTTGGGTGTAGATGCCGCGGGCCTCGCGATTGTCGGCGACATCGATGCGATACCGCCGCAAGACGAGTTGCGCCAACGCATTGACGAACTGCACGAGAATGAACCCGATCGTACCGATGAGAGCCAGGCTCACGGCGTTCTGGACGATTTGCCGCGCACCCTCGGAGACGGCAAGAGCGGGCGTGCCCAGGATGAGCGCGAGCATGGGCAGGATCAGCCGCAGCGCCTTTCCGGCGAACGGCAGCAGAACGTCATCCCAGTTCGCCGCGGTTCGCGACGAAAACGACTGCAATAAGGCCTCGAGGGTGCGCGCAATCCGCGCGAGCAGCCAGGCAAGCCCTAACAAGGTTCCCGCTCCTCTGACAGCCCCAAGAAGCGAAAGCCCTCGCGAGACCCAGCCGGAATCCGGGAACTCGGCGAGAAACGTGGTCACCGCAAAATATAGACCATGCAACCACAGCATGAACGCAATGGGCGGCACGGCATCGCTCAGTCCGCGCGCTATCCAGTAGCGCGCCTTGGCCGACTCGCCCGGCGCCAGGGGTTTGTCCTGATGCTTGCGTGCCCGGCGCCGCGTCCACCAGCGGAGGCCCACATGGGCGATCGCAACTAGCAGTACGATCGCGCCGCCCGTGACCCAGGTGCGCAATTCAATGCCCAGCAGAGTTGAGTACAGGTCAGGCATGGCCGCGCTCCTCCATGTTGTGAGGTGCCGTCAGAAA
>Ga0315912_10002679_pt1 | contig 18623 bp, 11 predicted proteins | sample VfabasoilMG_FD_204469 | JGI IMG/M metagenome (GOLD analysis project Ga0315912, IMG submission 204469) | Garden soil microbial communities collected in Santa Monica, California, United States - V. faba soil | ecosystem: Environmental > Terrestrial > Soil > Garden | place: USA: California...
TCCGCTTGCATCAGTAGAGCCAACAAATGCAAAATTCTGACCATTTGGGCAGAAATCACCTGCCATATCCTCGCTGGAAGGGCCCCCGATTTCCTGGGTAAAACCAGTTCCGGTGGGGTCGTTGATTAAGAACCGGGCAACAAAACCACCGAAGGTTCCTGAATTTTGCCTGGTATGACCACCGTAGTAGAAGTAGGGTCCACCGGGAAGTGATTCGGTATAGTGCAACCTGTTAATAAGTTCAGTATCTCCCTGGTAATAGGTTTGCTTCCACTGCACTGCTAAAGCGGGGTTATACTCAGTCACTTCAACGTTCACGCTATCTCCCCTTAAATAAGAAGAAAGAACGAGCAGGTTTCCACTCGGCCTTAAAGCTGAAGCATGGCCGGTACTGTTTTGTAATGGAATGGTATCAGCGCTTACTAGGTTGCCAGTATCGTTTGTGTTTATAAGTAGAACCCTCATCTTTCCCCTTTCAGCATCAAGAACTTGTTCACCAGTTATTAAGAAACCGCCACTGGGGAGAATCAATAGGGAATGTGCAACATAATTATTTACATCGGCTCCTATTGCCGGATAGTGTTCGCGCCATACTTCATTGCCAAATTGATCAGTTTTAATCAATAAAATTTTAGATTTAATTGTTTCTGCATCGGAGTTTCTGATTACCGAATTAGCTAATATAATAAACCCATTGTCTGAAGTAGTCTCTTCAATAGTTACTGCAGTATTTTGATAACCATCGCTAAAATAACGCATGAAGGTAGATGGTTTGGCCAAATCTGCCTTTTCTTCACTAAGACAGGCACCCAGCAAAACGAGGAGGCAAAAAATAAAAATTCTGTTCATGTGCTTATAATTTTTAATTGAGTTCGCATGGAATGGCCTATATATCATGTCGTTGGGTGCAACCCGATTTAATAGCCATTTCATGGTGTGTGAAGCTTATTTTTTTCGTTTTAACTTTTTGGGTTTGAAATACGGATAGGTAACACCAATATTTAATATGATGTTGTTTTGCCTGTAGTCATTCAAAGTCATTCCATAGTCATTGGCCAATCCCGGTACGGTTCTATTTTCCGGATTGATCAAATTAAATAGCCCATATTGATAGCGACCTTCAGCATTGATGTAGATTTCACCAAAGCGAAACTTAAGGCCAGCTAGAGCGGTTACAGATTGAGCTAGAGTATTGTAAGCATCTTGAACGGGCACAGCAGCCCCGGTAACAGTAGCTGTGATATTGCCATTGACGTTCGTCCTCGGCATTTTTCCGAGGTCGATCTTGGAGTTAAGCAGGTATGATATGCCAGGGCCAATGCCAATATATGGATCCAAGTTATGCTTCGGCAGTATTCGGTATCGCAAGATAAGGTTTAAATCCATCCAGGAGGAAACCGACTTACCATCGTAACTAGCGGCAGATTGTCCACCGTTTGCATCGTTAGATAACAATTGCGTGTTAACAATTCTAAAAGGTCTGAGATGGAAAAATATTTCGCCCAGTACCACTGAATTCCTAAGTATTCCAAGTTTCGATTTAGGGAATAACTCTTTTTCTGCAAACATGCCTCCAATGAATGAATAGCCGGGCTTATATTTTCCATTACCAGCAGACTCAGAACCAACGTAATAAATTTGTGTTATGGCAGGCATGGTCATTGTTCCACCAACTTTTACGCCAAAAGAAATAATAGGATCAGTTCTAAAGCTGGAATAAAGCGCCAGGTATTCGGCAGGGTCTGAGGTATCATCAGGTTTGTAAAAGTGATCTGTTCGGAGTAGCTCGAGCATTTGCTCATCTGCTTTCAGAGGCTCTTCCAAATAGATATAGGCTAAGGTGAGGAGTTTCAAAGCATCAACTTTTTCCTGATCAGAGAATGAGTTGACTCCTTCACCAAAGCAACCTTTAGCCTCAGGGCCAAGAATGGTACCTACTAGCTCGTGCAGCCGCCCGGCTTCATACGTTGCCCTGGCCAACCGTAAGCGTTGTGTACAGCTTATGTTGGCTGAGTTCTGATTTGTAGAAGCATCCTGACCCGAAGCAATAAATAGGGAACAAAATATTAAGAGGGTACAAAAAACTAAATTTCTCCTCATGATTAAAGCAGTTTTTATTTATTGTTTTCGGGAAGGTTTGGACAAGTGCTTACATATGGTAAATCTGGGGCAACAAAAATCTCCCATTCTTCCTTGCTCAAATTCCTCTCCATATATTTTTCACATAAAATGTTTTTCATTCTTTCTATGTCGGTAGGCCAGGCTCTAATGGAATAGAAGGTCTCTAAACCACCACCCACAATCTCTTGTCGCACGCTATGCATACCAGCCATAAGTTGATCGTCATTCGGTGTGAAAGCCATTGTCCAAACCCAGTCGTTTTCGCTTACCACCAAGGGCTGTTTGTTCAGTTCCCTCATATTCCAAATACGGACTGATTTATCCTTGCTGGCTGTTGCCATAAATTTTCCTGAATGACTGAATTTGATTTGCTCAATAGAACTCCGGTGACCAGAAAGCACCCGGCCCGGGGTAGTACCATTAAATACCCGAAGCACACCATTTGCAGTGCCCACAATAATTTGAGCTCCATCAGTACTAAAGGACACAGCATCCAATTCGGTATTGTTCTCTACCTTAATGGTGGCAACCTGGTAATTGTTCTTTAAATCCCAGATATACATGTTTCCATTGCTGCCTACGCCAACTAGTTTGTTACCATCAGGGCTTAAGTCTATGGCGTTTATTTTTTCCGCTGGTTTTATCACTTCCTTAGCCGTGGATAAATCAGAGTATTTAATGCTATTACCGGCATTGTCGCGGGCATAAAAACCCTTTCCATCTGGGGTAAAGTGAATATTTTCTATATCGTACTTAAACCCGGGAATCTTCTTGGGTGATGTGCCCATAGAGCGCAGATCATATAATTCTACATAATTCTCGTCCCTGTTTTCTACAAACAAGCCACCCGCTGCCAAGTAGTTTTCATCCGGGCTTATGTCTATAGTGTAAACCTGATATCCGCGGCCTCCCGGTTTGTCTTCCCCACTCGGTAATTTGGGAACATCAATAACAATTTCAGAGGTCCATTCCTCTTTTTCCTTGTTATAGCTCCATCGGAAAATTTTGCCATCGCTGCCTGCGGAATAAATGTGGTTACTTCCCTTCTTAGTCTCCAAGTCGCGAACAGAACCGAGCGTGTGACCTGATAAAGAGTGGGTAAGAGGATCTTTTTTCAAAGCCAAAGCGCTAACCAGCCCGGAGTATATATCGTTTTCATACTCGTAACCTCCATACTTAGAGTTAAAGTTATAAGCTTGTTGGGCGACCGCAGTTTTCTGCACAGGGTCAATTAATTCCAGCGATTTTAAGCCCATAGATTTGGCAATAGCAACATAACGCAAGCGATTCGCTCTGTCTGCTGCCTCTTCTGCTCGTTTAGCATTTGCTTCAGCCTTAACAGCATTTTCAGCCGCTATTTTGGCTTGCTTTTGGGCTTCTAAATTAGCTTTATCTGCTAATTTTTTCTGCTCCTCTGCAAGTGCTTGTTGCCTTCTTGCTTCGGCTGCTGCTTTCCTTGCTAAGTCAGCTTGTTTCTCAGCTTCAATGGTTGCCAGCCGGGCAGCTTCAGCGTTTGCTTCTGCCTGCTTTCGTTGTTTATCAGCCTCAGCTTTTGCTGCAAGAGCCAATTCTCTTTGTGCCTCAGCATCCCGCTGAGCAGCTTTTGCTATGGTCTGTTGCACAAATGCATAAACCACCGCGATCAAGGCCACAATCAAGAAACTTCCCAAGATGATGGCTGTAGTTCTTGCTCGCTGAAGTTTGCGCTTGGCTTCAAGTTCTTTAATCCGTTGTTCGGTCTCAAATTCTTTCCTTGAATACTCAAGGAAAATCATGGTGCGCTCGAAGGCCGGATGGTATCGCTGCCCCCAAACTAAAGTGGGTTTGTGCTTGGCTTGCCAATTAAGGGCAAGTTGCAAATCCGGTGGTCTCCACAAGCCTGCCTTGCCTACCTGGTACATAGATGCGGCTTCCGCCAAACGTTGATACATCTGCACGGCATCAGCTTCATCATCCACCCAGTTTTTCAACCGCACCCAAATTCGCATCAAGCTTTCGTGCGAGATGTCAATCATAGAGCGCGAGGTGATAGGCGTTCCATAACCAGGAGTCAATAATGAACGACCCGGCTCACGGAATTTTTCAATTACTGATATTACTTCGTTTTCTGATACATCGGCAATGGAAGCAATTTCATTGAGTTTGGTTGGCCTCCTGATACCAAAGTTCTCACCTCGTTTTTCAGTGATAGCTTTAAAGATGACTTCGCAAATGCGCTTCTGGTTTTCATCCAATTCATCGTAAGCTTCATTGGCGTGCATGGAGAGCGCCTGGCTCATCGTGCCAATAGCTTCGTAGTGCTTTAAGTCAACTGGCTCATCTTCATAATCTTTATAGCGCGCCCAATATGTCCAGGTACGCATGAGCGAGTGCTGAAGGATTGGCAACTGATCAGGATTATCGCCCAAATCGTTCAGTAATTGTTGAGTTAAACGAGGAGCTATCTTAGCATTTCCCACAGCCACCGGCCCTTCAATAGCCCTGCGCTTTTGTTCGCGGGTCATTTGTGGGATGAGGTAGTGGCTATCGTTAATTTTTCTAGTCAGGTCGCTAAACATGGCGCAGTCGCCAATGAAATCCGAACGCATGGTAATGGCCACGTAGATAGGCGCATCGGTGTAATTCACGGCCTCCATCAACAGGTTAATGAAGCCCAGGGTCTCGTTTACACTGTTTGGATCATTTCCATCGCGGAAGCGGAACAATTCTTCAAACTGGTCAACCAGGATTAAATAATTTACATCGGCCGACCTACGCGATTGCTGAATAGCTTCTACCAGCCCCAGTGAACTGCTCCGAAGCAATGTGGAGACGATAGTTCTTTTAATCTTTTTATCCTCAACATCAGAGGAGTTATATTCTTGAGAGGTCTTTAATAATGCCTCAGAGAGATTATCGATTGGCCCACCGCCAGGGCGAGTCACCACTACTTCCCAGTTGGGGCTGGTGTCGGTTAGGAAGCCTCCATAAAGAATGGGGAGCACACCGCAATAAATAAACGATGATTTACCGCTTCCGGATGGCCCAATTACTCCCACAAACCTGTTTTTAGACAGTTTCAGAAGCACCTCATCGCTCTGACCTTCACGGCCAAAGAAGAGGTGACTCTCCTCAATTTTAAATGGTCGCAAACCAGGGAAGGGGTTATCAACGCCCACTTGGGCGAACATTCCTTCTTTCATTTCTTCATTGGGCTGGCTCATAGCTTTAATTCATTTAGGGGTTCAATAATTGACAGCTTATAATCGACAACTAAATATTTTTTATTTTAAAACTCTGCTAAAAATGTTTTTAAAGTTTCCATGGAATCATTGCCTTTCGCTGAAATCAACGTGAGGTTTTGATCTTTATAATTATTCAACACATTACTATCGGATGACATTAAGGCTTTTGCTCTAATGGGTTTGTTCCTGCCAAAACCAGGGGCTTTTAATAAGTCCAGCACTTTCATTTGTACCCACTGATCATTCACTTTTCCTTTGAAAATTATTGCACCATCAAGGTTTCGTAAATTATTTATGTGGTGCCTTCTCACATCAAGAAGTTCACCGGTAAATGCGGGCTGTATCACTTCAAAACCACTTTTCTGAATCATTTCCAGGTATGGCTTCACTTCGTTTTGATCAACCCGGTCGTGCAAAAGATATATGGTTTTGCCGCCTACACCACTTCCGCCTTTCCTGTCATGGGCCTCCACTAATTCTTCGCGCATAATGTTTTTGAAATCTTCCAGCGGAGTCTGTAAGATTTCAGTTCCTTCCTGGGCTTCCGTGTCGCGCTTCAGCGTTTCAATAAAAGATTTTTGGCGGTCGCTCAGGTTTCTCATGTTGGCCGAAATCCAGATAAGCCGAGTAAAATCTTCTTTGCGGCCTCTTTTAGCTGCAGACTCCTTTGCGGCCAATTCATTCTGCATGTCCACCACCGAGTTTTCACCGCCTTCAGGAATTTCCCCATACGAGTTGCCGATGAGGTGGATAGAATAGCTGCAATCTTCCAGGTCTTTAGCTACAACAGCCTGTACCGCGTTTGCCGATTGGGGCAAGGTATGTTTGGGTAATACAATATAGCCGTAGCGTTGAAGTTCGCGCTTAATAATATTTCGCTGGATGGAAAGATCGTGACTGGTCTCGGCCAGGTAAATGGTCTTACGTTTCAAGAGGCTTTTAACTTCTGCTTTGGCTGATCCATCTTTCAGAAAGAGCAGTGCTTCGTGGATGTCGTAAGCTAAATCCACCATTATCATCCAATATTGCTTTTCGGCTTCAGGTGAAAAGAAATCTGAATACTCTTTCATCTGCCCCGATTCAATATCAAGCTGATACATCTCGTATGACATCAGGTCGCGAAGATGTGAAGGTTGCTCCTGAAAGGATAGGGGTGATTTAAGAACCTTGAATATTCTGCTTGGTGTAGTAAAGTCTCCAACTTTTTGAATAAAGGCCTCAACGGTATCGAGGCATTGGCCGGAGGTAATAAAATCTTTTGATAGGATGGGAACCATAACGGCAACGCTATCCAGCGATGAGGCTGTAATGCTATCGAACTCTGATTTGAGAACAACTTTTGGTTTCTCGCCCAACACCTGGTAGAGCATGAGTTCGAGGAAACGCTTGAAGTTGGCTGCCCAGCCGCCTTCCACTTTCTTTGTGCTCTCGTTGTCTTTGTCGGAGAAGGTGATCAGTACATCAATATCGAAAGTCATGAGATTGTTGGTTATTCGTTGTTCGTTGATCGTTGTTTTTAAAATCAGTTTTCAATATTTTCTGTATTTGCAGTTGCAACTTCTTTCACTGTAACATTTTTAATCAACCCTGAAATAAGCTCCTGGTGGTTGGCCATCACATAATAAAAATCAACCAGGTTAATGCGGAAGACAACAGTGCGCTCCGTTGCTTCCACTTCAGTGATTCTTGGGGCATCACCTTCCTGGAACAAGTCTCCGTAGTATCCTCCCTTTTTAAAGGAAGCAACCTCTTTGTCTCCATTTTTTAGTTTGATGGCACCATGAGCGCAAATCAAGATTGGTAATTCATCTACATTATTAAGCACAATTTTATCGCGGGTGTTGAGATCAATTGGGATGATCTTATCGCACAAATCGGAAAGGACCGAACCGCCAATTCCTTTAAAAATAGGTAGCTCTTTAAGGAAGAAAACCATTTCAATTCCAAGGAAAAAGCCGTCATCCAATCCATTGAGTAATTGGTTGTTCTCTATAGATGCATCAAGAAAACGCTTGTCGCGCAACGGGAGCCGGGTGGTGAGTTCGTTATAGTGAACCTTGTCTTTATTATAAACCACCCATGCCGAAGTTTCCTGCAGAAGTTTATCCTGGTTGAACATTTGGCTGACTAAACCCCGGCTTATGCGGAAATCGGATACATACGCAGAGGCATGAACCGCGCAAACTTTACTCCACCGGTTATTATAATTAAAATCACGGTTAATGATATAGTTCACTACCTGAACGGGGTTATAACTTTCACGGGGGAAATAGGTCTGTAATACTTCCAACTTATCTTTCACCGACATGTCATCAAAAATCGGGTATAGCTTTGGTTTCAGATCGGCATCCACAAACAACTCCATTAGCTCAAGGGCGTAAGCAATACCATCGGGTGTGCCAGACTCTACGTTGTCTTTAACCAACTGTACGGATTGAGGATCATACAACAAGGACATCAAAAGGGAAATCTGCTCATAGTTCTCTACAATCTCTTCGCGAAGAGCATCTTTTAGCTGGAGGAAGTGTTCGTCATCAGGTAATTCATCCACCGCGGCCAGGTTCCAAATGGTCTTACCCATTTCCACATCGAGCAGCATAAGGATTTCGCGCGCCTCTTTACCTGTTGCCCTATAATTGATATAACGAAGTGTATAGATAATTTGCTTAACAATTCGCTTATCGGGATAGTCGATTTTTTTCCAAAGCATTTCCATGCCGGCTTTGCCACCGATGTGCCCCATAATCTGCACCAGTTTCATCATGATCACATCTGTTTGGCCGGATTTATGAAAGGCTGCATCAAGAGAATCCAGCACGGCTTCGCCTGCTTCTTTCAGTGCCGCAATTGCGTGATGGCCATAGGCGGGGGATGAGATCATTTCGATCAGCACCGGCCATGTCTCGGGGCGTTTCACTCTACGTGCTGTCACAAGTGCTTCATGTCTCACTTTGGGGTCGGCATCGCGGAGTAATTCCAGGAGAATAAAAATGGTTTTAGGGCTGATAAGTTTACGTAGCATTTTCACAGCCAAAATTCTATCGGCCTGCTTTACCGATTTGCTCAATTTCATAAGCCGCTCCGGGGCAATTGAAAGCATTTCGCTGTCTTCGCTATCACCTACAGCTTTGAGGGCCAGGCCCTTCATTTCAGTATCGGTCGAATCCTTGGTAAGCCCAAGGCTGTCGACTTTTTGCTGAGCAAATTCTTTAACCTTTCTTAGGTCACTGTTGGCCAATTGAAGGAGTGAATTTTCAAACATTGCCGGCTGGAGTTTTTCCATCAGCTTTAGGCCATATATTACCTTATCCTCAACAGTTCCCTTAGCCTCTTTCTCCAGGATGCTATCCACCGTAAACTCTTTAACAATCTCTTTTTCTACTTCTTTACTATTTGTTACCAAACTATCATTCAGTGTTTTACGGTAAGTCTTATACATCTGATTAACAAATAGATACCATAAGATAAGTACAGGAACGGTGAATATTGTAATAGTGAATAAGTCGAAGTTTTCTACCCGGTTCAGCAGTACGATCAAACCTCCCCCGATAGCACTTGCCAATGCAGTTATAGAGCCTTCGATATTGGCCTGGGCATCTACCCTAATATTTTTATCAATTGGAATGTAGTACTGTTTAAAAACCGGAGTATCTATGGCATCGCGTAGCGAGTTAACAAACAGTTTACTCATAGCCACCATAATAAAAAAGTACAATGCAGATTCTCCAACAACTGTCCTGTCGAAACCAAAAGTAAACCCAATTAAAACTGCACCACCGGTAAACACCAGCAGCAGTAGAGGGTTAATTACAAGCGAAACCCTTAACCCATAATTCTGCTGAATCCAGTCTGTGGCGAAAGTTGTAAAGAGGAAGGCAAAAATTACAATTGTGCCCTCAAAAATGGATAGGAAAAAACCTAGATCCTGTGGACTGAACTGCTTCGTACTAACGTTGAAAAAGGAGTAGTCGATAAACCGGAGTGCCGACAAAGACATAACGATGAACAAAGACATGTAAATGATGTATTTGTTCGTGAGGAGTTTGCCAAACCCCATCTTTTTATGATCCTTCTCCACAAAAACAGCTCTGGCTGATTTGGTGCTCAGGTATCCTAAAGAGAGGACAATAAATGTTCCCAGAAAGCCCGCAACACTCACTAAACCAATGGTATATAAATCGGCTATTACAATAATTTTAGTGGCTAATAATACCGGGATACTAAAGAAAGCAATGATGGAAGCGATGTCTGTTCCTACGTCCACGCTGCCGATAACCCGCTTAATTTGACGCAGGTTAAAAAGGCGGTTAAAGGCACCCCAGAATATAAGATTACACACAAAGGTAAAGGACAGTACGAACCGGAAACCATATTGGTAAAGAGCCTCTTTCGAGGGCACATAGGCTTCACCAAACTGGAGGAAAGCCGTGGCTACAATCAACACGGCCAGAAATAGAATAGATATAACACTGAAACTAACCCGTCCCACAAAGAAATTGAAAACAAAGCTTACCCCGAGGGCAGTAAGACCTGCATACATTACATCCAATGGAAGGTCTTTGCCTTCATCAAAAAAGTTAAGATACTGGGTTTGGGAAGCAACTAACACAGTAGCCAGGAACAGGCCCATGAAGAAGCTCATGATGAGCAATAGCGATACAGGGCCTACTTCGTTTGGTTCTACACCTAGAAATTTCTGTAGCCGTTGTTTCATTCAGCCAGGGTTTAGGTAACTCATTGATCTGCCAATAACTACGGTTTAAATGCTATAAAAACCATCCATCGGAAGTTTCAAAAATCTATTTACCGCTAAATTTTGCAATAAACAGTTAGAAAACCAATCAATTAGAAGGATTTAGTAAAAGAATAGTTGAGATAGTTCAGACCCTTTTGTTTGAGGTTTGGAGCCGTTAGCTCGTTCCAAACCAATATCCGGATATGGAAGTGCCTTGAAGTGAGGCTGTTCTATGGAATCAACAGCGAACTATCGCCATAACTTAAGAAGCGATAGCCAGAAGATAGCGCCTCGTTATAGATCTTTTTCCAATTTTCTCCGACTAAAGCCGCAATGAGTAAAAGCAGTGTGGAGTTAGGTTGGTGAAAGTTTGTAATCAGGCCATCGGTCATTCTGAATTTATATCCCGGGTATATGTAGATAGATGTAGTTCCCTTGATTTCGTTAATCATCTGCTGTTCCATAAAATTATTGACTGCTTGCAAACTTTGCATCCGGGATGGCAGTTGCTGACCATTTTGCTGGTAGGCATAGTGCTGGTCAATAGCAAATTCTTTTAATGCCCCTTTTGCTGAAAGCAATTTTACGCCAAACCAATAGAGGCTTTCCAACGAACGGCATGAAGTGGTGCCAACCGGAATAATTTTATGGCCGTGGGCAATAAGTTGATCAATATTTTTTTTGGTCACCAATATTTTCTCTTCGTGCATGGCATGGTCAGTAGCCTTTTCAGTTTTAATTGGCAGGAAAGTTCCTGCTGATACATGCAGCGTTATGAAATCGCTATAAATACCATTTTCAGGTAATTTTTGAAGAATTTCAGGGGTAAAATGAAGGCCAGCAGTGGGTGCCGCTACGGCACCCGGAAATGCTGAATAGACAGTTTGGTATCTTTCTATATCAGCTTTAACTGTTTCCCTCTTTATATATGGAGGTAGAGGAGTATCACCAAATAGGCGAAGTATTTCGTTCCAGGTTTTGTTACCGGTCCAGTGAAATTCAACAATAGGAATCTCCTCGTTAACCAATTGGGCGTGTAATTCGGTATCGCCTTTGGTCAGCTTTAAGGTTGATCTAGCTTTCCATCGTTTTTTGTTTCCAATTGTACAATGCCATCGAATACTGGATTGAGTATTTGAGTCTGATTCTTCAGGCTTAAGTAGAAATATTTCGATGATGGCCCCGCTTTCCTTAATAAACTTCAAGCGAGCCGGGATTACTTCCGTGTTATTAAAGATCAGTAAGCTACTCTCGGGCAAGTGACCCACGATATTGGAAAAAGAATCGTGCTGGATCGCTCCATTTTTATAGATCAATAATTTGGATTGATCACGTTGTTCTGCAGGAAATAATGCAATGCGGTCTTCCGGCAGATGGTAGGAGAAATCACGCGTGAATAATTCCATACAAACTCAAATATAGCCTATATTCGTTTTTGCTTTGACCCAAAAATTAATACTGATCCGTCATGTCCTTTCAGGCAGAGTTTTCCAAGCGCACTTTTCATTTTGGGTTTGATGCCCGAACCTCGCGGGGTCAAATGCGTGAGCGCCATTGTTGGTTTTTGAAGATTAAAAACTCTGAAACGGGAGTAGAAGGAATAGGAGAAGCAGCGCCTCTGCCCGGTTTAAGTCCTGAAACAAATGAGGAAGTAGAGCAGCAATTAGAATCTGTTGTGTCGAAAGTAAATTCAGGATGGCTGGAGGGGAAGGGTATAGGTTCCCTTGATGCGATCAACAGGTTGCATTCAGGGATGTTGTTATCATCCTCTGTAGTTTGTGCCATTGAAACTGCGCTGCTTGACTTGAGCAATGGCGGAAGCAAAATTATTTTCGATAACAGTTTTGCACGAAGAGAATCGGGCCTTATGACCAATGGCCTGATTTGGATTGGCGGACTTGACGGCATGCTTCAACAAGTGTCCACTAAAATTTATGATGGATTCACCACCCTGAAAATAAAAATCGGAAGCTTGGATTTTGAGAAGGAGATAGATATCCTTCAGTACATCCGCAGAAAATATTTTAGGGAAAATATTATAATTCGTTTGGATGCCAATGGTGCCTTCAAAGCGAATGACGCTTTGTATAAATTGAATGAATTAGCCAAGTGGGACATCCATTCCATTGAACAACCTGTTATGGCCGACCAGCCTGAAGTAATGGCTGAGTTGTGCAGTAAGTCTCCGGTTCCAATAGCACTAGACGAAGAGTTGATAGGTATAAACGATCATCAGAAGCGAAGCGACTTACTAAAAGCGATATCACCAAAATTTCTGATTTTAAAACCTTCCTTATTGGGTGGTTTCTACTCATGCCAGAAATGGATTGAACTAGCTGAAAGTCAGGGAATTGGCTGGTGGATTACCTCTGCATTGGAATCGTCTCTCGGGCTAAATGCGGTTGCTCAATTCACGGCTCAATATCCAGTTTCAATCCCTCAAGGTCTGGGCACTGGCCAAATCTATACCGATAATATTGAAAACCCGCTCGAAATAGTTAAAGGGGAACTGAAACTTTCTCCAAAACTTTTTTGGGAAGGGGAGAGGAAAGAAGAAGCTGAAGAAGATATTGTATAACTTCAACTACGAAGTGAAACTCATTTATACATCACTGCTTTAACTGCCTTTACAGTTTTTTCTACGCTTGGCAGAATAGCTTGTATTAAAGTTGAGGCATACGGTAAAGGCACATCCATATTGGTAATGCGATGGATCGGTGCATCTAAATAATCGAATGCGTGCTTTTGAACGTAGTAAGTAATTTCTGAAGATATGCTGGCGAGAGGCCAGGCTTCTTCTACGATCACCAGGCGGTTGGTTTTTTTCACGGATTCAACGATAGCATTAAAATCAATCGGTCGAACGGTACGTAAGTCAATTACTTCACAGGAAATATTTTCTTTCTCTAATTCGGTAGCGGCAGCTAATGCTACTTTAACGATTTTTCCGAAACTCACCACGGTAACATCTGTGCCTGGCTTCTTGATATCGGCCTGGCCAAACGGAATCAAATATTCTTCGGCAGGCACTTCGCCTTTGTCGCCATACATTACCTCACTCTCCATAAAAATTACGGGATCATCATCGCGAATGGCCGTTTTTAAAAGGCCTTTTGCATCGTATGGGTTAGATGGGATCACCACTTTAAGCCCGGGGCAGTTGGCAAACCAATTTTCAAAATTTTGCGAATGTTGTGCTCCTAACTGACCCGCGTTGCCTGTTGGGCCACGGAACACCATCGGGGCTGAATATTGCCCACCGCTCATAGAGTAAATCTTGGCCGCTGAATTAATAATCTGATCAATTGCCACTAAGGAGAAATTAAAAGTCATGAATTCTACAATCGGACGGAGACCATTCATAGCTGCACCTACACCAACGCCCGCGAACCCTAATTCCGAGATTGGAGTATCAAGCACGCGTTCCGGTCCAAATTCATCCAGCATACCCTGGCTTACTTTATAAGCGCCATTATACTCGGCCACTTCTTCGCCCATCAAAAGAACACGAGGGTCTCTCCGCATTTCTTCATTCATGGCTTCGCGCAACGCTTCTCTGAATTGTATTTCTCGCATACGATTATTTTATAGGCTTGCCTGCCGAATATTAGGCAGGAGGCGTAAAAATAGTATTGTGATTTGTCGGATAAAAATATTTGAGCAATTAATTGGACAAAGAAAAGCCCCTGCACAAAATGCAGGGGCTTTAAATTTCATTTCCTAAAGAAGATTACTTCAATGCGTTTCTGAATGCATCGGAAGCACTCCACTTGGCAAACTCCAGATCAGTGAGAGCAGCTTCCTTTAGACTTGGGTCGTTTTTAACGGCATTAGTCAAGTTGCTCACTACACCATCTGCATTGTCTTGCCGGGCAGCAGCTACTGCAGCACCATAATAGGCTAAAGCAAACTTTTCATTTGCCTTTGATGCCTCACCAAAAGAAGCGCTGGCATTTGCAAAGTCTTTGTTGAGTAATTGAGCTAAACCCTTGTTGAATAGGTTGATATACGTTGCCTTTGCAGAAGAAGTAGAACGAACGGCATCAGCATATTTAGCCATGTAAATCTCAGTAGCTCCCTTTACACCGTTCACGCCAGCTGTTACATCATTGCTTGCTCCACTCAAAGCCTGACCAGCCAATTTGTTGGCCTTCCATGGATTGCCTTGCCACAAAGCAACTGTAGCTAAATTGGCATTCACTTCTGAAGTTGATTTCAACTTAGATGCAATCTCTAATTGTGCAGCAGCTTTAGCAACTAAGTCAGTGGCACTGGCTGAATTATCCATCGCTAATGAAAGATATGCTGCGCCTAAATTGTTGTGTGCAGACCAGTTTGAACCTTTCTTGGTAGCGGCTTCATAGATAGCTGCTTTCTCTTCCATAGAAGGAGTTAAAGTTGCGGCATACATCATCTCATCGAAAGAAAGTGTATCGGCTTTCATTGTGCCTTGAGTGATTTGCTTCGCTAAAACAGATATTTCAGCATCTGTTTTCTTTTTCTTCACGGTAAGGATTTCAGTTGAAGCTGTACGTAAGCCTGGATAAACGTCCTTCAATATTTTTTTGTAACCTGGCAGGCCTTGTAATTTCTTCTCCACTTCTTCAAAAGTTCCACCTCCTGCATTAACTACATCGAGGTATTTTGCTTTCTCATCAGCGGTAAGACCTTCGTAAGAAGCCAAAGCTGATTTGAAGCCATTCCAATCGTCAATAACCGGCTTCAAAATGAATTTGATAGTATCAGATACATTTTGATAGTCGTATTTTTTCATTTCCTCGCGATAGAATTTCTCTATAGCGGCAGCACGTTCTTCAGAAAGTTTAGAGTTGACGCGCTCACGACCTTCAGGTGAGTGAGTACCAGTGATGGTAACGGTGCGGGTAATATTTTTAGTGGCGATAAAAGCATCTAATTGCTTTCCAGTTTCGCCAGTGACTTCAGTTTTTCTTAGAACTGATTTTCCTTGTTCAAAGTAAAAGTTAGGGATAACTACAGGTACAATTTCTTCAGAATTATCATAGCTATGTCCCGCGAAAGCGGCATAATATGAATTCTGAACTAACTTAGAAGTTGTAATGATACCAGTTGCTACGTCCATGCGGGGAGTAACTTTTGCCTTAGTGCCTTTAGAGGCGCTGCCTTCTAACTGAACAATTCCACTCTTCAATGCTGGCTGATAAGGAAACGTGAAAGTCTTTGTTGTCTTAGGCTGCTCAGTTGAGGCATTCGGAAAATCCTCAGCCTTAAACACGACCGGCTCTAAAGCAAGTTCCTTGTCGCCATACTTATAAAAAGTATTGAGCGTGTAAACGGTGCCTTTCTTAAGCATTTTTACAGGCAGGTTGGCTGCAAGTTCAAACACCACCGTGTCCTTGTGGACTTCCAGCGGGTTTGGGTTAGCAGTTAGCTTTTGTTCCTTCGCCATCTTGACCATCTGGGGAAGGGTACAGCTATTGAGAACAAAGCCCCCGATGACAGCGAGGAGATAGAATAATTTTCTCATGGAATTTACAGTTAGGTTTTTTTAATAAGCTGCAAATCTAACGTTGCAAGCCTTTTTTTGCAAAGAAACCCAAAAAAATAAGATTTTAAGCACTTTAAGCACTTTTGAGCCATTATCTTTGCCCGGAAGTTGATTTAAACGTCCAACAACAGATGATTGATAAGATTCAACACTTTTTTGAGCAGCGCGCTTTTGGAGTTTGTACCCGGCTGGGTGAGAAGTTAGGCTTGGCCACTTCCAGCATCAGGTTATCTTTTATTTATGCTTCTTTCCTTACGTTTGGCTCTCCGGTTCTCCTTTACCTGGCGCTTGCTTTCGTTATGAATTTTAGAAAACATCTGCGCAGGCGCAACAGCACTATCTGGGATTTTTGATTTCGGTATAGGTGGTTCTGCCTTGAAGAAAGTAGTCTACGATTATTAGTTTTTTAAGAATCTTTCCTTGGCTTACAGCAAAGCCAAGTTTCTTCCAGCTTTTCCTTTTTTTTAAGTCGTTTGCAAGTCCACTAAAAAAGGAAGCATGCGCTTTGAGAACAGCAAGACAACTTCCGCCTAGTCCATGAAATAGAAAATCAAGTGCTGCAACCCAATCCAAAATAATCCGGAAAGGCATTTTATAAACCAGTTCATTTGCGGGTAAATTTTTCAGCAGCAACGACAATCCATTTTTGAAGTTGAAATAAACCTTTCGCGGACTCCCTGTTGTAAGAGTTCCACCGCCCACATGGTAAACGGTGCTGTTTCCATCGAAGTAGACAGAGTACCCGGCTCGGTGCAATCGCCAGCAGAGATCAATTTCTTCCATGTGCGCAAAAAAGTCTTCATCAAGTCCGCCCACCGCCACGTACTTTTCCTTTTTAATAAACAGGCACGCTCCTGAAGCCCAAAAAATTTCTGCCTGATCATTAAATTGACCTTCATCAGTTTCCAACGTTTTAAAAATTCGTCCACGACAAAAAGGATAGCCCATGGTGTCAATGAAACCTCCTGCAGCACCGGCATACTCAAATTTATTTTTGTGATGGTAGGAAAGTATTTTTGGCTGAACGGCTACAATATTGCTTTGAGATTCAAGTAGTTGAAGGGGCGATTGCAGCCAATCCATCGTCACTTCCACATCGGAGTTTAGTAGGACAACGATCTCTGAATTAATCTCAGCAAGAGCTGCATTGTAGCCTCCACAATAACCGAGGTTTTTTTTAAACAGAATTAATTCAATTTGAGGAAAGGATTTTTTTAGAAGACTGACGGAACCATCCGTTGAGCAATTATCTACTACAATAATTTTTGCCTGGCCGCTATATGCCAGCACCGATGGAAGGAATTGAGGGAGAAGTTTTTCTCCGTTAAAATTCAGAATTACAACAGCAACGTTGGTCATCCCATCATTCCGGTAAGGTCAAGGCCGGGTATATTGGGAATAAGGCCTTCCGTACTTTTCTTCAGGTGTTCTTTAGCCGAGTCTTCAACATTAGATGATGCTTTATTCACGGCAGCAATAACCAGGTCCTGAACTAATATTTTGTCTTCAGATTTTAAAATAGACGGATCAATATCAAGGGCGATAACTTGCTTTTTGCCATTTACGGTAGCCTTCACCATACCTGCTCCGGCTTCGGCAGAAGCCTGAACGGTGCCTAAAGTCTCCTGGGCAATTTTCAGTTTTTCCTGAACCTCCTTTACCTTGCCCATCATTTTCATCATGTCGAACATTTGCGCAGATTTTGGCAAAGATAGGTCGATTTTTATTTCCCTGGCTTGAGCAGGGCAACCGAGCCAACCTTGTTAAAAGTATTTCCGGTTTTGTCGGTGATCAAAGCTTTCCAGATATAGGTGGACTCTGGCATGATTTGTCCGTTGTATGTGCCGTCCCAGGGCTCGTAGGTCTGAGTACTGAAAAGAAGCGTTCCCCAGCGATCAAATATCTGAAGGCTCATATTTTCAACGTACTGACCTTTCACCGTAAACTTCTCATTCAAATTGTCTCTGTTTGGAGTGAAGGCAGTGGGAAAAAGCAGCTTGGCCTGACGAGTAATTTTAAGTCGATTAGAAACTGATTCGGATAATGTTACATCTTTTGGCTCGGCTCTAACTACGTATTCAACCACTTGATTATCAGGATCTTTTTCATTGTCGTTTAAAGTAGTGTTTGTAGTTGTGAATGTTTTGATAAATGTGCCCTGGTAATCGTATTTATCAACGTAGTAACGCACCACACCCTTTTTCCAGCCTAAGTAAGCCGACCAGGATAAATGCACTTCGTTGTTTGACCCGAGGATTCCTGTAAGTTGTACCGGGCAAACTGTGGTTCCGTCCGGGCTGTTGTTGGCGCAAACATCCGTGTAGCTGATCATGTAACAGAAGTTGCCTGAAGTTGAATAGGTCGCATCGGTATAATCAGTTGTGGCGGAGTTTCCAATTAGTGAGAAAGGGCCGGAAGATGCCGATCTGGTTATGCTATAAGTTTGTGCAGTAAAGGCGGGGTTTTGCACCCAACTTAGGTCAACCAGGTTTTCCCCAACCACAGCGGTTGTATTATCAATAATAGATGGAATAGTTGTTGTAAACGATCTTCCTGTTTTATCAAGAGAAATGCTTGACGATCCATTGGCATAATTGGTAACTAAGGAATAGGTATAATCGGTATTGCAGGTAATGGCTGGAGCAGCATCATTGTAAGAGTTGCCGGTTACCACTTGATAGTTCACCAAATCACGTTTAATGGTAAAGTCGGTTACTCCAGTGTTGGATGTAACCCAGTTCAGTTTGTTGATGTCGCTCACAATATTCAAATCAAAATTTGCGCTGCATATTGTATTTGATGAAACGCTTGTGTTATTGCATGGGTCATATGCGTTCAAGCGAAAGCAGTAATAATTATCATCAGTGGCCAGGTTATTAAGGGTTAGGGTTTGAGGTGCAGTAGAAGCGCTATTGAATGCCTGGAATAGCTGAAAGTTTGTGGTGTTATTTGTTGCTACCTGGGCGCGGTATTGAATGCTTATATCGGGTGTATAATCTAAATCAATAGTAGTACC
>Ga0315912_10002680_pt1 | contig 18619 bp, 14 predicted proteins | sample VfabasoilMG_FD_204469 | JGI IMG/M metagenome (GOLD analysis project Ga0315912, IMG submission 204469) | Garden soil microbial communities collected in Santa Monica, California, United States - V. faba soil | ecosystem: Environmental > Terrestrial > Soil > Garden | place: USA: California...
ACCAGCGTTGAAACCACGTAGTCCGAGTTCGACGACTTCGATCGAAGGAATCAACTCTGAACGCGGATCCAAAGCGTTCGTCGCCGACGCGCTGCGCAGAAATGCGCCGCGCACTTCGTTGATCCATCGCGGACTGAGCACGCTCATAAATTGCAGGTTCACGCCTTGCGTCCGCGCCGGAAGGGCTGACGAAAATCCGGGCGGCGTGATCTGCGACGCGGCGACGCCGGGAATACTTCCGAGCGCGCCCGAATCCTGGTACAGGTAACGGCCGTTAAGACTGTGCGCGTCACTGAAACGATGATCGATGCGGATCGACGTCTGCCAGTCGTCGTATGTTGACGACTGCGAGCCCGTCAACGATCCCACCGGCACGACAAACGTTTGACCGTTGCGTACGAACTGCACTGTCTGGTTGAGCGGAGTGGCAGCGGCCGGCAGAAAGTCGAGCAACGCTCGCACTTGCGGCAAGTCGCCGGCGGCGGCGCGGATGATCTCTTTGCCTGCGGCGGTCGGCGCGCCGTTCAAAGTCTGGCCGATGCCGAGTTGGCGGTCCCACCAACGTTGCAGCGAGAAGAAGAAGAACGTGCGATCCTTGCCGCTAATGTAACCTGGACCACCTTCGCCAAAGCGCGGCAGGTACAGTGGACCACCGATCGTGCCGCCGAGTTGGTTCTCGATGCGGAACGGGGCCTTACGTCGCGCCTCAGTCGTCGCGTTTGGATTGCAAAACCCATTCACGCCCGCCTTTTGCACGTTGCTGCATGCGTTCAAGGCGTTGTCGTTGTGAAACCAGAATCCCGAACCGTGAAACTGGTTGGAACCACTGCGTGTGATTGCGTTGAAAACGGCGCTGGAGTTGCGGCCGTATTCGGCGCTGAACTGGTTTGTTACCAGTCTCACTTCCTGAATCGCGTCCGGATTGTTCAACGGGATCGTCGAACCGGCGACACCGAAGTTGTTGTTGTCCTGGCCGTCGATCATGAAATTGTTGGAACGAATGCGCCCGCCATTCGAAGAGAAGTTCGTGCCACCAGCGAAGGCCGTTTGGCCGGCGTTCAACTGGCTGACGCCTGGAGCGGACAGGGCGATGTTGTAAACGCTGCGCGTCGTCGCCAGCGGCAACTCGGAAAGACGTTTCTCGTCAAAACGCGTGCCCACTTCAGCCGTTGCTGTGTTGAGCATCGACGCGTTTTCGACGATGTTTACGACTTCCTGCACGGCGCCCGGTTTCATCGTCACGTCAACCACGGCGTTTTGGTTTAGAGCGAGTGTGATTCCCGACTGCATGTACTTCGCGAAGCCGGTACTCTCAACTGTTAACTCGTAAGCGCCGACTGCGACGCCTGCGAGGTGATAGCGGCCGTCGGCATTTGTTTGTGCAGTGCGCGACTCGTTGGTCGAGATGTTTCGCACGGTGACCGTCGCACCGGTGATCACCGCCTGCTTTTCATCTCTGACTTCGCCTGCGATCGACCCGGAGGTTTGGGCCAGCACGGGACAACACAGACAGGCGAAGAGTGCTGTCATCAGCATCAGTACTCTTGTAGCTTTGAGCATAAGCATTCTCCTTTGTAGGCGACTTGTGGCGTGCAACGTTATGGGCACAACGATGGACCACGTCGCTGTTACTTCTGCTTGTTTGGTCGTGACAACCCGGAGACGCAGATGAAGTCTTGAACGAAAGTGCAAAACTTTGGAGACGAGTAGGGTCGTTAATGCGTTAAGGCAATGAGTATTCCAACGCGTTGTTGCAGACACACGAATCGTTAACAGTGAGGAATTGCGCGATTTAAGTTTTGAGCCTGGCGGTAAGAGAGGCTCAGTCAGGCTGAAAATCTAAAGGCGATTCAAATTCGTGAAATTGGGTAATATGGATCGCGGAGGCAGAGAACTGCATGAAGAATCCCCCGCTTTGTTTGATTGCGACCATTGCGTTGATCGTGCTGCCTGGCCTTTTCGCCTGTAACGGCAACGACGGACTCAAAGAGACGGCCGAATTGGCCCAATTGGCCAATGAGTCATACAAACAGTATCGAACGGCGGATTATCCCACCGCGAAATCCGCGTTACTTAAATTCATCAGCGAACTCGAGCGCCGCATGCCTACCGATCCCGTAGCTCCCGGCAGGGACATGTACCTGGGCGACATCTCAATCTCCTATGTGCGCCTGGCGAAATTGGAAGAGAAGAACAATGGCACGGAAAAAGAGAAATACATGAAGCAAGCGGTAGCAGTGTGCCAGCAGAAGAAGCTCACCCCATCCTGCTCGCCAGAAGAGATGCGCAAAAAAATAGACGACTTCGACGCGATGGCCATGAAATGAAAATCCCAGGGCTGGACCATGATGGACCAGCCCTGGGACCTGAAGCAGTCACGCACAGAGACTTACTGCGGCGCTGACGCAAAAGCCACGTCAGTAATCAAAACCGCGCCCTGCAATCTCTCGTTAAGAGTGAATTGAACCGATCGCACGGCGTTGAGATTTACACCGCCAAAAGCACTCAACGGTACGCGCACGGTATTCAACACGACTTTCGGAACTGGACCAACATTTCCTGGCGGAAAGTACAGCGCACCCGAAACGTCGCTCACGCGCACCGACGCACTTCCACCGGACGCATCCGTCAGCAGTACGCGAAAGTCCTGCGCCAGACCTTCGAGATTCCGCACGTCCGCGAAATTCACACTCACGCGAAACTGAACCGCCTGAAATCCCGAAACATTGCCCAACGCCGGCGGAATGTCGTTTCTGTAATTTCCGGTGAAGTTGTTCCAACCCGTTCTGAGTTGACTCAAACCACGCGCCGCTGAACGCGCACTCGGCGTCGTATGAGGTTGTCGCGCGTTTGGTTGACCAGGCAGGCACACTGCCGGTTGCGGAGCTTCACCACCACACAGGTCATACGGCGTTAGACCGAGCTGCGTCACCGCGTCGCCAAGAGTGTTCAGCGTCAGGTTGGTGTCGTTCAGCAACCGATTGACGTCCAAACGCAAACTGCTTGGCGCGTGATACGAGACAAACAAGTTGTTCGTCGTCGCTGAAGCGGGCGGTGGGGCGTCGCCAGTGAGAATCGGAAGGAACTGACTCTCGCCGCCGACATAAGCACGGAAGAACGCCGACAGGTAAGCCACGCCCGTACCGCGTTGTTGCGCTTCCGTCAGCCGTTGACTGTCTTTCCCGTTGCCACAATGCTTATCGGAATGCCCGCCGGAAACAAACGCCAGCCAATCATTCGCGGAACCCGGAAACGGACTCGAAGGAGACCAGATCGTGTTGTAAAAATTATGATTGGCGCCCATGACAAGAACGTAATGTTTAGGCGACTGATCGCCGGGCACGTTGTAGCGAGCGTCGTCGTAAAAATGCACGCCTTGAAGATCGGCGACGTCGCCGTCGCAATAAGGCAGCAGCACGTTAAGCGGGACATTGTTTGCCACGAACCGGTTGAAGTCGACCGGCGCGAGCGGAAAGACGGCTTTGATTCCGTAGGGCGCGCCTAAGTCGTTATTCAAAAGGAAGTGTCGCACGACGCCTTCGCCGCCGCGTGAGTGACCCATCGTCCCGACCCGGCTCAGGTCTAGTTTCCCGACAAACTTGTTGCCGAAAGGCGCGCCGCCCGTTGTGTTGAAAGTGTTCAGAATGTCGAGATGTTCCTGGATCAACTCCGCGCGGGCCAGAGCGCCGAGATCGAATACGAAATTGTCAACGGCGTTGACTCCGTTTGCGCTGATCGAGACGACGACATAACCGTTACTCGCAAGGATCTCGGAAACGTAATCGTATCCCTTATAACTCGGGATCGGCTGGCTTCCGTTAAAGGTACACGGCCACTGCAACAATGCACTACCGCTTTTGAAACAAGTCGCGTGACGGCCATGCAGAAACAGGATCACTGGATAAGGTCCAGCGGGCAGATTGCTCGGATAGTGAATGGAGGCGATTAGCTCCACCGGACCGGGAAAATCGGTCGGTTGGAAGGCTGTATCTCCGAAGTTGTACTCTTCGCGTGAAACCGCGAGTGGTCCAGGAGTCCCGGGGTCCGGCACTTGCGCAAACGCGATCGCGGTGCTGACAAGCAGCAAAAACGTCATACAAAACGCGCGGATATAGTTTCGAGTGCTCATTGGTTTTCTCCTTCACGCTTTAATTGGATCCGCTGCGAGATTCTGACGCGGGCGTCTTTGTCGTCACCGTAAGAGATCGAAACGACGCCGCCTTCACGTATCAAAGAACTGTCGAATGTAATGGCGGTGACTTGCGACAGTGTTTCGTTCTCAATCCCGTTGCCGACAATCTGATCGTCAATCCAAATAACGGCCGGCATCGCGCGAACCGCGAATGGACCACCATTCACCGTGACGCGCCACGCGCGATCGACAACCGTTTGCTGGCCCTGAACTTCAACCGTGAGATTTCGCGTCAGGCGTAGCTCTTCAACGCGATAGCCGGTCAGTTTTAATTCTCCGCTGGGACGAGTGGTCCTGTTTTCGCTGATGACTCTGCCTGGCATCTTGAGCAGTTCTCTCACGGGCACATCCTTATTCGCGGGAGGGTTGGTGTTCCGCTGCGCCAGGACACTGGAATTGCCGGCGAGCAGAAGTGGCAATACGACAATCGCGATCGCTAAAGAGCGATTTACGAGATACTGTTTCATTTATAAATCTCCTCTAATGGACCACCAGAACGGTGATAGTAAGGAAAGTGATAAGACACACCTCTACCCGAGAGGAACAGCGGGGGAATTCAACGCAAAACTAAGACTGGGCCGGGAAGTGGTTACCTATCTGGGCGGGAGCAGGCGATACCTTAGTCACAATCCTGCACACTGTCAAATTGCATTCGTATTCTGATTTTCTTGGCGTGAAAAGGTGAGGTTTCGAACTTAACTATCGGCCGCCGAGCCAGCCTGGGAGTCGACGCAGAAAGCGACCTTCGAGCTTACGCGCGAGCTTACGCGCCCGGAACGCTCCACGCTCAGCGAAGCGCATGCCGACACCGACACGATCGTCGAACTCGTCGTCCGGAGATTTTAGCGCCGCTTCTGGTCCTACTTTATGCACACGCTCGCCAAAGTCTTTGGCGTAGTCGCGCATCCAGACCTGAATCCGTCGCATGCCTGAGCGTTCCGCTTCGGCCATCGCCTGATCGGTGGTCCATCCTTCGTACGTCATGCGATGAAGGGCAACGATCATTCCCGTTCGATCGACTCCGTCTTTGCAGTGGATCAAAACCCGGCCGCTTTCGGGCGCTTCTATGATCTCCAAAACACGCGCCACTCGCGTGTCCTGCGGCCGGCCCCAATTCGGCAAAGCGACGTTGAAATAATTCAATCCGAGGGCTCGCGCTTCAACCTCCTCCGCTTTCGTTCGCGTACTCGTGCCACGCAGATTGATGACTGTCGTGATGCCGAGTTCGCGCACTCGACTCAGGCCGCCCGGGCGTGGCTGACCGCCGCGGTACAACCTCTCGCTTACTTGCTGGAATCGCGGCAACTCTACGTGATCGCCCGCATTCTGAGCGGACGCACTGGCCGAAAGCAGCATCAGCGCAACGGCCACTTTAGGAACCGCATGATAGAGGCAACGCATGAAGCCCTCTGCTGTGTTAGTTATAACTTGAATGGACCAACCTGCGGTCAGTCCGTTGCCGCGTAACCGCTGGTGTCGAAGACGATGAATACAAACTCTCGCTCGCCGGTCGAAACTCGAGTGATTCCTTCAGGTTTGAGACGGCGATCGAATGTCTCCATCTCGCGCAGCGCGGGCGTCGCGTCATTCCCGCTCCATTCCCAGGTTTTGAAGTTCATTTTCTCAGAATTCGGGCCCGCACCGGTAATCAGATAGAACGCCTTCCGGGATTCGTCGTACTCGATGCTGCGAATGCCGGCGCCATTCAGCGGCAGCCTGATCGCCTTGCCACCTTCGACCGCGAGATTGTCGAAAGAGAACGCGCCTTTTGGATCGCGCAGCTTCAAGGGCACGACGAGGGCGTTTCCTTCGACAACAGGCGAGCGCAAGCCGAGCAGCAGTCGCATGTTGCGCGGATCCCAGGCGATGCCTTCAACATTGATGCCGCCCTGGCTGTACTTCGTGTTCTCCATGCCGCGGAGTTCGGTCACGTTGTCAGCCAGAAACTTCTTCAGCCCGGAAGCAGCTTGAGTGCCTGTGACGCGTCGGTTTGCCGCGTCGAACGTAAAGCGTGCGAGGCCCGCCTGATCGGCGCCTTTCGCTTTCGACTGCGAACCTACAACATAGAAATAAGAACCGTCGGTGGTGATGCCTTCGAGGTCGATAATGCTCGTCGCGATATCAATCGCTTTGATCGCGCCTGTCTGTTTGCGATCTTCGCCGAGTTGCATCCAGAAGATCTCGTTGGGCCGGCCGTCGTCAACAAAGAGCACTGCATCCGTGCCCGGCACGTGGGCGACGCCCGATGCTTCGAACGTGCCGCCCGAGAAAGACGTCATCGGTTGAGCAGAAACAACCTCGGAACCGACGAAACTACCGACAAGCGAAACACCAACAAAAACGCCGATGACGATCGTCGCGAGCAGGACCATCAGGACACCGATGCGATGCTTGCTTGAAAGAACACCTTCTGATTTCTTTACCGACATGATTTCCATTTCAGAGAACTTAGCAAAACTCAGGTAAATGCACGGTAAACAGCCTAAGGTGTTGTCTCTACAGTCAATTACCATTCGTCACTGGCAACCGGACAATGAATTCAGCGCCAACGCCACCCGAGTCACTAAGCTCAATGTCGCCGTCATGAGCACGAGCGATCCATCTCGCAATCGCCAATCCCAAACCCGCGCCGCCATCCTCGGCTTTTGTCCGCGTTCGATCCGCGCGATAAAAACGTTCAAAGATGTGCTGCCGTGCTTCCGCCGGAATCCCCGGGCCCGTGTCAGTGACTGACAACACATAATCAGCTTCGCGACGTTCGAGGCTCAAAGTAACCGCGCCGTCAATGGGCGTGAACTTCACCGCGTTGTCTACTAGATTAAGAAACATTTGTCGCAACAAGTCTTCATCGCCGTGAAAAATTGCTTCCGGAAGGCTTGTTAACTTCACTGACGCACTTCGATCCGCGGCCAACACGGCGCCGGCGCGTGCGACCTCCTCGAGCAGGTCATCGAGATACAGCGTTCGCTTGCGTAGCGGATAGCGTCCGGAATCGGCGCGCGCGAGCATGAACATGTCGTTCACGATGCGTGAGAGGCGTCGTGTTTGTTCGGCCACGATTTGCAGCGCCTCGCGATATTCCTCCTCAGCGCGATGCTCTTTTTTCAGCGTAACACCCGCCGCCGTACTCATAACCGAGAGTGGATTGCGCAACTCGTGCGAGGCGTCAGCCATGAAACGACGCTGTTCCTCGAAGGCGGCATTCAACCGGCCGAGCAGATCGTTGAACGTCGTCGCCAGTTGGCCTAACTCGTCGCGCGGATTCACAACCGGCAGTTGTTGATCAAGACTGCCGGCGCCGATCTGGCGCGCGCTCCTGGCCATCGCCGCAACCGGCGCCAACCCCTGGCGAGCGAGAAACCATCCGCCGAAACCCGCGACCAGCAGCACGACGGGTGTCGCCAAATACAGTATTTCGCGAAGCGATTCCAGTTCGTCTTCGACCGGCCTGAGCGGCTGACTGGCGAGGATGATGTAAGGCGTATCGGCAGGCGGGATCGTAACTCTGCGAACCGCGATTCGATGGTTGCTTCTTGCGTTGCCGTGATTCGCAACTGTGTAGAGATCGACGTCGGCGTCAGGTATCGTCGCGCGATCGGGCAGTTGAATGTGAAGTTCTTCTTCGCCCGGATGCGTGGCGAGGAGCTGGCCGCTGTCGTCAAAGATCATCATCGCCTGTTGCGGGTGCGACAATTCGGCGGCAGTGCTTTGCGCCGCACTTTGTGGCGACTGTCCTTCCTGTGTGTCGTGAGTGAGCGACGTGATCGAGATCTCGAGGGTGGAGCGCAACGCGTGGTCCACGCGCCGGTGCAATGCTCGCGAAAGCAACACGTAAACGGCGACGCCGAAAAGAACAAGTATCAACGCGAGCGCGCTGACGTACCACAACGTAAGACGTCCTCTGACGGTATTAATCATCAGCGTCGATCCTCTTTGTCGTCAGCATGTAACCCTCGCCACGACGCGTGTGAATGAGTTTCAGCGCGTGTCCTTCATCGACTTTGCGGCGCAAACGTTGAATGAACACTTCGATCACCTTCGAAAACGGATCGTAGGATTCGTCCCACACGTGCTCTGCAATATCGGCGCGATTGACTACCTCGCCTGCTCGCCGCGCCAGATACTCGAGCAACGCATATTCTTTCGCCGTAAGATCGATGCGCTGTCCGGCGCGCCTGACCTGGCGCGCGCGCGTGTCAACAGAGAGATCTCCGACACTGATAACTTCCGGATACAGCGCCGGCTTACGCCGCAACAACGCGCGCACACGAGCGAGTAGTTCGTCGAAATCGAATGGTTTTGGTAAGTAGTCGTCAGCGCCGGAGTCGAGTCCTTCAACACGGTCTTCGACGGCATCGCGGGCGGTGAGCATCAGGACGGGAACAGTCAAACCGTTTGTTCGCAGTTCGCGGCAAACCCGGAAGCCGTCCTTTCCCGGAAGCACGATGTCCAGGATGATCAGGTCGTAATCATTGACGAAAGCCTGCGATTGCGCCGTTTCGCCATCGGCTGCGACGTCTACGGCGTAAGACTCCTCGCGCAGTCCTTTGGCGAGCATAGTGGCGGCACTCGGCTCATCCTCGACCAAAAGTATGCGCACTCATTCCTCCAGAAAACATGCTGTTCATCCAAGAGTAACGCTACTACAAGGAACGTAACAATTAAGTAAATCTGTCTGCGAAGGAAACAGCCTTGTTTGTACTCACTGACTATCAGTTGTAGAATCTTGAAACGAAAAGGGGAGTAGGTCACCTGCCACTGTGGTCCGGTGCGGTCGTCAACACGGCGCTCACGTAGAGCGCCCGGCGCATCGGGTAGGGCAACAAAATCAGCTCCACGACCAAGACCTTTTGCGGCTGATGCGGCGCGCGAAAGGTTTTTCCTTTTGGCGCGACCGTCACTATGTCCACTAAGCGACGCGCGAAAGGATCGGAATGTTCCGCTTTTCGAAGTTCAGCGGTATTGGTCCGGGTTCACCAATCTTCCTCTCTGTTCGGTGGCCCAACCTCGTCTGCCTTCCATCCCTCCGCGAGTCCACGCAGCAATCGGAGACACGAAACCCATATCCATGAAGAACATTGACGTTAAGTCCAGCACGTTCTGGCACACTTTAACAGTAGAAGAAAGTCTTGCACGTTTGGAGACGAGTAGCAGCGGCCTAAGCTCTGCTGAAGCCGCTAAGCGGTTGGAGGAGTTTGGTCCTAACGAACTCGAGGCGAAGGGACACGTCTCGCCGTGGGCCATTCTGGCCGAGCAGTTCAAGAACGTTCTCATCATCATTCTGTTGCTGGCGACAGCCCTGTCCGCTTTCCTGGGACACGGCGTGGAGGCCATCGCGATTACGGTGATCGTGTTGTTCGCCGTCATCCTCGGCTTCATCCAGGAATTTCGCGCCGAACGCGCCATTGAAGCGCTTCGTGAAATGGCCGCGCCTAACGCGACCGTGATACGCGACGGGCGCGAGGAACGCATTCCCGCACGCGATGTCGTACCCGGCGACATTATCCTGCTGGCTACCGGCGACAAAGTTCCTGCCGACGCACGATTAACAGAAGCCGTAAACCTGCAAACAGTCGAGGCAGCACTAACAGGCGAGTCGGCTCCCGTCGAAAAGCATTCGAGCGCGCTTCAAGACGAACAATTACCCACCGCCGATCGAAGAAATCTCGCGTTTGCGGGCACGGCGGTAACTTACGGCCGTGGCCGTGCGGTGATCGTCGCCACCGGTATGGGCACCGAGTTCGGCAAGATCGCGCAGATGCTTCATGAAGTGGACACGGTAAAGACGCCGCTTCAGAAGAACCTCGATCGAATCGGCAAGTCGTTGGCTCGCGCGGCGTTTGCCGTTGTATTTGTGATCGTGATCCTCGGACTCTTTCGCGGTCAGCCTTTTGTTGAAATGTTGATCTTCGGAGTGGCGCTGGCGGTGGCAGTTGTTCCCGAAGCGTTACCGGCAGTGGTCACGATCTCGCTGGCCCTCGGCGTCAAGCGAATGGTTCGCCGCAACGCCCTCGTGCGGCGTCTGCCGGCTGTCGAAACTCTCGGCAGCACCTCCGTTATTTGTTCCGACAAAACCGGAACACTAACCAAAGACGAAATGACAGTCCGGCGACTCTACGTTGCCGGTCGCACGATCGACGTTTCCGGAACAGGCTACGAACCCAGCGGCAGTTTCTCTGCCAACGGCTCGGGTGTAGTGAAGTCGGAACCGCTGTCGATGTTGTTGCGCGCAGCGGCGCTCGCTTCAGACGCGCGCGTCGAACAAAAAAACGGATCCGGCACGTGGGAAGTCAAAGGCGATCCGACTGAGGGCGCGCTGGTCGTCGCTGCCGCGAAAGCCGGTCTTAACAAGTACGAACTCGACACGCAGTTCTCACGCGTTGCCGAAATCCCGTTCACGGCCGAGACGAAGCGAATGACAACGCTGAACCAGATGCCGGATGGCGTTGTCGCTTATGCGAAAGGCGCGCCTGAAATCATCGTGCAGTCGTGCGTCTCCCTCGTGACTGAAACCGGCGTCGAGACGCTCGACGACGCGCGTAGAGCAGACGTGTTGGACCACGCACGCCGGATGGCCAGCGAGGCGCTGCGCGTATTGGCGATTGCTTACAAACCGCGCGCTACGACAGTAGATGCGGAAAGAGAAATGACGTTGCTGGGTCTCGTGGGCATGATCGATCCCCCGCGACCTGAAGCAAAATCCGCGGTCCATAAATGTGAGGAAGCGGGGATCAAGGTCATCATGATCACCGGCGACCATCCGTTGACCGCGAAGGCTATCGCCGAAGAGTTGGGAATCAGCAAACACGGTCATGTCGTTAACGGCACAGAACTGGAAGCGATGGACGACGCGCAACTCGAGCGTGAAGTTGACTCGATCGAGGTGTGTGCTCGCGTTTCGCCGGCGCACAAGCTTCGCGTGGTGACCGCGCTTCAGAATCGCGGACAAGTGGTGGCGATGACGGGCGACGGTGTGAACGACGCGCCGGCGCTCAAGAAGGCCGACATCGGAATCGCGATGGGCATCACCGGTACCGATGTTTCCAAAGAAGCAGCGGCGATGACGCTCACTGACGATAACTTCGCGTCGATCGTCGCCGCTGTCGAGGAAGGCCGCGGAATCTTCAGCAACATCAAGAAGTATTTGATGTACTTGCTGTCGTCGAACATCGGCGAGATCGGATTGATGGCCGGCGCGACTCTCGCAGGTCTACCGCTGCCGCTGACCGCCGTCCAGATTCTCTACGTGAACCTTGCGACTGACGGATTGCCTGCGCTGGCACTGGCTGTCGATCCGCCGGAAGAGGGGCTGATGCAGCGACCGCCGCGCAATCCGCGCACGGGGATTTTCAGTCGGGCTGTTGTGCTGCTCATGCTGGCGGGCGGTATTTGGTCGGCCGTGGTTAATCTCAGTCTCTTTGTCTGGGCGTTGAATTCCGGCCGCGGAATCGCGGAAGCGATGACGATGACGTTTGTGTCGCTCGTGCTGATTCAGTTTTTCAAAGCGTATAACTTCCGATCCGATCGGCTTTCAGTGTTGCGCCAGCCGTTTGCCAACAAGTGGTTGAACCTGGCGATTATTTGGGAGCTGATCATGCTGGTATTGATTCTGTATGTTCCGTTCCTGGAACAAGTCTTCGGCACGGTTGCGCTGTCCTTAACGGATTGGGTGATCATCATTGCCGCGGCGTTTACAGTTTCGCCGGTGCTCGAGTTAACGAAGTGGCTCGAGCGACGCTGGTTTTCTGAATACCGCTAAACGTTTGATCCCTTGTTGAAAAATGCGGGCGCTGTTCTTCGTGGACAGGCCCGCATTTTTAATTCTCTTCGCCTCAAAAGATTTTTCTAAATCGACAGAAACACTTTTTCCGATTTCAACATAGTCAACAGATGGACTTTTCATGACTGCTGTTTCTTCACGTCGATCGTTTGAGTGTTTTCCGCTCTGGTAACGCGCCACCCAACGAACCCGCCACGAGACAGTATTGGACCATCACGCAGAGTTAAACCGGCTAAGTCTGCCAATCCTCGCGGTTTAACTCCGCCTGTCACTCTCTGTAGCTCTTTTCAAGAGGAGGAAAAATGAGCAATCCCAAGAAAACCGAACTGTACACAGCCAGGCGTGACACGGGACGACTTATGACGCATTCAACCGGATTGATCCTGGGTGAGAGATCCAGGAGCGAGTCGTCTGAAACTGAAATGCCTTCCGGCAACATGAACGGAGGCAGCGACCTGACTTCCAGTGAAATGCCCAGCGGTCAAATGGTTGGAACAGCGAGCCCTCCAGGTTCGACATCAGGTTTCCCTGCTAGCTCGATGACTGGTAGCGCCGGTCTCGCTGAAAGCGAAATGCCCACCGGGCAAATGGCCGGCGCCCAGTCGGGCGCGATGGGCACAGGCTCCGGAACGGACGTTGGCTTAACAGTCACCGAGATGCCTTCGGGGTACATCCAGGCGGAGTCGGGTCAAGTCGAAGAGAAAGAATCCGATTCCTTTCCAGTTTTGGAGATCACAGGAGAGTGGCTTCTCACGTTGTCCCCTAACTCATTAAAGAAGAGCAAGGGAAACTGAGGAGTCTTACCTGAATCACACAACTCCCACAGTTTGGCTGTTCAGCTATCTGAAAGGAGATAGAAAATGCCAATCAAACAAGACGAAGAGATTAGTTACGACGAACTGCAAACACTCACGAAAGAAAAGGATTACGTACCCGAGACGGCCGGCCTTGCTCGCGGTTCTCAGGGAGCCGATGTCGATCGTTTACAGCGATATCTCACCATGTTCGGTTACGTTGAAACGCCGGTCCGAAGTGACTTCGGACTGGAAAGGATTGAGATTACGCCGCCGAAAAAAGGCGTTTTTGATGCGAAGACGGAAGAGGCATTGAAGCGCTTCCAGGAATTCAACAATTTGACCCCGACCGGTGAAATGGATGAGCCTACGCTCGAGCTCATGTCAAAACCTCGCTGTGGTTTTCCTGACGTCGGTGAATTTACGTTGGACGGCAGACGATGGCCCAACACCACGCTGACGTTCGGCTATGAGAGTTTCAGTCCTGATCTCACACAGGCACAGATCCGCGCCGCGATTCGACAGGCCCTCGATCTTTGGGCGGCAGTAACACCGCTGCGATTTAACGAAGTCCCGATGGCCAGCAACCCTGACATCGTCGTTCGCTTTGTCGCCGGCAATCACGGCGACGGCAGTCCCTTTGACGGCGCCAGCGGCGTGTTGGCCCATGCGTTCTTCCCTCCTCCCAATGGTGGATCGCTAGCCGGAGATACTCACTTCGACGAAGCAGAAGCGTGGTCAGTAAACCTGCCGGCTTCGGGAATCGACCTCGTTACCGTTGCGGCGCACGAATTCGGTCACGCGTTGGGCCTGGCCCACTCGACTGTTTCCGGCGCGTTGATGGCTCCGTTTTATAACGGCCCTCACCGCAATCTGGAAGCCGACGACATTGCCGGAATTCGAGCGATCTATGGCACTGGCGGCGGTTGGGCGTCGCTGGGTGGAATCATTACCAGCAACATCGCGGCCACACGCAATGCTGACGGTCGTCTGGAGTTCTTTGCCCGCGGAACTGACAACGCTTTGTGGCATCGCTGGCAAACTGCTCCGAATAACGGCTGGGCAGGTTGGGCTTCGATGGGAGGTGTGATCACAAGCGATCCGGTCACGGCGCAAAACGCTGATGGCCGGCTCGAGATTTTCGTGCGTGGCACCGACAACGCAGTGTGGCACCGCTGGCAGACTGCTCCGAGTAACGGATGGTCTGGCTGGGCGTCACTCGGCGGGGTAATCACCAGCAACATTGCTACGGCCCGCAACGCTGACGGTCGCATGGAGATCTTCGCACGCGGAACTGACAATGCCTTGTGGCATCGCTGGCAAACTGCTCCGGGTAACGGCTGGGCAGGTTGGGCGTCGTTGGGAGGTGTGATCACGAGCGATCCGGTCACGGCGCAAAACGCTGATGGCCGGCTCGAAGTGTTCGTACGCGGAACCGACAATGCGGTGTGGCATCGCTGGCAAACTGCTCCGAGTAATGGATGGTCCGGTTGGGCCTCCCTGGGCGGAGTAATTACCGGCAACATTGCTACAGCGCGTAATGCTGACGGTCGTTTGGAGATCTTTGCACGCGGAACTGACAACGCCTTGTGGCACCGCTGGCAAACTGCTCCGAACAACGGCTGGTCCGGTTGGGCATCGTTAGGAGGATCTATAACCAGCGATCCGATCGTGGTCCAGAATGCCGATGGCCGGCTGGAGATATTTGTGCGCGGAACTGATAACGCAGTGTGGCATCGTTGGCAGACTGCTCCGAGTAACGGCTGGTCAGGCTGGGCCTCGTTGGGTGGTGCGATCAACGGAAACATTGCGTCCGCACGCAATCAGGATGGACGTTTGGAACTGTTCGTTCGCGGTACCGACAATGCAGTGTGGCACCGTTGGCAAACTGCTCCGAACAATGGATGGAGCTAGAGATTTCCTTTTGACGCGTGTCTCGCGCTTGCGGGAGGTCAATGGGAAGGGGATTTCAGAAAATTCCTTTTACCATGTGTCTCCCGCTTGCGGGAGAACAATAGAAGGGATGTAAATGCAATGGCTTCTAACGAGGTCCTACTGAAGCTTCAGGAATCGATGGTGAAGGCTGTCCTTTCAGGGCAGCCTTTGCCCGGTCATGACCAACCAATCAGACTTCCGGATCTGCAATTTGTGACACGCCAGCCGTTTATCTACCTGCTTGATACTAATCTGGCTGGCACGCTCGCACTTCCGGATCTTCCCAAACCACTCAAGATCATCTCGCCCGACACTCTTCGCCAAGAAGTGCAACAGCAGGGAGAGATCGCCTACTTACAGTTTCACATTAATGAATCAACTGAATCTGTCGTTGCGTTGCGGCTGGAAGCAAGGATTGCTTCATCAGATCCGAATAGACGCGAACTTGGACTCAGCAGCATCCAGTTGAAATTCGCCAGGCAGGGCGACGAATGGAAAGCGACTGAACCACCGATCTCTTCCGCCTCCTGAATGCTTACGACTTTTTAAGTCTCTTCATTGCAAATACTGCCAGGCCCGTTCCCAGCAGCAACATGGTTGTCGGTTCCGGTATCGGTTGCTGCTGTGCGTCCGCGACTGATCCTGTAACCGGCAACGTTTGACCGGGATTTATATTAAAGTCGTGAATAAAGAAGAAGAACGATCCGGTTCCGCAGGTCGTCTGCTGACCTGGGATGCCGCCGGTTGGGTCAGGCTCACAATTCAAGTCGATAAAACTGAACGTTGCGAAAAAAGGGTTAGGCTCAAAGATTATTCCGCCGGTCATGGTAAAGCTCGAAATTGTGTAGACAGTCGTGACTTGATTTGAACCTGTAAATCCCTGAGGCGCGGCAAGCGTAATCTGCAACGTAAACGTTTGGCCGATTACGTCGCCGGGAGTTGCAGACATCGTAATCGAGCCAAGGTTGTTGAAATTCGACCCCGGGTTGGCACTGGCGTCGAAACTGCGAAAACCAGAGGTCGTTGTGGAGGCGAAAGTTGAATTGCTGAACGTCAAACCTAAAGACGTAGAGCTTGCCACCGGCGTGCAGCCTGTGCCGAAACATCCAAGCGTTGATCCTGCAACGAACACCTCATCCGCGCTTGCGGTTCGCTGAGCGAATGTGATTACGAGAAGTGCAGCCCCGGCAAGCGCTACGCTTCTAAGTAGTGAATTCGTAGTCATTGAAGTATCCCCTTGATAATTCTCAGGGTTGAGGTAAATAGCCCAGGCAGGGTGACAAGGGCGTGTCGCTGGCGAGCGTATATCCTTCGGATTGTCAGATTGGTTTACGAAATCTACACGAAAGTATGATTCTCGGAATTGAGGAATCCAAATACAGCATTCTGAGGGAATCTCATGGTGGATTACGCGTAAACAACTGGGGATTATCTGTTCGGTAGATCGAGGACTCATTGCAATCCTCACCTATTCCCCGACCGAGCATTGATGAGCCCCTATAGCAATCACGCTTACTCTTAAGCCAGAGTAAGAAGGGTGTGGAGGATCCTACTTACCTCCTCACGAAAGGTTGTTCATGAAACAGGAAGGCGCGCCCTCTCACCTTCTGCCTCCTTGTTCGCTTCTCTCTACAGCTCCTCGGCTGGCGGAAGTTCGAGAGAGGATTGTCTACTCGCGCAGGCTCGAGCGGCTTTGGGCCTTCATCGAAGAGCATTATGCCGATCCCGACATCCGCCTTAAGGACGCCGCAAGGCACAGCGGCGCCAGCCCCGATCATCTCAATCGTCTCCTTCGTCGCTTCGCCAGCACGACTTTTCACGATCTACTCTCGCGTTATCGCATCGAGAAATGCCTCGGGTTGTTCCACGAGAAGGACTACACGCTAACCGAAATCTACAGCCGCTGTGGGTTCAATAGCGCGACCACCTTTGACCGGCAATTCAAGAAATGGGTGTGCTGTTTACCGAGTGAGTATAAGAGGTGGCTCAGATTTCTCTGGGAATCGGCCGGGCATACAACAGCAATGACGATTTCTGAATAAACATAACCGCTTTTTGACGAGACACTATTCGAGAGAACCTTCAAACTCACACAGTAGACGCGGAGGCCGCCAGGCTGAAACCTGTATCGCCTCACCAAAAAACATTTCAAGGAAAAGGGAAGGAGTGTGTCTTGTGCGAAGTGTATTGAGTAAGCATGCGAAGCGCGATTTCACTGTGGTCCAATTCTTCTTTCTGATAGCTGTCTTGTTCAGCATGTTTCTGCCTCGAAGCGGTTTTACATTCGACGGCGCAAAGCAGAAAGAGTTAACACTAAAAAACCATGGTAACGGCGATCCGAATGGTTCGGCGCTGTGGGTGACCAATCTTGGCGTCGCCAATACCAAACTGACGGTAAGCAACAAACCCTTTGATTCAGTTGCGCAGAAACGGTCCTACGCTTCGGAAGTTGCCCCAGGTAAAACGGTGCGACTCGACGACGCTTTGCCCGCAACTTTTCGCGGCAGCGATACGCTGTTCATCCGCAGCGATGAAGAAGTAGCGACGCTGGTTGCACCTGTTGATTTTCCCGTCCATAGCTCGGAATTCTATTCTTCGCCGTTACGACAAGAAGACGGTAAGCCCCAAGCCAGTAGCGCCCAGGAGGCGCCGAAATGGGCCAGGGAACTGGGAGCAATAGGAAAGACCGGAAACAACGTTTTTAAGGCTGATGAGGTTGGCTATGCACCCGCTGTTAAAGGACAAAAGGAGGTCGACAAACGCTATGTATTCGGCGTTGGAGTCGCGCTCAGGAAAGCCAACAGTTCTGCTGAATTAACGCTCCTCGACAGAACTGGGCAAACGATCAAGTCGCTGGTGCTATCAAGCTCCACGCGAGTTTATTGGCAGGCTTCCTTAGGGGAGTTCGTTAGCGGGACTGATAAATTCCCGAGCCGCATCGAAATGAAGGTGCTGACGGGTACTGCACAAGGATTTTTGTCCATCAAGGATGCGGAGTCAGGTGAAACGACCCCGCTGCCGATCGCGCCACTCGTGGGAGAAAGCAATTTCAGTGCTGAGCCCGGTGATGAAGAAAGCAGTCTCTCGGCCCAGTCTGGTAAAGGTGGCCCAATGCTCAACGAGGAAAGCAGTCTCGCACCTCAGGGGGGTAGCGGAGGCTACGCCTATTTCTCAAACGGCGTCTACGATAGCCGGTATAGTTCGTATACCTTCAACGTCTACAGCGCGCCGCCTAACGTGTGCGGCACACTGCAGATTGTTCGGAATAGCAATCCAGAGTCTACTGGAAGCTGGATTTGTACTGATGCTTATGGGTATGGCTCTAAAGGCCCGTGGACTCCATCAGTAAACCAAACCGGTGAGAATATCCGCATCGTGTGGCCCAACGGTACTTACACAGTGGGTGGCGATTACAAAGTCGACGACGTTACTGATCCGCAAATATTTTCCTATCAATCCGGAGGAGTTGGTATTCCGATACCTACGGATTTCGATGGCTGGGGGTCAGATACCCAATGGGGCGCCGGCTTTAACTTCTATGCATGGTCGTGGGTCAAAGCAACGTTCCGGAACGTCTCCACGAACAAGTATTCTGGTGGCGGGGCGTACAACTCTAATGGGCCCGTGGATGTCTACGGTACTGGCACTGCCTTTAGCCCGTACTACATCAATTGGTCGGTGCCTCCACCTCCACCATCCGCTCACAACTCTTACGACACATACGAATGGTGTGTGTACAGCAAAGACTACTTCTATTCATGTTTTCAGTGTATCTACCTCTATGGCCCCCGTTAATCCTCCACGCGTGAGTTAACTTGAAATCGACATAGGTAGGCCATCGCTGGCTTTCCCTGTCACACCACCGTGCATACGGGTCCGTACACGGCGGTTCGGCGAGTTGAGCTGCTAGTTAACAAC
>Ga0315912_10002681_pt1 | contig 18619 bp, 13 predicted proteins | sample VfabasoilMG_FD_204469 | JGI IMG/M metagenome (GOLD analysis project Ga0315912, IMG submission 204469) | Garden soil microbial communities collected in Santa Monica, California, United States - V. faba soil | ecosystem: Environmental > Terrestrial > Soil > Garden | place: USA: California...
GCGCTCGTCGCGACCGACGCCTGCGGCAACGTCAGCAACGAGCTGCCGATCGCGCTGATCCACGTCCCGCATGACCAGAGCCCGCACGAGCCGGGCTGCCTCGACGTCACGCGCATCGGCTGCCGCACTCTGCCCTGCGCGCCGTAGGCGCCCCGGCGCCGGATGCGCCATGCTTTGCGCGCATGGCGCAGGCGCTCGAACGCAAGCTCGAGGATCTCCCGGACGCTCCCGGCGTCTACACGTTCCTCGACGCCCGCTCGCGCGTGCTCTACGTCGGCAAGGCCAAGTCGCTGCGCAAGCGCGTGGGCTCGTACTTCGACGCGAGCCGCGGCCACGGCGAGCGCACGCGCGCCATGGTCGCCGAGATCCGCGACGTCGAGTGGCTGCTCGTGGACAACGAGATAGAGGCGCTGGTCCTCGAGAACTCCATCGTCAAGCAGCGCCGGCCCCGCTACAACGTGCGGCTGCGCGACGACAAGAACTTCCCCTACCTGCGCATCTCCCTCTCCGAGGAGGTGCCCGCGATGTCGATCGTGCGACGGCCGAAGCGCGACGAGGACGCCTTCTTCGGGCCGTTCGTCCCCGCGAGCACCGCGCGCAAGACGCAGCGGCTCGTCGCGCAGCACTTCGGCGTGCGCTCGTGCCGGGGGCCCATCGAGGAAAAGGACCATCGCGCGTGCCTCTACTTCCACATCGATCAGTGCCTCGCGCCGTGCGCCGGCCACTGCACGAAGGAGCAGTACGACGCGGCCGTGCGCGAGGCCGTCCTGTTCCTCCAGGGACGCGACGGCCCGCTGCGCGAGGAGCTCGAGCGGCGCATGCTGGAGGCGTCGGGTGCCCAGGAGTTCGAGCGCGCCGCGCATCATCGTGATCTCCTGCGCATGTTGGAGCGCAGGCAGGAGCCGCAGCGCGTGGCGTCCACCGGGCTCGAGCAGCAGGACGCCTGGGGCTTCCATCGCGACGGCGGGCGCGCATTCCTCGTCGTCGGCTTCGTGCGCGAGGGACTGCTGCGCGGCCGGCGAGAGTTCGCGCTGCGCGAGGCAGGCGATCAGGACGACGCCTCGCTCCTCGGCGACGCCGTGCGGCAGTACTACCTCGACGCCGCCGCCGTGCCGGACGAGATCCTCCTGCCGCATGCGATCGATCAGGACGCGCTGACGCTGAGCTGGCTGCGCCAGCAGGCGGGCCACGCCGTCACGCTGCACGTGCCGCAGCGCGGCGACAAGGTCGAGCGCGTGCGATGGGCGAGCGAGAACGCGCGCGAGGCGCATGTCCTGAAGTTCGCGCGTGGCGACGCGGCGCGCGAGGCGGCCGAGCGGCTCGCCGAGGTCCTCGATCTCGACGGCACGCCCGAGCGCATCGAGGCCTTCGACATCAGCAACGTGCAGGGATCCGACATCGTCGCGTCGATGGTCGTCTTCGTCGGCGGCGAGCCCGCGCGCCGCGAGTACCGGACGTTTCGCATCCAGGGCGTCTCCGGCGCGCCCGACGACTTCGCGTCGATGCGCGAGGTGGTGCATCGCCGCTATCGGCGCGTGCTCGAGGAGGAACGCGATCTCCCCGATCTCGTGCTCGTGGACGGCGGCAAGGGCCAGCTCGGCGCGGCCGCCGACGCGCTCGACGCGCTCGGGCTCTCCGAGCTGCCGCTCTGCTCGCTCGCCAAGCGCGAGGAGCTGATCTTCCGCCGCGGCGTCGAGGAGCCGCTGCGGCTCGAGCGTTCGGATGCCGCGCTCCAGCTCGTGCAGCGCCTGCGCGACGAGGCACATCGCTTCGCCATCACGTTCCATCGCAAGCAGCGCTCCGCGCGAACCGTCGCCTCCGCGCTCGACGCCGTGCCCGGCATCGGCGAGAAGCGTCGCCGCCTGCTGCTGCGCACGTTCGGCAGCGTCGAGGGCGTGCGCGCCGCGTCGGACGCGGAGCTCGCGGCGGTGGTGGGCGAGCGGGTGGTGCGCAGCCTGCGGCTGGTGCTGGGGGAGGGCTGACGCCGAGTCCGCCGGCCGCTCGTCGGAGGCCCGGCCTCGCGCGAGGCGCTAGAATCTGGTCCATGGTGCCCCCCGAAGACCTCGATTCATCGGGCTCTCAGCGTCTCGCGTTCCTGTTCCCCGACGGCCGCTCGGACGCGCCGTGGGATGACGCCTCGTCCGGCAGCGCGCTCCATCGGCTGCTCCAGCTCATGGCTGGGATCGCGCACGCCCAGCTCATCCACGAGCGGGTGATCGACGAGCCCGTGGCCGCGGCGTTCCAGGCGACGCTGCGCGATCCGTCCGTCCCCGCGTCCGCACAGTGGATCGAGGCGCTGCTCGTCGCGCGCAAGGTGCGTGCGGCGGACCTTCTCGGCATGGTGCCGCCCGATTCGTCGCGCGCGCAGCAGGTGTCCACGGAGATGCTCGAGCTGCTGCGCGCGCTGCGTGCCGACGCGTCGCTGAGGATGGAGACGGGCGACGCCATCGACGCGGCCGAGCTCCAGCCGGCCGGGCTCCTCGGCTCCTTCATCGAGCGACATCTCGAGGCAGAGATCCTCGTCGCGCTGCCGAGCGCGGGTCCCCTGTCGCTGCCGTCCGCGAGCCGGCCGGGACCCGTGCCGCCGCAGGGACCGATGGCGCATCTCCTGCGGCGCGACGGCAGCCGCATGCCGCTCTATCCCTTCGTGCAGGTGCAGGACGACGGGCGGCTGCTGCTGCCCTGGGATCTCGACGCGGGCCGGTTGCGGCACGTGCTCGCCGAGGGCGGCGCGCCGGTGACCATGGAGCCGCTCCATCCGGAGTTCCTCGCCGAGTGGCTGCTCCGCATGGGCGCATGGGCGGAGCTGCGCGAGTTCCTGAGGGCGCTGCCCGTCGAGGCGCGCTCGGGCCTCTCGCGGCAGGTGCTGCTCTGCGCGTCGGCCGCGCACTACGGCGCGCTCTACCTGCGCCAGCGGGAGTTCGCGCAGGCCTCGGCGGAGCTCGAGAAGGCGGCGCGACTGCGGCCGGACCTGCTGCTGCCGCACCTGCTGCTCGCGCAGGCGTGGATGGCGCAGAAGCAGCTCGACAGGGCGAGCGAGCTGCTCAAGCGGCATGCCGTGCGCTTCAACCGATCGGATCGACTCTTCGAGATGCTGGGCGACTGCGCGCGGCAGCGACGGGACATGGCCGGCGCGCTGCGCATGTACGAGAAGGCGGCGACGCTGAACGCGCTGAACGTGCAGGCCAACCGCAAGCGCGATCTCCTGCGCGAGGAGCTGCGGCGCGATCGCGAGGCGGCTCTCGCGGCGCAGCAGCAGGCCAGCGCCTCGGCCGCCGCGGGAGGCGCCGCGTCGGCGCCCGCGACGCGCCTCGAGGACTTCCTCGTCGACATGACGCTCGAGGCGGAGCTGGGCAACTACCAGTCCACCATCGGCCGCGAGGACGACATCCGGCAGCTCATCGAGATCCTCTCGTGCCGCGACAAGCGCAATCCGTTGATCCTCGGCGAGCCGGGCGTGGGGAAGACGGCGCTCGTCGAGGATCTCGTCGTGCGCATCGTGCAGCGGCGCGTGCCGCCGCGCCTCCAGGGCAAGAAGGTCTGGCTGATGTCCGTCGCGACGCTGCTCGCCGGCGCGAAGTACCGCGGCCAGTTCGAGGAGCGCGTGCTCGATCTCGTGAAGCTCCTGAAGGGGCAGGACGGGATCGTCTTCATCGACAACGTGCACAACCTCGTGAACGCGGGGCTCACGCGCGGCGGGACGCTCGACGCGTCGAGCCTGCTCAAGCCGTTCCTGCTGCGCGGTGAGCTGCAAGTGGTCGGCGCGACGACGCACGACGAGTACCGTCAGAACGTCGAGAAGGACACCTCGCTCCTGCGCTGCTTCCAGCTCGTCACGCTCGAGGAGCCCACGGTCGAGCTCGCGGCCGAAATGTGCTGCCACGTGCGCCAGCGCTATGAGCAGCATCATCGCGTGGTGCTGCGGCCCGCGGTGATCCGGCAGTGCCTGCCGCTGATCGATGCGTGCGTGCGCGAGCGCGCCCTGCCCGACAAGGCGCTCGACGTGCTCGACCGGGCCTGCGCGGTCGCCGCGATGCGGCGAGCCGATGGCGCGGACGCGGGCAGCGGGACGAGCGCCGCGCGGGGTGCCGAGGTGACGCTCGGGCGCGACGACGTGCTGGCCGTCCTGTCCGAGATGAGCCGCATCCCCGTCTCGCGGCTGACGGAGGACGAGCGCACGCGGCTGATGCGGCTCGAGGAGAACCTCTCGCGTCGCGTGATCGGCCAGCCCGAGGCGGTGACGCGCGTGAGCCGCGTGCTGCGCGCGGCGCGATTGAGCCTGCGGCTCGACGCGCGCCGGCCGAAGGGCGTCTTCCTCTTCGTGGGGCCATCGGGCGTCGGCAAGACCGAGCTCGCGCGCGCGATGTCCGAGCTGCTCTTCGGCTCGGAGGATCGGCTCGTGCGCATCGACATGTCGGAGTACATGGAGCGCATCAGCCAGTCGCGCCTCATCGGGACGGCGCCGGGATATGTCGGCTACAACGATCAGAACCAGCTCACCGACGAGGTGCGCAAGAATCCGCACTCGCTCGTGCTGCTCGACGAGATCGAGAAGGCGAGCCACGAGATGATCAACCTCTTCCTGCAGGTCTTCGACGCGGGACGCCTGACCGACGGCAAGGGCCGGACCGTGCACTTCGACTCGGCGACGGTCGTCATGACGTCGAACGTCGGCACGCATCTCTTCACGCGCGCGGCCGTCGGCTTCGAGGAGGGGAGGGGCTCGCGGCGCGCGTCCGTGACGGAAGCAGACCTGCTGCGCGAGGTGCGGCGCCACTTCGCGCCGGAGTTCCTGAACCGCATCGACGAGATCATCTGCTTCGAGCCGTTGACCGACGAGGACATGCGGCAGATCACGCGGCAGAAGGTCGAGCGCCTCTCGCACGATCTCGAGCGGCAGGGCCAGCGTCTCGAGCTGCAGCCCGAAGCGGAGGACTTCCTGGCGGAGGAGGGCTACTCGCCCGACGAGGGGGCCCGGAATCTCGAGCGCATCCTGCGGCGGCACCTGCTCGAGCCGCTTGCGGAGCACAGCCTCGCCGCGGGCTGGGAGGGCGGCGGCCTCATCCGCGTCGGCGCGCGCGACGGCGAGCTGACGTTCGACCTCATCCCGGAGGCCTCGCCGGCCGCTGAGACGACCGGGGAGGCAGAGCCCGAGTTCGGCGAGGAGCCACGCGAGGGCGAGGCGTCGTAGGGGGAGACCGTGCCATCGTCACGCGCATGAGCTCACTGGTGTTTCCAGGGCCGAAAGTGAGGTGATCAGATCGACGGCCGCCAGGAGTCCTGTCGTTCGAAGAATCAGCGGACGTGACGTCGTCATGGCAGCCATCGTCGTTGGGTAGGAAGCTCGGCGCGCCCGCTGGGTCCCATCCTGGTCCCGTCCCATGCTCAGGCGGCACCGTGGCGGGCTACGGGCGATGCCACGGGCGCCGAGCTCTGCGAGAATGAGGGTCCAGAGACACGCGCATGAGCCGCACTGCCGACATCGCGAACACGGATCGCGTCAACTACCTCAACATCGGCCTCATGGCGGTGGCGGGCGTGCTCGCCGTCTTCCTGCCCTTCCACCTCTTCCTCTTCAGCTACGCCGTGCTCGGTCCGGGACATTACCTGACGGAGATCTCGTGGCTTCACGAGCGGAGGTTCTTCACGAAGGGACGGCGCGATCACTGGCCCCTCGTCGCATTCGCCATCCTCGTCTTCGTCGTCGGATACGCGACTACGGACCTCGTTGCACGCGAACACAGGATTCGCGCGCTGGGGGCTCTCTGCGCGTTGGCCTTCGGCAGCGCGCTCGTGTTCGTTCTCACGCAGCGTCTGGTGCCGCGCATCATCGGCCTGTCCATCGTCGCCGTCGGCGCGCTGCTCGCCATGGACATGCAGGCATTGTTCGTCGTGTTCCTGCCCACGCTGATCCACGTCTACGTGTTCACGGGCTTCTTCATCCTCTACGGCGCGCTGAAGGGGCACAGTCGAAGCGGCTACGCATCGTTCGTAGCCTTCCTTGCGTGCTCGCTCATCGTCGTGGCGGCTCGGTACGAGATTCCGCGGCTCGGCAACTCGATCGTCATCCCGTACTCGGCGAATTTCGCAGTCGTCAACCGGCACGTGCTCGGCATCGCGGAGCCGGTGACGCATGCCCAGGCGCTCGACGCCGCCGTGGCCGTCTACGTCTCTCCGGCAGGGCTCGCGGTGCAGCGCTTCATCGCGTTCGCGTACACCTACCACTATCTCAACTGGTTCTCGAAGCTGCCGATCATTCGTTGGCACGCCGTGCCGAAGCGGCGTCTCGGCGTCATCGCCGTGCTCTGGCTCGCGTCGCTGGTCGCGTACGCCTACGACTTCCAGCTCGGGTTCCGGCTGCTGTTCTGCCTGAGCTTCATGCACGTGACGCTGGAGTTCCCGCTGAACCACCTGACGATTCTCGGGACCTTCCGGGAGATCGGCACGCGACTCCGGCTCACGCCCGCCTCGGCGTGAGCGGTTCACCTCGGCCGAGGAGGTTGCCTTGACCGGGAGGGGGGGCGACCCTAGGATCGACGACTTCCCTCGGAGTGTCCGGTGATGATCTCCCAGCTCCAGGCGCTCGGGCCGGCCGCGTGCGCCGCCGTTCCGCCCGGGCAGGCCTTTCGCCTGACGGTGTCGGGCGGGAGCATGGTCCCGGCACTCGAGCCGGGAGACGAGATCGTCGCGCAACGCATCGGGGACGTTGGGGAGGCGGGGCTCGGTGACCTCGTGGTCGTCGATCTTCCGGGAACCGGTCTCGTCGTGCACCGCCTGATCTGGCGAGGCCGCGAGGGCGTCAGGACGAGAGGCGACGCCACGGGGCTCATGGATCCGCCCGTGGCGCGGGAGCGTGTCATGGGCCGCGTCGTCGAGGCGACTCGCGGCGGGCGTGCCATGCTCCCGGGGCCATGGAGTCGCCGCGCGACATGGGCGGCCCACTTCGCCGCGGCCGCCGCCTACAGGCTGAGGCGGCGATTCCACGCGTCGCAGCCGGCATGACAGCGCGCCCGGGCTCGCCAGGAGCCGGGTGCGGGACAGGAGAAGGTCTCGAATGAGCACGACAGCGCCGCCACCGACGACGGTCAAGAACGCCTACCGCGAGGCGACGCAGAACGCGTGGAAGAAGGCGCGTCCCATCCAGGCGCTCTTCGAGCTGACCTACCGCTGCAACCACCTCTGCACCTTCTGCAACAATCCGCTCTCGCGCGAGGGCAGCGAGCTGACGACGCAGGAGGCGTTCCGCGTCCTCGCGGAGCTGAAGGAGCTGGGCATCCTGTTCCTCACCCTCACCGGCGGTGAGCCGCTGCTGCGCAAGGATTTCTGGGAGATCGCGGAGGAGGCGCGGCGCCTCAAGTTCGCGATCCGCGTCTTCACTAACGCCTACCTCATCGACGATGCCGTCGCCGACAAGCTGAAGAAGGTCGGCGTCGTCGAGACGTCGATCTCGATCCACGGCAGCCGTCCCGAGGTGCACGAGAAGCTGACGCGCATCCCCGGCTCGTTCCAGCGCGTCATCGACGCGGTCGGACGCCTGCGCGCGCGCAACATGCGCGTGATCCTCAAGACGCCCGTGACGCGGCTGAACGAGGACGATCTCTTCGCGATCAAGGCGATTGCGGAGGAGAACGGCGCGTTCCAGATCTTCGACACGACGATCACGCCGCGCTTCGACGGCGACATCTCGCCGCTCGGGCTCGCGCCGTCGGAGGGCTTCTACGAGTGGTTCTGGGGACGCAAGGGCGCGCCGCTGCGCAACGGGACCGAGCCGAGGCCCAAGGCCTACAAGGGACGCGACGAGCTCGAGGGCTGCTGCGGCACGGGGCGCTCGGGGCTCATGGTGGACCCGTACGGCAACGTCTTCCCGTGCGCGCTGTGGTTCCGCAAGCTCGGCAACGTGCGCGAGCAGAGCGTGCTCGACATCTGGGACAGCTCGCAGGAGCTGAAGAAGGTGAGAGCCATCGCGGCCGACATCCAGAACACCGTCATCCCGAACCAGGAGGACGGCGAGTTCATGTCGTGGTGCCCGGCGACGGCGGAGGCCATGACCGGCGACGCCAAGCAGGCCTACCGGCCGGCCCTCCTCAACGCGAAGTACATGAAGCAGTCGTACCTGGCCGCGAATCCCGGTCTCGTGCAGATTTCGGGACTCTCCGAGGAGCCGGCCGAGGCCTGCGGACACGACGACTGAGGGTTGGCGCGACACGCCAGGCGGGGACTGTCGCGCAACGGATCGCCCGTTCCGCTCGCCGGTGAGGCTCACCTCCTGGCACGAGTCAGCGCGGCGAGCGGTTCCGCCCCAACGGCGCTCGTGACCAGCGGGCGCCGTTTCTACGTAAAGCGTCACGAGCACCGTCGGCGCGGCCTGTCCGAACCAAGGCGCCGGGCGGAGTAATCGGCCAGCGCGACCGGACCGGACGCGGACCTCGCCGGGCAGGCGCAGCGTCGCGCCCGGCGCGGAGTTGACGAGGCCGGCGGAGCGGGGTAGCGTACGGCCGCAGCTCAGAGCAAACCGACTCGGTCCTGGGGCCTGAGCCCCACGGAGGATGACGTGGAAAACCCGAACGCCAAGAAGAAGCACTACCAGAAGCCCGAGATCATCCACGTGGAGAAGATCGAGGCCCGTGCCGTTGCCTGCAGCAAGCAGGTCGGCGACGACTTCTGCGAGAACAACGCCCCGACGACCAGCTAGTCGTTCGGCCGCGGGCTCAGCGCCCGCGACACCCCTTGGGCGCAGGCGCAGCGGCCTCCCGGCCGCCTCGGCTTGCGCCCTTCGTCTTTTCGGGGCACCTTTCCTTGCCGCAAATGGACCTTCGGTAGGTGGCGGCCTATCGTGGGACTTGGAGGGTCCCCGTGAGGCAAGCGCATCGATGAAGCACGTCCGGCAGACCCTGCTCGCGCTCCTGACGCTGAGCTTCCCGCTCGCGGCGAGCGCCGAAAGCGCATCCGTCGCGAGGACAGAGCCCGGATCCCTCGCCATCACGTGGCAGGTCGAGCCGGGCGATCAGCCCACGCGCCACCGCGTCGCCGTGTCGCCGGGCGCGACGTTCGACGTGACGTCCCTCGAGGATGCGACCGGCGCGGCGGTTCGCGCCTCGGCCACCATCGAGCCGGGTGGGTTCGCGGGCCGCGTCGCCTATGTCGAGTTGCGCCTCGATCCTGCCGGTCTTCATCCCGGCAGCTACCAGGTCGTGCTGACGGAAAGGCCCGCCGCGACGCCTTCAGCAGAGGCACTCCCACCAGCACTCGCGAGCACGCCGGAAATCCTCGCGTCGGCGGGTGTTCTCTCGGCAGAGCCCATGCCCCCCGGCTTCATCAACGCCGAGGATGCTCGCCGGATGCGTCGCGTCGCGCCGATCGAGGGGCGGGTGGCTCGTGCCGACGAGGCGCCCTCCGCCTTCGGCCGCGTCACGCGGCAGCGCGTGGCGGCAGGACAGGCCGCGCCGAAGGCGATGGGCGGCGGTCGCGTCAAGTTCCTCGTCGCGCCGGACGAGCCTGGACGTCCAGGCGGAGCGGGACTCTATCGCATCACCCACGCGATGCTCGTCGCGGCGGGCCTCGATCCGACGGGCACGCAGCTCGCAGATCTGCGGCTGCGCACGATGAAGGGCGACCAGACACTGACGGTCGTGAGGATCCGCGTCCACGACGAGGACGGAGACGGGACCTTCGGCAGCGCCGACTGGCTGGAGTTCTTCGGCGAGCCCCTGCTCGACGAGGATGTCGCGCTCGAGTTCCAGCGCGCCGACTGGGCGGATGTCCGGGGCTACGTGCTGGACGTCGCGCCTGGCACGCCGAGCGGTCGCATCGACGCGGCGCGCGACGCGACGCCCATGTCGCCGCTCTCGCCCGATCGGTTGACGACGGCGCACGCAGAGAAGAACGATCTCTTCCTGCACGCCACGCGCACCATGAACTACGGGGTCGATCACTTCTACTGGTGCTCGACGCAGTCGATGACGTGGCAGACCGGGCTGCCCGAGCAGGATCGCACCGAGACCGTCGCGCTGCCGGGCCTGCTGCCCGGCTCCGCGCGGCGAGGCAGCGTCCACGTGCGCCTGCTGTCGCGCACGCTCGACGCGCCCGCGCAGTCGCCGGATCATCGCTCCATCATCGACGTCAACGGACGCCCGGGGCTCTCGGACATCTCGGGGGAGGGATTCCAGGTCGTGGATCACGTGATCTCGGGGCTCTCGCCCGCGACGGATCTCTCGGCCGACACTTCCGTGACCATCCGCGTGCCGCCGTTCGTGCGCGTGCCGCCGATCATGGACGATCAGAACAGGTTCGATCTCGACTACATCGAGATCACCTACCCGACGTCGTTCACGCCAGCGAACGGCCGCCTCGTCTTCACGCACGAGCCCGGCTTCCGCGTGGCCGTGCCCGGGCTCGCCAGCGCTGCGGTGGACGTCCTCGACGTGACGGATCCGTGGAATCCCGTGGTGCTGCAGAACGTGGCGCTCGCCGCGGGAACCGCGTCGTTCGAGGTGGCGGGCGCCGCGCCACTGCGCCTCCTCGTGCAGGAACGACCGGCCGCGCAGCCGACGCTCGTGCCCAGCGCCATCGAGGTGCTGCCGCCTGCTCGCCTCAGCTCGCCGTCGAATGCGGCGGACGTCGTCGTCGTGGGACCGAGGGCCTATCTCGAGGCGCAGCCGCCCATCGGCGGCCTCGAGCGCTGGCTCGCGAAGCGTCGCGCCGAAGGCCTCCGCGTCATGACCGTGACGACCGAGGACGCCGTGGACGAGTTCACCTACGGGACGCTCTCGCCGTTCTCGGTCGGGCAGATGCTCGTGACGGCGTGGGCGTCGTGGGCCGAGCCACCCGACTACGTTCTGTTCGTCGGCGATGCGGCCATCGACACGAAGAACCAGCTCGACGGGCGGATTCTCGATCCGGCCACGTGCGGCGACGCGCCCGATCCCTGCGGCTTCGACGAGACAGGGTACGTCCTGGACGTGCCGACGCGGATGTTCGAGCAGCCGGCGGACACGCAGTTCCTCGGATACTACGCGAGCGATTCCATCTACTCGTGCGTGCGCGGCTTCGACTACACGCCCGACCTTGCGCTGGGGCGCCTCCCCGGACGCTCTGCCGCCGAAGTGGGCGCGCTGTTCGACAAGGTGCTCGCCTACGAGGAACTCGGCGCGTCGCCGCCGCCGTGGGCTTCGCGCGTCTTTCTCGTCGCCGACGACATCAGCAGCATCGAGCCGCAGGAGCAGGCCTTCGAGACGTTCCAGCAGGACGTGGCCGACGCGTCGCTGCACCCGTACTACGACGTGCGCGAGTTCTTCTACGATCGCGACTACGGCGGCTCGCAGCAGGCGCGGTTCACGCAGGATCTCCTGGCGGCCTGGGCCGATCCCGACGAGTCGGCCGCGGTGCTCTCGTATGTCGGCCATGGCAGCGCCTTCCGCTGGAGCGCGCAGAGCCTCCTGACGAACCGCCTCACGGGCCCCTGCCGCAACGACGTGGAGACGCTCGCGGGCTCGGAGCCGACGCCGTTCATCATCAATGCGAACTGCATCACCGGCACCTTCGTCTATCCGCTGGGCCCGAGCCTCCTCGAGGAGTTGGTGCGCGAGCCGGTGGGCGGCGCCATCGCGGCCTTCGGTCCGACGGGCGTGACGGAGCTCTCGGAGGCCGAGACGGTCCTGCAGGCCGCCTATGGCGGCATCCATGGTCAGAGCGGGCGCGGGGGCCGCATCGGAGAAGCGATCCGCGGCATCCAGGGCGCGCTTGCGTTCGGCGATCTGACGCCGTTCCTGAGCAACGCATTCCTCGGCGATCCGACGATGAAGCTGATCGTCCCGTTCGGGCCGGCGGCGATCGGCCTCGACGCGGAGGCTGCGGATCTCGCCGTGAACCTGACCTGGCCGGCCGTTCCCGGCGCCGTCACCTACAACCTCTATCGCTCGGACACGGGCGAGAACGGACCGTTCGAGCTGCTTGCGAGCGGGCTCAGCGGAACGTCGATGACCGACAGCGGCGATCCTCCCGGCGTGCTCGGACCGCTCGTCAACAACACGCTGTACTTCTACGCGCTCGAGCCCATCGACGCGCGGCCGCTTCCCGGGCGCTGGTCCGACCTCGCCTCGGCGCGTCCGTGCGCGCTGGCCGCGCCGCCGGGCGCGAGCAACCTCCGCGTCACGCCCGGACCGTGCACCGGCTCGTTCACCGTCCGATGGGATGCGAGCCCGAGCCCGGACCTGCAGTCGTACGTGCTGCGCGTGTACATCGGGGATCAGGTGGCGGGCGCGCCGCTACGGACGACGTATCCGCCTGGCACGTTCACGACGGTCGGCGGGTTGATCCCGCATCAGATCTACTCCTTCGTGGTGACGCCGCGCAGCTGGTGCTTCGTCGAAGGGCCTCCGACGAACGTCGTCTCGGTGGCTTCGAGCTGCCCGCTGGTGATTGATCCGCCGGCCTACATCCCTGACCTGCGGGTCACGCGCGAGGGCACGAACGTCGTGCTCGAGTGGCAGCCGGTGACGGAGACCGTCCTCGGCACGCCCGCGTCCATTGTCGGACATGAAGTGCATCGGCTCGTGGACGCCGCGGATCTTCCTGGCGCTGCGACGCTGATCGACGCGCCGCCGGCGCCGGGCACGATGGACGTGGGTCGCATCGGCAGCGGGCTCGGCGTGGACTACTACGTGGTGGCTGCGCTCGATGCGTCGGGTCGGCTAGGACCCCTGGGGCACGACTACCCGCAGGGCGTGCGCTTCCCGACGGAGAGCGCCGAGAATCCCGACTGCAGGTTGACCTGGATGCCGCCGCAGTACGACATTCGTGGCGAGCTGACGCGCGTCGATGCGTACCTGGTGTACACCTCGACGACGCCCATCGACAGGGCGCGGGCGGAATCCGACGCGAGTCTGACGCGGGTGAGGGTGACGTCGCCGACGTACCTCATCCCCGGCTCGTGCGCCGCGAGCTACGCGTTCGTGGTACCGGAGGACCTGCACGGTAATCTTTCGGTGAATTGAGGACGCGATTGGCGAACAGGTGAGCGAGTGGGTTGGAAGCCGAGGATCATCCGGGGGGGACGCGAGGAGGCGGCGCTTCCTGCGAGTGCTTCGCCCGACGTCGCCGAGTCCTCGGATGCCGAGCTCGTCCACGCCGTGCTGAGCGGCGAGCAGCTCGCTGCAGAGCTGCGCAGGCCCATCCCCGGACACGATGCGTTCCGCGTTCTCGTCGAGCGCTACCAGGGGCAGGTGCTGCGCCTGGCGTGCCATCTCCTGCGCGACAGCGATGCCGCGCGGGATGTCGCGCAGGACGCGTTCCTGCGCGCGTTCCGATCCCTCGCGAGCTTCCGGCCAGAGGGCAGCTTCAAGAACTGGGTCCTCCAGATCACGGTCAACGCCGCGCGGGATCATCAGTCGCGGCAGCAGGGCTGGCGGTTGCGTCCGCTCGAGGAGGGGGACAGGGCGGAGGGAGACATCGAGAGCGACGTTGCGCGCTCGCTCGACCTCGACCGCGTCCATCGCCTGCTCGACAAGCTCGCATCGCGCGAGCGCGAGGTGTTCGTGCTGCGGGATCTCGAGGGACTCGACGTCGAGGAGGTCGCTCGGGTGCTCGGGCTCGAGGAACCGACCATCCGGCGTCACCTGGCGCGGGCGCGGCTTCGGCTGAGGTCGTTGTTGGGCGAGGCAGAATGACCCGGACGAGCTAGCAGCGCCGGCAAGATTTCGCGAGGTCGTTGATCACTTCGCCCGGCGCCCCGGTAGATGTCGTGAAGCCCGCCTCGTGGCTGGGAGCCGACAACATGAATCCCTGTAGCCAACACCTCGAAGATCTGGCGCTGCTCGCGGGCGGCGATCTCCCGGAGGCAGCGTCCCATGAGCTTCGCCGGCACGTCGCGACCTGTGAGGGATGCGCGCGGATGCTGGGCGAGCTCGAGGGTGATCAGGCTTGCCTCGCAGCTTGCGTCGGGCAGCACGTGGATGTCTCGCCCGTCATGGGCAGCGTGATGGCACGCATCGCCGCGGAATCCTCGCTCCAGGCGCATGGCGCAGTGGCTCGACCGCCCGCGCGTGCAGCAGCCTTCGCGCCCTTTGCGGGCGCGGCCGCCGTGGTTCTCGTCGTCGTGGGCGCGGCCGTCCTTGGCGTCGCGAGCCTCCACGAAGATGCAGCGACGGCAGACAACGGCCCGGCTCCGGTAGGCGTCGCCTCGAGCGCCGTGACAGCCGACCCTCGCAACCTCGCCTCCATGATTTCACCTGCCGCGATGACGCCGCAGCCGTCCGAGACGGGGCTGCCGATGTCTGTTCAGCGCAGCGGTGGAGGGGTCGTCCTGACGTGGGCCGGCGACGGTCGCGAGCGCCTCGCGGCGCCAGGCCATCGCTCGACCTACGAGGTGCGGGCGGCCAGCACGCCGGACGGCATCGAGAGCGCGCGACCCGTCGAGGTCGCAGGAAGCACGCTGGTGGCCAGCATGGAGCTGCCGGCAGCACGGTTCGATGATCGTTCCGTCACGTTTTTCCGAGTCGAATGAAGGAGTTGCGCGAGCGGCCCGTCCCCGGAGCCGCGCGCGCACGACGTTGACCCGGGGAGTTTCAAGGGATACATTCCGGCCGATTCCGGAGCAGAGCATGGGCGACCCCTCCAGGTCGAGGCCGATGCTGCCGAGGTTCCTGGCGTGAACCGTCAACGGTAGTGACCAGGATCGATGGGCCGGACGAACTACGAATCGCGGCGTGGGCCGGGCGGGACAGTCCCGCAGGGTCGACGTCCTCTTCAGCCGAGGGCGGTCACGCCGCCCGGGGAACACACACAACCTCGAGGAGGTTCTCGAATGACTAGGAGAACTCGGACCGCTGCGCTGGCACTTTCGCTGGCCGGCGGCGTTTACCTGGCCGCCCAGCCTGCTCAGGCTTCGAACATGGGTTTCAAGCTCGAGCGCGATTTCGACATGAAGACCTCGGCGGCGCCCGGAAATCCGGTGCTGCGGAACATCTACTGGGTGTCCTACCCGCTCTTCAATGGCCTCGGCGACGTGGCCGACGCGGTGGCAATCAACCCTGCCACTGGTGAGGTCTACAAGAACGTCTGCGTCGGCGATCCCACGGGCCCGCCAGGGCCCGCCGGCGACGGCAACATCGACGCGTTGGATGCCGTGTGCGATATCTGGACCGGCCGCAACGATGCCTCGGGTGGCTCGATCACGTTCTCGTACTACGACTCGGCGACCTGCTCGATCGGCTCGATCGGCGCGTTTCGCCAGTTCGGCCAGCCCGATTTCGGGGTGAGCCGCCAGACGAACTTCCCGCCCGCGGGGACCGATCTCTGGACGCCCATCGGCTACCAGGTCAACATCACCACGCGCAACATCTCTCTGGGCCTTCCGCACAACCGTTCGGTCATCGTGGGCTCGCATGATCCCGCGCATCCGGGTCACACGCTCCACTACTCGTCGACTTGCGGCACCGCAGCGGCGAGGGCCGATCTCATTTCGATGCCGTACCACTCGATGTACGAGGGGTCGGACGAGATCCTCTGCGGGCTCGAGGGTGTCGCATGGGTGGACACCACCCCGGCCGACGGCATCCCGGATACCTGCAACGGTGGCATCTTCGACGATCAGCTGGGCACCACCCACTCGATTCAGGTCCAGACGTTCATGAACACCGATCCTGCCCTCCCCGGTGGCGTTTCGGGCATCGTCTCGCAGGCGGCGGCGCGCCGGCCGGTTGTCGGCTTCTCGCTCGCTCCTCCGACCCCGTTCAACCTGGTCCCGGGCGAGGCCTACCTCGTCGTCATGAGCCGCGACCACATCGACACGATCTTCCGCTCGCCCCACTTCTGAGCTTGACACTCCGACAGAGTGGGAAAGCGTAGAGACGAGCACCTCGCATGAAACTTCACAGGAGATATCGAACGATGCGAAGCATCAGGTTCCTTACCGCGGCAGGCGCCCTCCTGCTGCCCGTCACGGTCTTCGGCCAGGCGGCCATCATCGGCACGTTCGCCGATCAGGGCTGCACCGGCGCATTCGCCGACGCCGGCGAGTTCTACAGCATCAAGGTAACGAACAATGCCGCAGACCAGCGGGACGACATGCTCTTCGACCTTCGGGCGAAGGGCGGTCTCCAGTCGGACTCCGGCACGGCCTACGCGGGTGGAAGCTGGCTCGTCGGTCCGAACTGGCGCGCACCTCAGACGGGAGGCGACGTCCACTACGTCGTGGCGACGTATCCGCCGACCGGCCCGGGCATGCCCGGCCGGATCGCGATCGACTCGGCCCAGATTTCCGACTTCGACGGCGGTCTGGTCAGCTTCCAGAACGTCGGGAACAGCATCCCGACGGGAGGGCCCAACAGCCTCGCCAGCATCGGCGTCAATATCCCCGGCACCAGCGCCCAGTTCAGCGTCCAGCTGACGCCGACCGTCACGAAGTCGTTCCCCTCGGGTTCCACCTCGAACGGGATCAACATCGCGTTCGCGCAGCTCGTGGACGTGAACGACACGGGCTCGCTCACCGTCGGCTGCTCGTGGGGCGCCAAGGTGGCGGATCCGCTCGACACGACGGATGCGCCGGCGCGCCGTGGCGTGATCATGGGCTACAACGTGTACCGGATCCCCGGCACGTCCGGCTCGGTTCCGACGCCCACCGACTTCCGCAACGCGCTGACGGATGCGGATCCGGCGAGCGGCTGGGTCGGCTTCATGGACGTGCGGACGCTCCATCAGTCGGTGGCTGACGGCGCGGGCGCTCCCCCTGCGGGAACGCCTTCGCCCGTCGAGGTCTCGTCCGGTGCGGACATCGCCGGGATGCAGAATCCCAACGGTCTCCCGTACGACGCCGACGAGGTCCTGATCTTCCAGGACAGCGCGAACTCGAGCCGCGCGCGGCCGGGTGGCGCCGCCCTGCAGCCGAACCTCGCGAACGATTACTGGTACGCCATCCAGCCCGTCATGGTGGGCAAGGTCTCCGACTTCACGGCGGCTGGCTGGACGGCCAACGACTTCATGAGCGGCGATCACGCTTGTGACCTCGATGGCGACGGGACCGACGACAGCGTCGATCTCGACACGACCACCTGCACGCTCGCGTCGGTCGACTTCATCAGCCCCCAGAACGAGTTCGGCCTGGACGGCCTCGGTCTGACCAATGGCAGCAACCCGCTGCTGTCGGCTCCCATGTTCTTCGATCACACGCGGGCGCTCCCGGCCACGGGCGGCGTCTCGGTCGTTGCCAGGAACTCGGGCTCGGACGTGAGCATCAGCATCACGACCGGTCTCGAGAGCCGCAGCATCGCCGGCTACAACGTCTACCGTCAGGTGGGCGAGGAGCGCGTTCGAGTGAACGAGCAGCCGATCCTGGCGCAGGGCGCCGAGTCGAACGTGTACTCGCTCGTGGATACCGCGGCGACCCAGTCGGCGCGTGGTCCTCGTGCGACGTCCATCCAGTACATGGTCGAGACCGTGTACTCGGATGGCACGCCCAGCACGTTCGCCGGTCCCTTCACCGTCGAGCAGCCCGGGCGTCGCCGCCGCTAGGCGACTGACGCACGCACTCGTCCGGCTCGCGGACGAGTGAGCCACGGCCCGTCGGAGCGATCCGGCGGGCCGTTCTCTTTTTGCCTGCTGCAGCCAGGTCCGCGGAGGGCGCGCCGGGACGTGGCGGCAAGTGATTGATAGCAGGCTGGTTGCCTCTTGTATCCAGAGGAGGCCCGTGCCATGCTCCGCGCCGCTTTCGGGCCGTGCGGACAGCCGGCGGCCCTGCCGACCTCGCCTCCGTGGGACCAGGACGCATGGTGAAGGCCGATCTCGTCAACAAGGCCGCGAGAGCCGCGGGCGTCACCAAGACGCAGGCGGCCATCGCCATCGAGGCCCTGTTCAACTCCATCAAGGACTCGCTGCTGCGCGGCGAGCGCATCGAGCTTCGGGGCTTCGGAGTGTTCGAGGTCAAGGCGAAGAAGACGGGAATCGGGCGCAATCCCAAGACCGGTGACGAGATGCCCATCCCCGCGGGCAAGGCGATCCGCTTCAAGCCCGGCAAGGAAATCCGCATCCTTTAGCGGCCCGCTCTCGAGCGCCGCATGCTCGCGCCAGAGGAACCGCCGTGGAACTCGGCCCGCTCGGCGTCTCCGAGCTGATCTTCATCGCGCTCCTCGCGCTGGTCGTCTTCGGCCCGCGACGGTTGCCGGAGATCGGCCATGCGGCCGGCAAGCTCGTCACGCGCTTGCGCCGCGCGACGGCCGATCTCCGCCGCACGTGGGAGACGGAAGTGGACGAGGAGTCGCGACGCAGCCTCTCGCAGGTCACCGATCAGCTTCGCGCAGCGGGCGATGATCTGCGGACGATCGGCCAGGAGGCATGGAAGGGCAGCACGGCGCCGGTCGAGGCGATGCGTGAGGCGATCGACGAGGCGCGCGATCCCGGCGGCGAGACGCCGGAGCGGAAGCCATGAGCGAGCCGGCGCGCAACGGCGAGGAGGCCTCCGGCGCAGGCGCCGCGATGTCACTGCTCGGCCATCTCGAGGAGGTGAGGAAGAGACTCGTCGCGACCAGCCTCGGAGTCGCCATCGCGTTCACGATCTCGTACTGGCAGGTCGACCCGATCCTTGCCTGGTGCCAGGGTCCGTACCGCAGCGTCACCGATCAGCCGCTCT
>Ga0315912_10002683_pt1 | contig 18609 bp, 22 predicted proteins | sample VfabasoilMG_FD_204469 | JGI IMG/M metagenome (GOLD analysis project Ga0315912, IMG submission 204469) | Garden soil microbial communities collected in Santa Monica, California, United States - V. faba soil | ecosystem: Environmental > Terrestrial > Soil > Garden | place: USA: California...
GATAAATATGAGTGCTAGCATAATTCTTCCTGCGAGTTGAATGAGTCCGTTCACTATCTGCTCCTTGTGTGGCAATTAAAATTAAATGCATCATAAACTTATCCAGTCTGTACTGCAATCTTATGTAAAATATGCGCAATGTTGAAATATTTTTTACTGCTGTGCATGCTTTTGCTGAACACTGCTTGCCAGCGCGATGTGAGCTTTCAAGAGATTCGTTTCGCAATCGCCCAAGCACCATTGAATCTTGATCCACGATACGCCACGGATGCAGCTTCGGAGCGCGTAAACCGATTAATCTATCAACAATTGGTCGATTTTGATAGTGCCTCAAAACCCGCACCCAGCTTGGCTTCCTGGGCAACCAAAAATTCTAAAGAATATCGCTTTACTTTGAATAAAAATCGCGGGCAATTTCACAATCAAGCAGTATTAACAGCGGCTGATGTGGTTGCAACTTATCAGTCTTTGTCTGAGTTGAAAGATTCACCGCATACGGCGGAGTTTTCAAATATTTCACAGATTAAAGCACTCGATAATGATACGGTCTCATTCATCTTAAAGAAAGCAGATACACATTTTCCAGCCAAATTGATTATTGGAATCTTGCCTAAAGATTCAATTGCGCACGGTCACGATTTTTCTAAGGATCCTATCGGTAGTGGTCCACTTAAATTTGTAAGTTGGCAGAACAAACTTATTTTGCAGCGTGTTAAAGATAAGCAAATCATTATGTTGCAAGAAGTGAAAGATCCGACAGTGCGGGTACTAAAATTGTTACGGGGCGAGGTTGATTTGCTACAAGGTGATTTGCCACCGGAACTTGTAAAATATATGCAAACAAAAGAAAATATAAAGGTGGTGACGAGTGTAGGCACTAACTTTTCTTACTTGGGGTTAAACCTGCAGGACCCGATTTTGAAAAACATTAAAGTGCGACAAGCGATCGCATATGCGATCGATCGACAGGCGATCATCGATAAAGTCATGGTGAAAAATAGTCGCATTGCCGGGGCGATTCTGCCGCCGGAGCACTATGCTGGTAATAAAGACTTGTTACCTTACGAATACAATCCCGAGTCATCAAAAAAACTCTTGCAAGAGGCTGGGCTAAAGTTGCCGCTTAAGCTAGTTTATAAAACTTCTACCGACGCACAACGTGTACGTTTCGCTACTATTTTGCAAGCGCAAATGGCCGCAGCGGGCATTATGCTTGAAATCCGTAGCCTCGATTGGGGTACGTTTTTCGAGGATGTGAAACAAGGTAACTTTCAGTTATTTGGACTCACTTGGGTTGGAATTAAAACACCTGAAATTTACGCCAAAGCTTTTCAATCAAATAATGTCCCACCAATTGGATTTAATCGTGGCAGATACGCGGATGCTGAACTTGATAAATTTCTTATAAAAGAAGATTGGCAGGCAACGACTGCGCGCGTTCATGAACAGTTGCCATATATTCCGTTGTGGTATGAAGGCCAATTTGCGGCAATGGACAAAAACATTAAAAATTTTTCACCCAGACCAGATGGTAATTGGAATGATTTAGCGACAATTGAAAGGTCGGCTACAATAAGCAACCATGCAGATTGAAATTTCTATTCCACAACAAACGCTTACCGTTTTAAATGACGAAAATGAATTGCTGGCTCAGTACGCCGTCTCTACGGCCGCAAACGGGGTTGGTTGTGAGAAAAATAGCGGCTGCACACCGCTTGGGAGTCACATCATTCGCGCTAAAATAGGTGCAGGAATGGGGGCGAATACGGTGTTTGTAGGAAGGCGCCCCACAGGAGAAATCTGTACTCCGGAGCTCATATCGCAATTCCCAGAGCGTGATTGGATTTTAACGCGTATTTTATGGCTTTCGGGTAAAGAGATTGGTAAAAATCGTCTCGGCAATGTCGATACCATGCAGCGCTATATTTACATCCATGGCACGCCAGATTCTACTGACATGAGCAAAATCGGCTCGCATGGATGTATACGTATGCGTAATACAGATGTGATTGAGTTGTTCAATATGGTGTCCGTTGGCACGTCAGTGCTTATTAGCAATGATTAAGCGACTATTGAGTATGGCTCCGGTGGTTTTTGGGGTCTTGTTACTTACTTTCTTGTTGATGCATATTGTTCCCGGAGATCCTGTGGAAGTGATGTTGGGAGACTCTGCCAGTATTGCTGATCGTGAACAACTGCGTGAAGAGCTAGGCTTGAATCAGCCACTTGTGACTCAGTTTGGTAGCTATCTTAGCAAACTTGGGCATGGTGACTTGGGAAAATCGATTCACACCAACACGCCTATCGTCGATCTGTTAAGCGCACGGTACCCAGCCACGCTTAAATTAGCTTTTTTGTCGCTGATTATCGGTTTGGTGATTGGCATTCCACTTGGCATTTATGCTGCACTCAAGGCTGGTCATTGGCAAGATTTTGTAGTGACAATAGTGAGCGTACGTTTTTCTGCTATGCCTGCTTTTTGGTTAGGACCGATGCTCATGTTGCTATTTGCAGTATGGCTAGGCTGGGTGCCAGTGAGCGGTATGGATGAGCCTGCATCTATTCTCTTACCCGCATTGACACTGGGCTTTGGCTTAAGTGCGATTCTTACGCGTATGACCCGCACGAGCCTATTGGAAGTGCTGAATGACGATTTTATTCGCACTGCACGTGCAAAGGGTTTGAACGAAAAAACTGTGATTGTGCGACACGCCTTGCGAGCCGCTTTGTTACCTATCGTCACGATTGTAGGTTTGCAAATGGGTAGCTTGCTCGCGGGTACGGTAATCACGGAAACTATATTTAGCTGGGATGGCATCGGGCGATTACTGGTGGAAAGTATCGAAAAGCGTGATTATCCGGTAACGCAAGCATGCGTGTTGACGATAGCATTGAGTTATGTGTTGGTGAATCTAGCTACGGATTTGCTTTATGCACGATTAGATCCGCGCGTGAAACATGTGATGTGAGAATCGGATGAAGCATCTACCTGCGATAGTGTTGTTTATTTGGCTGGGGGCTATGTTGCTGGCACGTGCATTCGATGTGCATGGCAATGACATTGATTTAAATGCAATTCTTGCCCCACCTAATTTAGTGCACCCATTTGGTACAGATGATTTGGGTCGTAGTATTTTAGCGCGTACTTTACGTGGTGCAGAGGTCTCTTTTGTAATTGCAGTGTTAGTGACACTAGTGACAATGAGTGTGGGCGTGTTGGTTGGATTGTTGGCCGGATTCTATGGCGGCAAGATAGACAAGCTCTTAATGCAAGTCACCGATATTTTTCTTGCGTTTCCGGGCATATTGCTCGCCATTGCATTTGCGGCAGTTTTAGGTCCAGGTATGGCCAATCTGATGATCGCATTATGCTTAAGCGGTTGGGTGAGCTATGCACGATTGACGCGTGGACAGGCATTGAGCTTGCGAAATCGGCAACACGTGCAAGCATCCCTTTCATTAGGAGCGAGTGTGCCTAGATTGCTTGTTAAGCATATTCTGCCATTATTAAGCTCGATATTAATCGTTGAAGCGACTTATAGCTTGGCGAGCATCATGATCGCTGAAGCCAGCCTTTCATTTCTTGGCTTAGGTATACAGGCACCTAATGCATCTTGGGGCGCTATGTTGCGTGATGGTGTGCGCTATATGCTGGTGGCACCACATTATGTACTGATTGTGGGATTAAGTTTGATGAGTCTGATCTTGGCGATTAATTTGTTGGGTGACCAGCTAAGAGATAAATTGGATGTAAGGGAAGCATGACTGAATTAAGCGTAAGCTGGATTGAATCTGGAAAAACACAAACTGCGCGTTGGCAATCTGTCGCAAATAACCCTGCACCAAAAAAAATCATCACCATAAGCGACACTCTTAGAGCAGATGCCGCTTATAAACTGGCTTGTGAGGGCACAGCCATGCTATGGCGGGGTGATTTTCAAAATGCCAAGCATTTGTCGCAAGCGATTTCGCGTCGTATCGATAATCGTACCAGCAAGCCAAAAGCAGTTAAGGCTGCTAGCAAAGGGGGACTTACCCCTAAAGACCAATTTCATTTGTATCGCAAAAGCCAGATCGAACGTGCTCGTACATTAGGTATGTTGTTGGTCGAACTTTCGCATGATTATAAATTGCCTTACGATAGGGCGCCGGATGTGCAAACTGCTTGTGAACATGCTTATGGTAAGACAAGTGAGAAAGACAGGATTGTGCTTTCGCTGCGTGAGTTGTTGGGTGTGATCGGTGCCTATGAGTGGCATAAAAAAGGTGTGAATATCACTCAGCTTGATGCCACGATAACTCCTAGCTATGGTGTGTATTCGCCGGTACGTGGCGAATATATCGAATTAGTGAATAATGTTCCACTTAATGAGGTAACGGTGGCTTTCGATATCGGAACCGGTACGGGTGTATTGGCTGTCCTATTAGCTAAACGTGGTGTTGAAAAAATCGTTGCAACTGAGCAAGAGCCGCGTGCGTTAGTATGTGCGAGTGAGAATATTGCTAAACTGGGTTTTTCCAAACAGATTAAGTTAGTAAACGCTAACTTGTTCCCGCCGGCAGATTGCGGCCTTGCAGATTTAATAGTATGTAATCCGCCGTGGTTACCCGCAAAAGCCAATTCACCGATTGAGCACGCGATCTATGACCCTGAAAGCAAGATGTTAAAAGGCTTTTTAAATGGATTAAAGAATTATTTAAGTTTAAAAGGGGAAGGCTGGTTGATTTTGTCTGATTTGGCAGAGCATTTGGGTTTGCGAACTCGAGATGAGCTGAATGCATGGATTACGTCTGCCGGTTTGGAAGTGATCGAGAAAATAGATACAAGACCTTTACATGCTAAATCACAAGACAAAACTGATCCGTTATTTGCTGCGAGAAGCAAAGAAATCACTTCGCTGTGGCGATTAAAAGTCGCTAAAATTAAAGCTAATAATTAAAGAAAGTAAGATTATGTCCTTAGGCCCCGTAATGTTGGATGTGGTTGGTACAGAACTGAGTGCTGACGATATTCGCCGTTTACAGCACCCACTGGTGGGCGGTGTGATTCTATTTGCACGAAATTTTGAAAATTGTGCACAATTGAGTGCTCTGACAGCCAGTATCCATGCGGTTCGCAGCCCACCTATTTTGATTGCTGTAGATCACGAAGGTGGGCGTGTGCAGCGCTTCAGAGAAGGTTTTACTAAAATCCCGCCGATGCGTGAGTTTGGCAAAATCTGGGATAAGAATCCGAAAAAGGCACGTGAATTAGCTACCGAAGCGGGCTGGATTTTGGCGGCAGAACTACGTGCACATGGTGTCGATTTCAGCTTTACTCCTGTGTTGGATATGGACTATGGTGACAGCTTAGTCATTGGCGATCGCGCATTTCATCGCAATTCGCAAGCAATCAACGAGCTGGCTTTTAGTTTGATGCAAGGATTGAAGAAAGGTGGCATGGCCGCGGTTGGCAAGCACTTCCCCGGGCATGGTTTTGTAGTAGCAGATTCACACGTTTCTATTCCTATTGACGAACGTGAGTTTGACCAAATCGCACAAAATGATATGCAGCCTTTCCGGCAGATGATAGATGAAGGTTTGGCAGCCATTATGCCCGCACATGTGATCTACCCAAAAATAGACGACAAGCCTGCGGGCTTTTCCACTAAATGGTTACAAAAAGTATTGCGTGAAAGATTGGGTTTTAATGGTGTGATCTTTAGCGATGATTTGAGTATGGAAGGCGCTACTGTGGGCGGGGATGTCACAACCCGAAGCTTGGCAGCTCTGAATGCGGGTTGTGACATGGTCCTACTATGTAATCGTCCGGATTTGGCCGATGAGCTACTCGCTAATTTAGAATGGAAGATGTCAGCGTTTAGCATCACCCGACTTGCGCGCATGCATGGTGGGCGTCAGCCGCAAAGCATGAGTCATTTGCATGAAAGTGCTGAATTTGTTGCTGCGGTTAAACGTGTTGGTATGGTGGGTGTTGCAGAAACCGATTTGTTCGCATAGGGATATACACGTAAATTTAACAATTTGTTACTTGAAACTTTTGTTTAAAGTCGCTATCTTAACTATGTTGTCATTTGGCAATTATTAAAAGGAAACAGTAATGTTAGATAATATGCAAGTATTAGGTCGTGAAACCGGTTTAGCCACACAAAATAAAGTGTTGCGCAACACTTACGCCATGCTTGGCTTGACTATGATACCAACCGTCATTGGTGCAATGGTTGGCATGAATATGAATTTTGCATTTGCAGCGATGCATCCATTTATGTTTGCAATCGGTGCAATGGTAGTGTTGTATGGCTTATTTGCGGCAATTTCTGCAAATCGTAATAGCAGTATCGGGGTTGTATTATTACTCGGCCTGACGTTTTTACTAGGTTTGATGCTTGGGCCAATTTTGCAATATGCGTTAAACCTACGTAATGGCGCACAAATCGTAGGCTTGGCAGCAGGCGGTACAGGTATTGTATTGTTGACAATGTCAGCGATTGCAACTACTACTAAAAAAGACTTTAGCTTTATGGGTAAGTTTTTACTGGTCGGTATTATTTTGCTGATCGTCGCTTCGCTAGCTAATATCTTTCTGCAAATTCCAGCAATGGCGCTAGCACTTTCTGGTATAGGTGTGCTTCTGTTTTCAGGTTTTATTTTATATGACGTAAGCCGTATCGTGACTGGTGGCGAAACCAACTACATCATGGCAACTTTAAGTTTGTACATGAGCATATATAACTTATTTACAAGTTTATTGCAGTTGCTAATGGGCTTGATGGGTAATAACGATTAATTGATAATTTAATAAAAAACCCGCTTCGGAGGGAAATCTAAATTGAAAAAACCCGCTTTAGCGGGTTTTTTTATTAATGGTTTCTATTTCTGCGCTCTTTAAAAAACGCACTCAAAATCGCACCACATTCCTGCGCAAGAACACCACCAATCACTTCGGTATGATGATTTAATTTCGGTTCGTTCATTAAATTAATTACACTGCCACAGGCGCCAGTTTTAGGATCCATCGCACCATAAACCAATTTAGAAATACGGGCATGCTGGATTGTGCCCACACACATTGCACATGGCTCAAGGGTTACATAGAGTGTGCAATCGATCAGTCTATAATTGCCTAAATGCATGGCTGCTTGGCGCATGGCAACAATTTCGGCATGGGCAGTAGGGTCGTGCGTACCAATCGGAGCGTTACTGCCACGACCAATCACTAACCCATCCTTCACCACAATCGCACCCACCGGCACTTCATTATTTAGCGCAGCATCTTTAGCCATTTCTAGCGCGAGTAGCATAAAATCTTCATTCATCATGCGATGTATTAATTGCCATTATTTTTATCTGCCCAGCGCACTAATACATAAATGACGCCTAATACAAAGGCACCTCCAATCCACATGCTGATTTCAAGGAAGGTTGGGCTGGCATCTTGCACTGGCATCACGATGAGTTTACGCAAAAATAGTACTAGAACAACCTCTATGAAGGTTTCCACTAGTAGTTTACTACCCAATAAGTAACGTATTTCCGCTGAAATAAGCGCAGAAATCGACCACAATAACATCAGCGTACCAAGTGCGTGTAAAAAGCCATGCACTAGATTGTGGGCATAAGCAGCTTCTTTTACGTCATTAAAAAATAACCAGGTGAACATCAGCACAGAGATGGCCAACGCTAGGCCAATGATGATATGCGCAAATCCATTAAGCCATAACATGGCTTTTACGGCTATTTTATTAAGCGGTTCAAACTCGCGCGGCAGTTGGTCTTGAGTCATTCATTTCTCCAAAATTGCAAAAGATTGAATTTATCATATTAGTCACCATCTTTTATTACAGAGTACAATTTAATTTTAAGGATAAATATGCAATTAAGAAAATCCAATGAACGTGGACACGCCAATCATGGATGGTTAGATAGCTATCATTCGTTCTCATTCGCCGATTATTACGATCCGAAATGGATGGGGTTTTCAGCTTTGCGAGTGATTAATGAAGACGTGATTGCCCCAAGCAAGGGGTTTGGTACGCATGCCCATCACGACATGGAAATTATTACCTATGTCATTTCCGGTGAATTGGCTCATAAGGACAGCTTGGGTAATGTAGAAAAGCTGCGCGCGGGCGAAGTGCAACGTATGACGGCCGGCACAGGAATAGAACATAGTGAGTTTAATGCTTCGGGAACTACACCAGTGCATTTGCTACAGATCTGGATCGAGCCTAACCAACTAGATCTGCCGCCGAGTTATGAAGATAAAATTTTTACTGACGAACAAAAATATAATCAGTGGTGCTTGCTGGTATCGAGTGATACGCAACAGGGCGCATTAAAGATTAATCAAAATATGATGTTATATGCAACAAAACTTTCTGAACGAAATCAGCTGAACTATGCTCTTAAACCTAAGAGAAGTGCTTATGTGCAAGTGGTGCAAGGTGCTGTTGAGATTAATGAACAGCATCTAAGCGCGGGAGATGCGGCCTTATTTGAAGAGGGAGAGTCTATTGAGATTCTCGCTTTAAATGCATCAGAATTATTATTATTTGATTTGCCCCCAATTAAGGATAAACCATGAGTATAAAATATAAAACAACTGGCTTGAGAGCGGCTCTGGTATTGGCTTACAGCTTGGTTTTTTCAAGTCTGGCTTTTGCAGATCAAGACGCATATCGAATTGATGATACGCATAGTTTTGCTAACTGGACGATTCGTCATGTTGCTTCAAAAACAGCAGGTACCTTTAGTGATATTAAAGGCAAAATCCTGATTGATCGTGAAAATCTGGCAAACTCGAGTGTGGAAGCAAAAATTAATCTTTTAAGTGTCAGCAGCAGTCATGCCAAACGCGATGAGCATATTAAAAAGTCGGATTATCTGGATGTGGAAAAATTCAGTGAAGTGACATTTATAAGCAGTAAAATCATTGCGAATAACAATAACGAGGGTGTGATTACTGGCGCATTCACCATGCATGGCGTGACTAAAGAATTGACATTTCCATTTAAAGTGCTGGGTTTTGGTATGGATCCCTGGGGTGGCTACCGAATGGGAATCGAAGCACACACTTCACTTAAGGCCAGCGATTTTGGGTTTGCCTGGCCGCTTAAACCTAATCCACCGGTTGGCGACGATATTGAAATTACCTTATTGATTGAAGGTGTAAAATTACCTCCTGAAATTAAAACTTTAAAATAATGAAAAAACCTGCTGTTACCCAAGTCCCTATTCAAGAAACTCTTGCTAACCGCTGGAGTGGTCGTGCCTATGACGTCAACAAAAAAGTAAGCCATAAGCAAATTATAGCTTTGCTGGAAGCGGCGCGCTGGGCACCTTCATGTTTTGGGGATCAACCTTGGCGTTTTGTGGTTTGGGATAAAAATAATGATGAAAAAGCTTGGCAACAAGCATTTGAATGCCTTGTTCCAAACAACCAAGCTTGGGTAAAGGATTCACCCGTACTAATGTTGATATGTGCGAATGGCTTATTTGATCATAACCAGCAGCCGAATCGATGGGGGCAATACGACACGGGTGCAGCTGCGGAGAATTTGTGCTTACAGGCTGAGCACATGGGATTAATGGCCCATCAAATGGGTGGTTTTAATGTAGATTTGGCCCGTGAAAAATTTAAAATCCCACCTGAATTTGCATTGATGGCAATGCTTTGTGTAGGCTACGCAGCCGATATTGCAACAGTGGAGGGTGAAGCGCTCACTCGTGAAAGGGCAGAGCGAAAACGCAAAGGATTGACTGAATTATTCTTCGATGGAAGTTGGGGCAAGCCAATCAATGCGGATACTTAACGCTATAGCTCAAGTCTGATAGAATCTCGCACTGACTCAATTTAAGGCAAAATCATGACAGTTATGGCACTAAATAAGGCTAATTTTAAAGAAACCATTGAAAAGAATGATTTCGTAATCGTGGATTTTTGGGCGCCATGGTGCGAACCATGTGTAGCGTTTACACCCACATTTGAAGCGGCGGCCAATAAGAATCCTGATATTGTGTTTGGCATGGTAAACACAGAAACCGACCCTGAAATCAGTGAGTATTTCGATGTGAACCAAATCCCAGGGATTTTGGTGATTCGTGAGCAAGCGGGCATACATGCCCAAGTAGGTGAAATTGGCGCACCTGCCTTAGATGCCATTATCGAATGGGCACGTGAACGTGATATGACGGCAGTGCGTGATCATTATGCGAAAGAAGCCGCAAAAAAGAACTAAAATCACCAAATAAAGAAGCCGCTCAAAGTTAATTCTAGAGCGGCTTTTTGTCGTATAGAAAAGTCTAGAATCCACCAGTGGTAATGATGCGATAAACGTAGTAGGTACCGATTATCATCATAAGATACATTGGTATATTGCCACTTTTTTTGGTTTCCCCTTTAGCTGGGGTTGAAAACCAGCGATTTAATAGCCACAGCACTAATGCAATGACGGGAATAAACATCATATGCGTAGTGGAATCAAATAACCAAGCCAACGCAGTCTTTAACCAACCTTCATCTTTGAATAACTCCATTGCCAGGCCAATAATGCCGATAAACATCAAAATCATTGACCCAACAGACATAATGGTTTGTACCAGTGTGTCCGGGCGAAGGTCGGCATTCTTCTTATATTTGTTTGGATCAGCAGCCATTACAAGCTCCCTGTTAAGTTGATAGGTTAATTTTGCGGCAGATATTTTGTGGGGTCAACAGATTTTCCTTGACGGCGAATCTCAAAATGGAGCTTTACAGTATTGGCATCTGTATTGCCCATTTCGGCAATCTTTTGACCTGCCGTGACCGCTTGACCTTCTTTGGCGACGATCTTACTGTTATGTGCATACACAGATAAAAATGTTTTATTGTGCTTAATGATCACTAATTTACCATAGCCTCGTAAATCAGAGCCAGTGTAGATTACTTTACCGCTGGAGGCCGCATTAACACTTTGTCCAGTGCTGCCTGAAATATCAATACCTTTGTTACTGACCTCGTTAAAATTCTCAATGACGCTTCCTTGCGTAGGCCATGTCCAACTTAAATCTTCCTCATCTATTGGTTTTGCGTCAGGTTTAGGTTCATTAATCTTCACTTCAGTTGCTTTGGCCTCAGCAACCTTAACTTCAGTAGTTTTGCGATTTAGCGCTTCTAGGCTATAAGGTTCTCGTATCGCCTTAGGTTCGGTAAGTACAGGAGTTACTACAGATTCTCCGGGTTTAACCGCAGTACTGGTTGGCGTCCCAGCTGGGTCTGTTTTGATTGGCGATACAATTACACTGTCCTCATTATCAGTGGTGGTAGGTTGCGTTTCTGCCGTTACAGGCTTGGTATTTAAACTAGAATTTAAATTGCTAAAGCTTAGTTTTTGACCGATTTTAATGGGGTAAGGCGGTGCGATATTATTGGCAGCAGCGATTTCTTTGTAGTCATACCCAAATTCCAAACCAATTCCAAATAAGGTATCACCTTTTTTTACAATGTAGCTGTCAGGACGCCAATCTTTGTTGCCGGTCTGATTGCTGTCAGTAGGCTTTGTGGTAATAGCAGGCGCTGGTTTTCCTGTCACAGGTGGTGCAGGCTTGCTGGCTTGAGGCATGCGTTCAATCACAGGCGCCGGGGGATTGCTCTCACAAGCTGCTAGAAATAATGTTAGCAGGAAAATTGCTGAGAAGCGTCTCATTAACTCACACCACCTAATAAAGGGACAAATTTAACTGCTTCCAGTTTGGTTTGCTTGTATTCATTTACTAAACGCTCAATGACGTACAGTGTCTGTGCGTTGGTACCGATTGGAATCACCAGACGTCCTCCAACCGCAAGTTGCGCAAGTAGTTCTTGCGGCACATGGCTAGCGGCGGCGGTTACAATAATTCCATCAAAAGGTGCGAAGGCTGCTAGACCATCGCTACCATCCGCGTGATCGAGTTTTACATTATTGCATTTTAGTGTACGCAAGTTTCCACGCGCTTTCATGACGAGGGGCCTGATGCGTTCAACAGATAATACTTCTTTGGCGATGTGTGACAAGATCGCGGTTTGATAACCACACCCAGTACCAATTTCCAGTACTTTATTCAGGGTTTTTCCGTTACGCAAAGTTTCTGTCATGCGCGCCACAATATAAGGTTGTGAGATTGTCTGCCCGAAGCCGATGGGAAGGGAAACATCTTCATAGGCTCGAATAGATAATGCTTCATCTACAAAAATATGACGAGGGATTTCGCCCATGGCGGAGAGCGTTACTTCGTCTTTGATGCCTTGTTCACGAAGGCGAGCTAACATGCGATCGCGAGTGCGCAATGAGGTCATGCCTATGCCGGATTTTGTACTTGACTTGCTTGCTACCATTTGCCTAATACCATCTTTTTATTTTAGCCAGTTTTTAAGTTCTTCAAGCTGGCTGTGCTTGGTTAAATCCACCTGAATTGGCGAAATCGATACATAATTATTATCAACCGCATAAAAATCGGTACCTTCACCACCGTCATTTGGCTTGCCTGCTGCACCCACCCAATAAACAGTTTCGCCCCGCGGTGTTTTTAGCTGAACGACCGGATCTGCCTTATGGCGTTTGCCTAAGCGTGTAATCGTTTTACCATTTAAATCATCGTATGGTACATCGGGAACATTCACATTGAGTAAAGTTGGTGTTGTAAAGCCAGATTTTAAATAGTGCTGGACTAGTTCTACCGTTACCCGTGCGGCAGTTTCAAAATGTGTAGCACTATGTTGTGACATAGAAACTGCAATAGAAGGGATATCCAGTAGAAAACCTTCCATCGCTGCCGCTACTGTGCCGCTATAGATTGTGTCATCACCCATATTGGCACCATCATTAATTCCGCTGATGACCATGTCGGGAACCTCGTCCATTAATCCTGTCAAGGCAATGTGTACGCAGTCTGTGGGTGTGCCATTCACATAAAAGAAACCATTATCGGCTTTGCGTACGCTCAACGGCCGGTCCAGTGTGAGTGAATTGCTGGCACCGCTGCGGTTACGTTCCGGAGCTACAACGGTAATCTCAGCGAGCTCGGCGAGATGGTTCGCCAGAATGCTTAAACCGGGTGCAAAGTAACCATCATCGTTAGATAATAAAATGCGCATAAAGCCTATTATAAATTACGTCGGTACTTTACGTATGAGGCGTGCATAAAAAATTGCACAAACAAAGAATACCAGACTAAGGATTATCTCGATTAAGGCTAATTTTGCTGAAACGCCATAGTCCGACCACGCCCTAACTACACCTTCGGTAAAATATAATAGTATGAGCATGCTTGCCCATTGGTAAGTGTAACGACGTCCTTTAAGAATACCGAATAGAGGCAGTAAAAGAGGGACTGCTTTAAATATTAGCAATGAACCTGTTGGTTTAAGTGGAGCGAGAAAGCTTTCCCAAGCAAGACATAAAACAATTAAAGAAATCAGGCTGAAAGCCGCGCCAATACTTAAGACTAGAAGTGTGTTATTTCTCAAGCTTCAATGCGATTTCTGCTAAACGACTGCCCAGCGCGATGCATAGTTTTTTTTCATCTTCGCTAATTGGTTTGTCGTCCATTGCGCCACCTATATGGCTAGCGCCGTAAGGCGTGCCGCCTGATTTGGTGCTGGATAATGCAGGTTCGGAATAGGGTAATCCCACAATTAACATGCCATGATGCATTAAAGGCAGCATCATCGTCATCAAAGTTGTTTCGTTGCCGCCATGCATAGAACCGGTTGAAGTGAATACGGCAGCTGGTTTTCCAATGAGTGTGCCTTTCAGCCATTGCCCTACGGTGCTATCAAGAAAGTATTTCATCGGCGCGGCCATATTGCCAAAACGAGTCGGACTGCCCAACGCTAAACCAGTACATTCTTCCAAATCTTTCAATTCCACATAAGGGTCCCCTTTAGCGGGAACTTCGGGTTCAGTTGCTTCATAACTAGCCGAAACTTTTGGCACAGTACGGATGCGTGCTTTTGCACCACTCACTGATTCCACGCCGCGCGCAATGAGTTGCGCCATTTCATTAACAGCACCTCCTTGCGAATAATAAAGAATTAAAATTTCGCTCATTTTTTTTGTTTTATTCTGAGTAATAAATGCGTTTGATGTTTTTCCACATCAAATAAATCAGTAGCAATAGCTAAATCACCTAATTTTGAATAGCCATAATTTCGAGGATCAAAATCAGGGGCATTTTTAATAATGTTGCTTCCGACGCCTCCTAAATTAGCCCATCCCTCTTCATTAGATGCAGCTTCAATTGCTGACCTAAAAAGATTGATAAGCTTTGTGTCTTGTCTTAATTTATTTGTTGGTACTTTCAGCAGAGCTTCTTGAGTATCTGCTTTTAACGAGAATATTTCGGTATATACAAAGCGGTCGCAGGCCGCAACAAATGGTTGAGGCGTCTTTTTTTCACCAAATCCATAGACACGTTTTCCTGATTCGCGAATACGAGAGGCTAATCGAGTAAAGTCACTATCACTCGAAACTATACAAAAACCATCGAATGTTCCGGTGTAAAGTAAATCCATGGCATCAATAATCATTGCGCTATCAGTTGCATTTTTGCCAGTAGTGTAACGAAACTGTTGAATAGGCTGAATAGAGTGTTCCAGAAGCACAGTTTTCCATTGGCCTAAGTTAGGGGTTGTCCAGTCACCATATATTCTTTTAACACTTGCTACACCAAATTTTGCAACTTCAGAAAGCAATCCCTCAATGATAGAAGCCTGAGCATTGTCGGCATCAATCAATACAGCCAATGAAGAGTTGTTTTCAGAGTTGATAGCCATTATTAAATATGCTTTGTCAGTTCTGCGGCTTTGCCAATATAGCTTGCAGGCGTCAATGCGAGCAACGATTTTTTAGCATCTGCTGGAATCTGGAGCGTTTGGATAAATGTATGTAGCGAATCTTTATTGATGCCCCCTTTGCCGCGTGTAAGCTCTTTCAGTTGTTCATATGGATTTTCAATACCATAACGGCGCATCACTGTTTGGATTGGTTCGGCGAGTACTTCCCAGCTATTATCTAAATCTTCTGCCAATTTCTCGAAATTCGCTTCAAGCTTGTTCAAACCACGTAGACAGGAATCATAACCTAACAGGGTATAGCCAAAAGCCACACCCATATTGCGGAGCACGGTAGAATCGGTCAGATCACGCTGCCACCGTGAAACAGGTAGTTTTTCTGCCATGTGGCGTAATATCGCATTTGCCAAGCCCAAATTGCCTTCAGAATTTTCAAAATCAATCGGATTGACTTTATGGGGCATGGTCGAGGAACCGATTTCTCCGGCTTTTACTTTTTGCTTGAAGTAGCCGACAGAAATGTAACCCCAAATATCGCGATTTAGATCAATCAATATGGTGTTGATACGGCTTAAACAGTCGTAAAGCTCCGCCATATAATCATGCGGCTCGATTTGAATCGTCATGGGGTTATATGCTAAGCCCAGACTCTCCACAAATCTCTTGGCGAAACTTTCCCAGTCAAAATCTGGATAAGCCGATAAGTGCGCATTAAAGTTACCTACTGCGCCATTGATTTTTCCGAGAATTTCGTTATTTTTGAGCTGTTTTTCCTGGCGTTGCAAACGATACACAACATTAGCAAGCTCTTTGCCCAGTGTGGTAGGTGAAGCTGTTTGTCCATGTGTGCGGGAGAGCATGGGCGTTTCTGCCAGTTGGGTTGCCAATTCGGTTAGTCGTACAATTAAGCATGTCAGAAATGGCAGCATCACAGTATTACGTGCACCTTTTAGCATCAGGCCATGTGACAGATTGTTGATATCTTCTGAAGTGCAGGCAAAGTGAATAAATTCACTAGCTTTTTTAATTTCCGGATTTCCATCAAATTTTTCTTTTAACCAATACTCAAGTGCTTTCACGTCATGGTTGGTGCGTGTCTCAATCACTTTGACTTGTGCTGCATCTGCTTCAGAAAAACCAACTATGGCTGCATCAAGCTCTTTTATGGTTTGAGGGCTAAAAGTAGCGATTTCTTTTAATAAGGGTTCGGCAGATAATGCTTTTAGCCATTCCACTTCTACCCATGTGCGATGTTTAATCAAGGCATATTCGCTAAAATAAGGACGTAAAGCGTCAAGCTTGGATTGGTATCTCCCGTCCAATGGGGATAGCGCGTTGAGGGTAGTCAAAGACATGGGTGTAAACTTTCAGACATCAAATGCAAGCTTTCATTTTACCTTAAATTCTAATGACATAAATTCGCTTTTACTTTTTGCACGAGCGATCAATTTTACATGTTTTTAATTAATTTACAATCTTATGTCTTATATAAGATATAAAACTGTAGACAAAATAATTTGTGATGTGTTATAAATACCACTTATGAGTGCACTACATCAAATCCCAAGCTTTAAACCACTTTATGAGCAAATCAAGACCTTGCTGACAGAGAGTTTGGTTGCGGGAGAATGGCGTCCCAGCGAGATGATACCAAGTGAGATAGAGCTAGCGGAACGTTACAAGGTGAGTCAGGGCACAGTGCGTAAGGCTATAGATAGTCTGGCGAGTGAGAATATTTTAATTCGACGTCAAGGCAAGGGTACTTATGTTGCTACGCATGACGCAGAAATTATTAAGCGTAGATTTTTACGCCTTGCTGCTGCAAATGGACAAAAGGAAGCATTGCAAAGTGAGTTTTTGTCTTGCGATAAAACCAAAGCAGAGGAAAGTGTTGCCAAATTGCTAGGGCTCAAACCTGGTGCTGGAGTTATTGAAATAAAAAGACTGCTAACTTTTTCTGGAAGGCCTTTGATTTATGACCATATAGTCGTTCCGGCAAATCCATTTAAAGGGCTCAATAGTATAAAAACTATTGAAAGTAACGGTTCGATGTACAGTATGTATGAGTCACAGTTTGGCATTCGCATGATACGTGCAGAGGAAAAATTAAAAGCGGTCTCCGCTGATAAAGAAGCAGCGAGCGCACTTGGGTTAGAAGTCGGCTTTTCTTTGTTAAGTATTGAGCGCGTTTCGTTTACTTATGGCGATAAGCCAATGGAATGGCGCTTAGGGCTTTGTATCACGGACGATCATTATTATTTAAGTGAGCTAGAGTAAAGGGTTAGAAAGGTATGGATTTAAAAAAAGCAGCATTGGATTATCATCAATATCCAAAACCGGGAAAGTTAAGTGTGGATTCAAGTAAACCTTGTGCCACACAAGATGACTTGTCGTTATCTTACACCCCCGGCGTCGCAGAGCCTGTGCTTGAGATTAACGCAGATCCTGCAAATGCGTACAAATATACGAATAAAGGTAATCTGGTGGCAGTGATTACTGATGGCACAGCAGTTTTAGGTCTTGGTAACATGGGTGCCTTAGCGAGTAAGCCGGTGATGGAAGGTAAGGCGGTGCTATTCAAGCGGTTTGCCGGGATTGATGTGTTTGATATTGAGGTTAATGCAGCTACACCTGATGCGTTTATTGAAACGGTGGTAAATATCGCCCCAACCTTTGGGGGAATCAATTTAGAAGATATCGCTGCTCCACATTGTTTTTATATAGAGGATGAGCTGAAAAAGCGTCTTAATATTCCAGTGTTTCATGACGATCAGCACGGCACGGCAGTTATCGTCGCCGCAGCACTATTAAACGCTTTGGAGATACAAGGAAAAACGCTGCCAACCGCTAAAATTGTTTTTTTGGGGGCAGGCGCCGCAGGCTGCTCGTGCGCAAAATTACTTAAATTAATGGGGGCGACCAATGTCACCATGATAGACCGGACCGGTGTTCTGGATACGAATCGCAAAGATCTGCATGACAATAACCGCGAGTTGGCGATTGAGGCGAGTGACAAAAAAACATTAGCGGATATTATGCCGCAAGCGGATGTTTTTATTGGTGTTTCTGCTAAGAATGCATTAGATGCTGAGCTGATAAAAAGCATGGCGAAAAACCCGATTATATTTGCGCTCGCGAATCCCGACCCAGAAGTGTTACCGAGTGTAGCGCATGCTATTCGTGATGATATCCTGATGGCAACTGGTCGTAGTGATTTCCCAAATCAAGTAAATAATGCACTATGTTTTCCATATCTGTTTCGCGGCGCGCTGGATGCAAAAGCCAAGAAAATCACAGAGCAGATGAAAATAGCTGCTGCAAAGGCTTTGAGCGCATTGGCGCGTGAACCAGTGCCAGCAGAGGTGTTAAAAGCATACAATTTAACGGAATTAAAATTTGGAAAGGAATATATCATTCCTAAGCCATTCGATCCGAGATTACTCGAAAAAGTATCTGGTGCAGTAGCGAAAGCAGCTATTAATTAATATGAACCTGTAAGATGAAAAATAATCGATTACAAAATAGACCCAGGAATCTCAATCTATTTACTATTCGTTTGCCTATCAATGCAGTGGTTTCCATATTGCATCGAGTTAGTGGCATGGTGTTATTTCTAGTTTTACCGCTTGTATTATGGACGTTTCAGGCTTCGGTATTATCTGAAACAAGTTACTTAGCGCTCTCAAGCCTGATGAGCCATTGGCTTGTAAAGCTTATACTTATTGGTTTGGCATGGGCTTTCTTCCATCACTTTTTTGCAGGGTTACGCCATTTGGGACAAGATGTGCAGTGGATGACAA
>Ga0315912_10002684_pt1 | contig 18603 bp, 16 predicted proteins | sample VfabasoilMG_FD_204469 | JGI IMG/M metagenome (GOLD analysis project Ga0315912, IMG submission 204469) | Garden soil microbial communities collected in Santa Monica, California, United States - V. faba soil | ecosystem: Environmental > Terrestrial > Soil > Garden | place: USA: California...
CTCGCGCATCAGGGCCTGCTGCTGTCGTGCCCCGAGTACAACAGCTCCATCACCGCCGTGCTGAAGAACACGATCGACTGGATCTCGCGCCCCGCGGCCGGCGAGAAGGATCTCGCGTGCTTCGAGGGGCGCACGTGCGGGCTGATGTCCGCGTCGCCGAGCTGGCGCGGGGGACTGCGCGGCCTCGTGACGGTGCGCTCGATCCTGGGCAACATCGGCGTGATCGTGCTGCCCGATCAGGTGACGGTGCCGCTGGCGCATCAGGCTTTCGACGAGTCCGGCGCGCTGAAGGACGCGAAGACGGCGGCGGCGGTGCGCAGGCTCGGCGCGACCGTCGCTCGCACCACGGCGAAGCTGGGCGCGTCGTGAGCTCGGCCTCGACTTCGCGCGCGCCGCACGTGCGCGACCTGACGCCCGAAAGACTGGCCGAGCGCTTCGCATCGATCGGTCTCGAGCCGCGTCATGCGCGGCGCGTGCTGCGCCGATCCGTCGTGCACGGCGACTTCGAGCTCGGCGCCATCGAGGGGCTCTCGCGCGCGAAGGCCCGCGTCCTCGACGAGGGGCTGCGCCGCGATCGGCTCGAGCTGGTCGAGCGCCGCGCGAGCGCCGTCGATCCGTTCGTGAAGTACCTCTTCCGCGCGCCCGACGGACGCAGCTTCGAGGCCGTCCGCATCCCGCTGCTCCAGCCGCGATGGTCCGCGTGCATCTCGTCGCAGGCGGGCTGCGCGATGGCGTGCGCGTTCTGCATGACGGGCCGCCTCGGCTTCGAGCGCAACCTCGAGCCGTGGGAGATGGTCGATCAGGTGCTCGCGATCCGCCGCGATTCGCCGGAGCGTCCGCTCTGGGGGGTGGTCTTCCAGGGCCAGGGCGAGCCGTTCTGCAACTACGAGAACGTCATGAGTGCGGCCGAGGTGCTGCGCCATCCGTGCGGCGGGGCCATCCGCGGGGATCGGATGACGATCTCGACGGTCGGCATCCTGCCCATGATCGAGCGCTACGCGGAGGAGCGACATCCCTATCGACTGATCCTGTCGCTGACGTCCGCCTTCCCGGAGAAGCGCGCGCGTCTCGTCCCCGTGGGCGAGCACTACGACGTGGCGGATCTCGCCAACGCGATGCGGCGCGTGGCGAGCCACCAGGGCGGCGTCATCCACCTCGCGTGGGTGCTGATGGCGGGGGAGAACACGGAGCCCGAGGAGGCGCGCGAGCTGCGGCGGCTCTTCCCGAGGGATCGCCTGCGCGTCAGCGTGATCGACGTGAACGATCCGACGGGCCGCTTCCGGCGCGCGGACGACGAGGAGCGATCGCGCTTCCTCGGCGCGCTCGCCGAGCAGGGCATCCCGTTCGTGAGGCGCTACTCGGGAGGTCCGGACATCCACGCGGCGTGCGGCATGCTCGCGACGATGCGGCAGGGCGGACGCGAGCTGCCGGTCCTGTCGATCCCAGGCGCCTGACGCACGTGTTCCCGCTGCGCGACGACAACCGGGATCGGCGCACGAAGCCGTTCGTGACGTGGTCGCTGATCGTCCTCAACGTGCTGGTGTTCGTTCTTCTGCAAGGCATCGGGCGCAACGAGCGCTTCACGATGGCGTGGGCGACGGTGCCGGCGGAGATCGTCACGGGGAAGGACCTGACGACGGCGACGCACGTCGAGGTCGATCGCGAGACGGGCCAGCGTTACGAGGTGCCCGGCCTGCAGCCGACGCCGATCGTCTATCTGACTCTGCTGATGGCGATGTTCATGCACGGCGGCATCGCGCATCTCGCCGGCAACATGTGGTTCCTCCACATCTTCGGCGACAACGTCGAGGACGACATGGGCCATGGGCGCTACGTCGGTTTCTACCTGCTGACGGGCCTCCTCGCGTCGCTCGCGCACGTGGCTACGACCTATCTCCTGCGCGCCGATCCGACGATTCCATCATTGGGCGCCTCGGGCGCGATCTCAGGCGTGCTCGGCGGCTACCTCGTGCTGCATCCGCGCCGGCGCGTGACCGTCCTCATGTTCCGCACGGTGACGGAGGTGCCCGGCATCGTCGCGGTGGGGATGTGGTTCGCGTTCCAGATCATCAGCGGGCTCGGCATGCTCGGCGGCCAGAGCACCGGCGTCGCCTACGGCGCCCACATCGGCGGCTTCGTCGCGGGCTTGGCGCTGGTGAAGCTGTTCGCGATGGGACGGCGCGAGCAGCATGCGGCGCAGGGAGTAGGGGATTGGCGCTGATGCGTCGGGTCGGCTGCCCTTCCCATTCGGTGATCGAGGGTGGGCTCGCCATCGGGAATTCATGCACGCTCCCATCGGATCGCGCCGGGCGGCGTGAGGGTCGTGATGCAGGATTCCGTGTCCGGTTGGCATGATGCCGGGAACCGCCGAGTGGAAGTGGCCGTCGTCGCTCAATGACGCGACGCCGTCAACGACTTGCCCGCGCGACCCGGAGCACGCATGGACCTCGTCATCGAACATCTCTCCAAGACCTACCCGAACGGCCATCAGGCGCTGAAGGACGTCTCGCTGAGCATTCCCCAGGGAATGTTCGGCCTCCTCGGGCCCAACGGCGCGGGCAAGTCCACGCTCATGCGCACCATCGCCACGCTCCAGGAAGCGGACGAAGGCTCCATTCGGCTCGGCGACATCGACGTCCTCCGCGACAAGGAGGAGGTGCGCAAGACACTCGGCTACCTCCCGCAGGAGTTCGGCGTCTACCCGAAGGTGAGCGCCCAGGATCTCCTCGATCACTTCGCCGTCCTGAAGGGCGTCGTGAACGGACGCGAGCGCAAGGAGCTCGTCAAGGCCCTGCTCGAGCAGACGAACCTCTGGCACGTCCGCGGCAAGAAGCTCGGCAGCTTCTCGGGAGGCATGCGCCAGCGCTTCGGCATCGCCGTGGCGCTCATCGGCAGCCCGAGGCTGATCATCGTCGACGAGCCGACGGCCGGCCTGGATCCAGAGGAGCGCGTGCGCTTCCTGAATCTCCTCAGCGAGCTGGGCGAGAAGAGCATCATCATTCTCTCGACGCACATCGTGGACGACGTCTCCGAGCTCTGCCCTCGCATGGCCATCATCAACGGCGGCCGCATCCTGCTCGAGGCGAAGCCAGAGGAGGCCATCGAGAAGCTGCGCGATCGCGTCTGGCAGAAGGCGATCCGCAAGGACGAGCTTCAGGCGCACGCCGAGCAGGACTCGCACATCTCCCACAAGCTGAAGCTCGGAAACGTCGTCGTGCGTGCGCTGAGCGACGTGGCTCCCGGTCCCGGCTTCGAGCCGGATTCCGCCGATCTCGAGGACGTCTACTTCGCCGCCATGGCGCGGGACCGCCGTTCGCAGACGTCCCAGGCTGCGGCCGCGACCGAGGCGGTCGGGGGAGCGGCATGAGGACGTTCCTCTCGGTCGTCGCCTTCGAGCTGCGCTACTACCTGACGCGCATCTCGACGTGGGTCTACTTCGGGATCTATTTCACGCTGGCGATGTTCATCTCCGCGTTGCTCGCCGGCGCCATCCCGGGCTCTTCGGCCAGCGTGCTCGGCGGCGGCGGAGCCGTGCACCTCAACGCACCCTTCAACTGCACCATCCTCGTGATATCGACTTTCCTCATGTCGGGGATCTTCGTCATCGCGGCGGTGTCGGGAAACGCCGTCTATCGCGACTTCGAGGCCGAGATCCATCCGCTCTTCTTCACGACTCCCGTCGGCCGCCTCACGTACCTCGGAGGTCGGTACGCCGGCGCCGTGATCGTCAACGTGATCGTCCTGAGCGCGATCCCGATCGGCGTCTTCATCTCCTTCCTCATGCCCTACATGGACGAGGAGAAGATGGGGCCTCTCGTGCCGTGGTGGTGCGCGCAGCCCTTCCTCGTCATCGTGGTGCCGAACGTCATCTTCATGAGCGCGATCTTCCTTGCCCTGGCGGCGAAGACGCGGCAGATGCTCCCCAACTATCTGGGAGGCATCGTCATGCTCATGGGCTACATCACGGCGCGCCAACTCGTGGGTGAGCCCGAGAAGGAGACGCTTGCGGCACTCCTCGATCCGTTCGGCTTCAGCGCCATGGGCGACGTCTTTCGCTACTGGACGCCCGTCGAGAAGAACACGATGCTCGTGGGTTTTGAAGGCAACGTTCTCTGGAACCGCCTGATCTGGATGGGTGTCGGCCTCGCCATCTTCGGCCTCGTGCTCGCGTTCTTCCGCTTCGCACACTTCACGACAGATCGCGCCCGGAAGCGCACGTACGTCGCTGCGCTCGAGGACTGGGCGGCGAGTGCTGGTGCCGTGGCGCGCCGCGTCGCGCTTCCCGTCGTCGTCATCCAGTTCGGTGCCGGCACGCGCCTGAGGCAGGTCGTCGCATCGACATGGCGCGCCTTCGCGGGCATCGTGACGAATGTCTACTTCTACGCCATCACTGGCATCGCCGTGGTCGTGATCCCGTTCTTCGCGAGCGTCACGGGTAGCATCTACGGGACGGCCACGTGGCCCGTCACCTACGGGATCATCGATGCGCTCGGCGGCCTGTTCGCGCTGGTGACCGTCGTCGTGATCGTCCTCTATGCAGGCGAGTTGGTCTGGCGAGAGCGCGACGTGCGGGTTGCGCAGGTTCACGACGCGCTCCCCATCCCCACCTGGATTCCTCTCGTCTCGAAGTTCGCGGCGCTCGTGTTGGTCGTGGCGCTGCTCCAGTGCGTCTTCATCGGCGCGGGAGTGGGCGTGCAGGCGGCGCGTCACTACTACCGCTTCGAGCTGGGACAGTACGCGACCTCGATGCTGGGATTCGGGATGATCAAGTGGGTCGAGTTGTGCGCCCTCGTGTTCCTCATCCACGTGCTGGTCGCCAACAAGTATCTGGGCTACCTCATCTCGGTCCTGTACTTCCTCGGAAGCCCGTGGCTCGCGGAGATCGGGCTTCAGCACGTGCTCGAGATCTACGGCTCGGACACGGGCTGGAGCTATTCCGACATGAACCGCTACGGCCCCTACATCGGTCCCTGGGCCTGGCTCAGGCTGTACTGGGGACTCTGGGCCGTGATCATGGCGCTCGCGTGCAACCTCCTGTGGGTGCGAGGCCAGGAGGCCTCCTTCTCGTGGCGCATGCGCATGGCACGGGCGCGCGCTTCCCGTCCGGTTCGGATCATCGCGGCCCTCACGGTCGTCGCTGCGCTCGGCGTCGGCGGCTTCATCTTCTACAACACGAACATCCTGAACACCTTCCGGACGAGCTACCAGGGCGAGGAGATCCAGGCCCGATACGAGCGCGACTACAAGCAGTACGAGAACCTGCCGCAGCCACGCATCATCGCCTCGACGGTCCACGTGGACCTGTTCCCTCGGCGCGGCGCGGCGATGGCGAAGGGGGAGTACCGGCTCGTCAACAAGACGGCCGTCGCGATCGAGACGCTACACGTCCAGGTCCCCGCCGAGGCCGAGGTGCACGAGCTCGAGTTCGAGCCCCCGGCAACGCTCGAGAAGGACGACGCGGAACTCGGCTATCGCATCTACCGGCTGGCGGCGCCGCTCGAGCCCGGCGCGCCGCTCGCCTGCCGCTACGAGATCGGTTTCGAGAGGCGCGGGTTCGCGAACAGCGGTCCCGATACGCTCATCGTCGAGAACGGCACGTTCGTCAACAGCGGCGTGCTGCCCTCATTCGGCTATTCGGAGCAGGGCGAGATCGCCGACAACGACACGCGCAAGAAGCACGACCTGCCGGCGAAGGAGCGCATGCACGCCGTCGATGACGCCGTCGGGAGGCAGAACACGTACATCAGCCGCGACGCCGACTGGGTCGACTTCGAGTGCATGGTCTGCACCGATCCCGATCAGCTGGCGATCGCCCCCGGCTACCTCGAGGACGAGTTCACGGAGGGCGACCGGCGCTGCTTCAAGTACGCGATGGACGCGCCGATCTTCCACTTCGAGGCGTTCCTTTCGGCGCGCTACGAGGTGGCGAGAGACTCCTGGAACGACGTAGCGATCGAGGTCTGGCATCACCCGACACATTCCTGGAACGTCCAGCGAATGATCCAGTCCGTGAAGGACGGGCTCGACTACTACACGAAGAACTTCGGGCCCTACCAGCATCGCCAGGTGCGCATCGTCGAGTTCCCGCGGTACTACGGTCTGTTTGCCCAGTCCTTCCCGAACACGATCCCGTTCTCGGAATCCATCGGGTTCATCGCGCGGCTCGAGGACGAAGCGAAGGATCTGGATTACGTCTACTACGTCACCGCCCATGAGCTCGCGCACCAGTGGTGGGCGCACCAGGTCATCGGCGGCAACGTGCAGGGCTCGACCCTGCTGTCCGAGTCGCTCGCGCAGTATTCAGCGCTCATGGTCATGGAGCACGAGTACGGTCAGGCGCAGATGCGAAAGTTCCTCCGCTACGAGCTCAACAGCTACCTCACGGGCCGCTCGGCTGAGCGGCACGAGGAACTGCCGCTCGTCCGCGTCGAGAACCAGCCGTACATCCACTACAACAAGGCGTCGCTCGTCTTCTATTCCCTGAAGGACTACATCGGCGAGGACACGCTGAACCAGGGCATTCGCAACTTCCTCGCGAAGACCAAGTGGCAGCAGCCTCCCTACACGAACTCGCTCGAGCTCGTGCAGGAGATCCGCGCGGTGACGCCGCCGGAGCAGCAGTACCTGATCGAGGATCTCTTCGAGACGATCACGCTGTGGGATCTGCGCGCCAAGAAGGCGACCGTGGTGAAGACGGCGGAGGGGAAGTACGAGCTCACGCTCGAGATCGAGGCGAAGAAGCTGCGCGCCGACGGGAACGGGGCGGAGACGGAGATTCCGCTGGACATGCCCATCGACGTCGGCGCGTTCCTCCAGGGACCTTCGAGCGAGTCGTTCGACGACGAGCCCATCGTCGTCGAGAAGCAGCGCATCGTCGCCGGCAGGAACGTCGTGAAGCTCCTGCTGGAGAAGAAGCCCGATCGCGCGGGCATCGATCCCTACAACAAGCTGATCGACCGCGATCCCGGCGACAACCTCACGGGCGTCGAGGACGCACCGTCCTCCTGAGCGCGGATCGCGGCGCCCGTGCGCCCGCTACCTCGATTGGGGCGCCGGGGGGAGGGCGCTAGCGGCGGCCGCGCTTGCCGCGGCGGCCCTTCGCTGGACGCGCGACCTTGCGTGCCGGGCGCCGTGCGGCCGGCTTCGCCTTGGCCTTGGCGCGCGCCTTCGGCTTCGGTGCCGGGCGAGCCTTCATCTTCGCCTTGGCCTTCGCCTTCGGCTTGGGGGCCGGCTTCGCGGCGGGCTTGGCCTTCGGACGCGGCGCCGGCTTGGCGCTGGCCTTCGCCTTGGGTGCGGGGGCAGCGGCCTTCGCCTTCGCCGGGGGCGCCTTGGCCGCGGTGCTCTTCACTGCTCCGGTGCCGCTCGCCTTGCGTCCGAGGCCCTCGTTCATCTGGGCACGGGCGCGCACGCCGAGCCCGGGCGTCCGCTCGGTCTGCGTGCGCTGCCACGCGCCGACGGTCGTCTCGCCCTTCGCCGCGACGATGCGCGTGATGATGGGGAACTCGCGCGCGGCCTTCTCGGCAGCGGCGGCGGGCACGCCGTGGATGTCCACCACGGTCGGGTACTCGCTGCCGAGCGCGGGCGAGCCATGCGTCCCGTCCCAGCGCCGGAAGCCACCGCGCACCAGCGTCACGTTCTTGCCCAGCTCGACCGGCTTGTCCCAGTCGGGACGCCGCGCCACGAGCCGGCCGGCTATCCACGACTCGCCGAGCTTGCCAGCCCGGCCCTCGCCGTAGAGGCTGAGGTCGAGCCGCAGCGTGACCTGCTGGGCGTTGGAGGTCTGGGGCTTGCTCGTCTTCGGCGCGGCCATCTCGTTCTCCTCGTGCCTCTCGTCGAGGCGCGCTGCCGTGGCACCTGCCGACCCCGCTTCGGGGGTCATGGGAGCCCGTGCACGCACGGGATGCGCTGATCTGGGGACGAGCCGCATCCTACCGGATCCCCTTGCCGCTGCCTACCTGCGGAGGGCGGAAATGGGGTCGGGAGTCGTTTCCGGATTACGGAAGGGCACCCGTGGAAGCGAGTCCTGACCCCGTCATCGCGACACGCGACCCGTCCGGGTCTGCCGCGGCTTGCGTGCGGCGGGCGGGTCCGGGACACTCTGCGGCCCCATGATTGCCCTCGCCGAGCTTTCGAAGTCCTACGGGGAACGGATCCTGTTCGAGGACGCGAGCCTGACCCTCGTCCCGGGGCACTGCTACGGGCTGGTGGGCGCGAACGGCTCCGGCAAGTCCACCCTCCTCAGGATGATCGGCGGCGAGGAGAGCGCCTCCTCGGGCACCATCTCGATGCCGCGCCGGGCGCGCCTGGGGATGCTGCGGCAGGATCACTTCCTGAGCGACGCGCAGCCCATCCTCGACGTCGCGATGATGGGCGATCGCGACGTCTTCGACGCGATGCACGAGAAGGAGCAGCTCCTCGCGGCGGGCGGCGAGTTCGATCACGATCGCTTCCACGATCTCGAGGAGATCATCAGCAAGCACGACGGCTACTCGCTCGAGGCCCGCGCCGGGGCCATCCTCGAGGGCCTCGGCATCCCAACAGCCGTCCATCGGCAGGCGCTCTCGACGCTCTCCGGCGGCTTCAAGCTGCGCGTGCTCATGGGCCAGGCCCTCGCCGCGCGGCCCGACATCCTGTTGCTCGACGAGCCGACGAACCATCTCGACATCCTCTCGATCCGCTGGCTCGAGAAGTTCCTCAACGACTTCTCGGGGCTCGCCATCGTCGTCTCGCACGATCACCGCTTCCTCGACAACGCGTGCACGGACATCCTCGACGTGGACTACGAGCGCGTGACGCACTATCCCGGCAACTACTCCGACTTCCAGCGCGCGAAGGTCGAGCATCGCGAGCGCAAGGAAGCGCAGATCGACAAGCAGGAGAAGGAGATCGCGCATCAGCAGGCCTACGTCGAGCGCTTCCGCTCGAAGGCGACGAAGGCGCGCCAGGCGCAGAGCAAGCTGAAGATGATCGAGCGCATCGTCGTCGAGCGCCTGCCGCAGTCCTCGCGCCGTCATCCCAACTTCAAGCTCGGGCAGCGCAGGCCGAGCGGGCGCGAGGTCGCGAAGGTCGAGCGCGTCGGCAAGTCGTACGGCGCCAAGCGCGTGCTCGAGGGCGTCTCGCTGACGGTCATGCGCGGGGATCGTCTCGCCGTGATCGGTCCCAACGGCATCGGCAAGTCCACGCTGTTGAAGGTCATGGTGGGCGACCTGAAGGCCGACGAGGGAACCGCCGCATGGGGCTATGAAGCCCAGGTCGGCTACTTCGCGCAGGATCTGGGCCTCGTGCGCTCCACGCCCAACGCGACGGTGCAGAGCTGGCTGTGGGACGCCTGTCCCTCCCAGCCCATCGGCTTCGTGCGCGGCCAGCTCGGGCTCGTGCTGTTCTCGGGCGATGACGCCGAGAAGCGGCTGACCGCTCTCTCGGGCGGCGAGTGCGCGCGCCTGCTCTTCGCGCGCATGGCCGTCGAGCAGCCGAACGTCCTCGTGCTCGACGAGCCGACGAACCACCTGGATCTCGAGGCCATCGAGTCGCTCGTCGAGGGGCTGCGCGCCTACGACGGGACCGTCATCTTCGTCTCGCACGATCGGTGGTTCGTGTCGCAGGTCGCGACGCGCATCCTCGAGATCACGCCCCAGGGCGTGCTCGACTTCCCGGGCACCTACGACGAGTACCTCGCGAAGGCTGGCGACGATCACCTCGACGTGAGCGCGGCGCTCGCGCGCGCGAAGCGCGAGCCGGGTGGCGCCGCCGCGGCGAGCGCTCCCGTCGCAACTCCGGGGAAGCCGGCGGCGCCTGCGCGTGGCGAAGGCAAGGCTGCCGCGCCGGGCGACGATCGCAAGAGGCAGAAGCAGCGTCGCGAGCTGGCGCAGCGCAGCGAGAAGCTCTCGGCCGAGCTCCAGTCCGCGGAGGCGCGGCTGAAGCAGATCGACGCGGAGTTCTGCGCGCCGAAGTTCTTCGCCTCGACCTCGCGGGATCAAGTCCGCAAGCTCGACCTCGAGCGCGAGCAGCTCCGCCGCCAGGTCGAGCAGCTCATGGCCGAGTGGGAGCGGGTGGAGGCCGACCTGTCGCGCCTGCCGGCCTGATCCGCCGGGCGCTGGCGGGCCGTTCGCGGGGCGGACATGCTTTGGCGATGACTCGAACGATCCTCGCGGCCTCGATCGCGCTCGCCGTGGCCTGCGGCGCGCGCGCGCAGGGGGTCTCCATGTTCGCGGAAGAGGCGGGGCCTGATGGCCCCAACATCTCCGTGGACTGGAAGGACGCGGATCTCATCGACGTGTTCCGCCTCTTCCACGAGGCGACGGGCCTGAACGTCGTCGTCTCGGAGGCGGCGAAGGGGAAGACGGTGACGCTCGCGCTCCACGACGTGCCGTGGCGCCAGGCGCTCGACATGGTGCTGCAGATCAACGGGTTCGCCGCCGTCGAGGTGGGGAACGTCATGAGGATCGCGCCGGCCGCCCAGCTCACGGCGGAGGCGCGCGCGCAGGCCGACTTCGAGCAGGCTCGCCAGCTCGCGGCGCCGCTGCGAACCATCGCGTACCCGCTCTCGTGGACGGACGCCAGCGCGGCCGAGGCGCTCGTGAGGAAGACGCTCTCGCCGCGCGGCTCGGTCTCCGTGGACAGGCGCACGAACACCCTCATCGTCACCGACGTCGATCCCGAGGCGAGCGTCTCGAGCTTCCTCGCAGACTCGCCCTTCGCGACGCCGGTCGCCGCGCCGCCGCCGACGACGACGCTGCATCTCGAGCTCTACGAGCTTCCGGCCGACGCCCTCGAGCTGCCTCGCGGCGCCGTCGCGTCGTGGCGTCTCGAGGACGAAGGGCTGCCGCCCGATGCGAGCCAGGTCGCGACGACGGACGTCGAGGCGCTCGTCGCCCAGCGCATCGTGCTCGGCGAGCGGGGCAGCGGCGTGACGCTCGCCCTCGAGCGCAACGGTCCCGGACTGGTGCTCGTCGTGCGCCCGCGCGGAAGCGGCCGCGGCACGTTCTTCGAAGCGCAAGGCGAGCAGGCCATCGTGCTGCCCGCTCTGAACGACGCGGAGACGCGCCAGCTCGTCGTCGTGAGCATGGACGAGGGCGAGTAACGGCGGGTCGGCTCGACGTCGGGGCACCGGCCTGATCTGATGCCTACCTGCGTGCGACAGCCCGTGCGACGCTTGCATCGCGCAGGTCGGGCCTGACCACGAGTCCCCCGAGATGAGCATCGTCATGGATGTCGATCCAGAGCTCGCAATGGTCGCCGATCTACCCGCAGCCGACGTGCCGCGAGGACCTGTCGAGCTCCGGCCACGCTTCGCATGGCTCGCCTTCCTGGCGCTGCTCGGCTCGCTCGCGTCGATCCCGTACCAGAGGACCATCCTCGAGCAGCTCCCATCGAGTAGTGGTCTGAGCCTCGGGAACCAGGCACTCCTCATGGGTGCCCTCGTGCAGTTCGTGGTGATCCTCCTCCCCACGATCGCGCTGGGCTCGTGGCTCGGCGGCCGGGTCGGCCTCACGCTCATGGCGCCGCAGGCGCCGGGGCTCGCCGGGATTCGATCGCTCGTGCTTCGGAGCATCGGCGCAGGCCTCCTGACCGGGAGCCTGCTCGTGCTCTCGCTGGCGGTCGTTCCGGAGGAGGTGCTCGGTGCCACGGAGGACGTCCGGCATCCGAGCCCTCTCGAGAGCCTGCTCGCATCGTTCGGAGCGGGTACGGTCGAAGAGGAGCTAGTGCGGCTCGGCCTCATGAGCGCGCTCGTGTTCGTGGGCTGGAAGACATTCGGCGGCGAATCGCTGCACCCGGCGCTCGTCTGGCCCGCCAACGTGCTGGCTGCCGCATGCTTCGGCGCGCTCCACTTGCCGCTGGCGGCGGCGATGGGAAGCCTGACGCCTGCAATCGTCGCTGTCGTGATGCTCGGGAACGGCGCGGCCGGAATCGTGTTCGGATGGCTCTATTGGCGCCGCGGCCTCATCGCTGCGATGCTCGCGCACTTCTCCACCGACATCGTGCTGCACGTGCTCCCGCAATCGCTCGCCCCGTACCTGGCCGGGCATTCGGGCTAGAAGGACGCCGCCTTCGTCCGCGGGTCCAACGGCTCCCGCCAGGCACTGCTCGACGCCGCCGATCGGAATCGCTGACGCGAGCTCCGACCGACCCCGCGGTTACCGATCCCATCGGGGCGCGACGAGTCGGCGCTTGCCGTCGCTGGCGAAGCTGACGTCGGGCTCGTCGAGATCGACGCGATCCCAGAGCTTGCACGTCACCTGCGCGTGCCGCTGGTCCAGGGCCTCGCAGTAATTCGTGAACGTGCAGCGTCTCACTTCGGCGCCGCGGCCGAGGCGCATCTTCAGGAACCAGTCGGGATCCGCGAGCGTCTGTCGCGCGGACGCGATCACGTCGGCGTCGCCGCGCTCGAGCGCCGCCTCCGCCTGATCGAACGTGCAGAGTCCGCCCGCAGCGACGATGGGCGTCCCGAATCCCGCGCGGCGCACGGCGTCGCGCACCGCGCGCGCGTCGGCGAGGTTGCGGCCGAAGGGGCCACGCGCGTCCGAGATCGTCGTCGGCATGCACTCGTAGCCGCTGCGGCCGGTGTAGGGATAGGCGGCCTCGCCCACCTTCGGCTGCGCGGCGTCCTCGAACTTGCCGCCGCGCGAGAGCGACATCACGTGAACGCCCGCGCGCGCGAAGGCCACGGCATGGTGGCACGCGTCCTCCGTGCGGCCTCCTCCCTCGATGGCCTCGTCGGTCAGGAAGCGGATGCCCACGACGAAGCTCTTCGAGACGCTTGCGCGCACGGCCGCGATCACGTCGAGCGGCAGCCGCTCGCGCGCCTCGATGCCGCCGCCCCAGCCGTCCTCGCGGAGGTTCAGCGGCGAGAGGAAGCTCGCGAGCGTGTACGCGTGGGCCGCGTGGATCTCGACTCCGTCGAAGCCCGCGAGCTCGGCGCGCCTCGCCGCCGCCGCGAAGATCGGTGGCAGCGTCGCGGGAAGGTCCCGCACGTGTGCGAGCTCGATGTCCGTGACGCGCTCGCGCAGCCCCATCCGCAGCGCCTCGAGCTCGCGCGCCGAGAGCACGCCGTGCAGCTCCTCCTCGGAGAGCTCCGCGAGGACGGCGCGCGCTGCAGCATCATCGGCGGGCGGCGCCTCGCCGCGTCGCTCCGCGCGCTCCCCGAGAGCACGGCGATGGGCGTCCGTCAGGACGAGGTAGCGCTCGAAGAACTTGCGCGGCTCCGGGCGCCGCTTGATCGAGAGGAAGTCGAGGATCTGGATGAACAGCTTCGTCCTGCCGGCGCTGCCGCGGCGCACCTCGTCGACGAGGCGCTCGAGCCCGGGCACGAAGCGGTCGTGTCCGATGCGCAGCAGCGGCCCGCTCGGCACGTCGCGCACGCCGGTCGCCTCGACGACGATGGCGCCCGGCTCGCCGCGCGCGAAGCGGCCGTACCACGCGAGCACTTCCGGCGTGACATGGCCCTCCTCGGTCGCGCGCCACGGCACCATCGCCGGCACCCACGTCCGCTCGAGCAGGCGCGACGGCCCGACGTCGATGGGCGAGAAGAGTCGCGAGGCTGCCGCCTCCTGGCGCGCCGGCCATCGCGCCTCCGGCAGCGGATGCTTGATGCGCTCGGGCGGTCGCCACATGCCGGAAGGGTAGCGCTACCGTTCGGGCTCGTCGCCGGCCTTCATGCGGCCCTCGCGCTGGAGCGCGCGGCGGAGCAGGTACTCGACCTGCGCGTTGAAGCTGCGCAGCTCGTCACGCGCCCACCGTTGCAGGGCGTCGTGAAGCTTCGGGTCGAGGCGGACGAGCACCGCCTTGCGTTCCGCCATGGCGCTACTGGTGGAGCGTGCCGGTGTTGACGACGGGCTGCGCGTGGCGATCCGAGCACAGCACGACCAGCAGGTTCGACACCATCGCCGCCTTGCGCTCCTCGTCCAGCGTGACGACGTGCTTGTGCGCCAGCATCTCGAGGGCGGTCTCGACCATCCCGACGGCGCCCTCGACGATCTTCTGGCGCGCCGCGATGATCGCCCCGGCCTGCTGGCGCTGGAGCATGGCGCTCGCGATCTCGGGCGAGTAGGCGAGGTGGCTGATGCGCGCCTCGAGCACCTGCACGCCCGCCTGCTCGAGGCGATCCTGGATCTCCGTCCGCAGCTTCTCCGACACGGCCGCGCTGCTGCCGCGCAGCGAGATCTCCTCGCCCTGATGCGCGTCGTAGGGGAAGTGCGTGGCGAGGTTGCGCAGGGCCGCCTCGCTCTGCACGCGCACGAAGTCCTCGAAGTCCTCCACCTGGAAGATGGCCTCGGCGGTGTCGATGACGCGCCACACGACGACCGACGCGATCTCGATCGGGTTGCCGTCGGCATCGTTGACCTTCAGCTTCTGGCTGTCGAAGTTGCGCACCCGCAGCGACACGCGGCGCTTGGCGAAGAACGGGTTGGCCCAGCGGAGGCCGGGATCCCGCACGCTGCCCACGTAGCGGCCGAAGAGCTGGAGCACCTTGCCCTCGTTGGGGGCGACCATGAAGAAGCCGAGCAGGCAGATGAACGTCGTGACGAGCACGAGGATCAGCGGCACGACGACGAGGGGGCCCATCGATGCGCCGAGGATGATCCCGACGATGGCCAGGAGCAGCACGAGGATGAACACGGGCAGAAGCACGAGGCCGTTCGCCGCCGTGCGGGACTGTTCGCGGATGTTGGGACGGGTCATGGAAGCTCCTCCGGTTGGGAAGTTGCCATGATTACGTAGTGATATCAAGATGGTTTCACGCGCGCGACGTCGGTTGCGGGGCGTTGCCGTATCGGCAACAATTGGGCGTGCCTCGTCCTGCTGATCGGCCTCATCACGTCGCTCGGCCCGCCACACGGAGGCTCGTCCGAGGCGTCACGGCGAGGCGCACCGGCACGGCCCTCCTGGGACACTTGAATTCCGTCGCGGTGGCGGAGATAGTGTCGCCGGATCCGACCCACCGCACGATGCCCGCGACCGCCTCACCTCGGCTCGGCCGGAGGGCGGCGCTCATGGCGCCTGGGAACTCGGGTCCGGAGCGAGGGGTCCCCACGTTGACCGTGCGCCACCTGGCGCGCTCACCATCCCGATGAAGAACCGCCTCGCCTCACTCCAGCGAACGCATCATCGAAGCCGCACGAGCTTCGTGGTGTCGATGATCGTGCACGCCCTCGCGGTGCTCCTCGCCGTCTTCGTCGGCGGACGCGCGGTGAAGGAGACGCTCGAGAAGGAGCGGACGATCATCCGGTTCGCGCCGCCGCCGCCCCCGCCGCCACCGCCCCCGCGCGGAGGCCGCAAGCCGAAGACGGACAAGAAGGTCGAGATCAAGAAGCCCGAGATCGTCGTCCCGGTCCCCGTGCCCGTCGAGATCCCCCAGCCGAAGGAGGAGGTCAAGGAGGAGGTCGTCGAGGAGGAATCGGAAGAGGAGGGCGTCGAAGGCGGCGTCGAAGGCGGAGTCGAGGGTGGCGTCGTCGGCGGTGTCGTGGGGGGCGTCGTCGGTGGCGTGATCGGCGGGACGCTCGGAGGCGAGCTGGGCAATCCGCTGCCGCCGCCGAGCGAGCCGATGCGGCTCTCGAGCGACGTCACGCCGCCCGTCGCCATCGATCAGCCCCAGCCCGACTACCCGATCATGGCGAAGCGCGCGAAGATCTCCGGCAAGGTGATCCTCGAGTGCATCATCGACGAGGAAGGCAACGTCAAGATCAACCGGCGGCTCAAGGAAGTCGCGCTGGTGCAGGAGGCAGCCGAGAAGGCCATCCTCAAGTGGAAGTACAAGCCCGCCATCTACGAGGGACGGCCGCAGGCCGTGTTCCTGACGGTCACGTTGAGTTTCAACTTGTCGAGCTGAGGCCGCCGGGCCGCTCGACGTTCATGTCGATCCGGGGCGGAGAAGCTCCGGTCGTGCGAAGGCACCGCGGGCGCGTGATGGCCCGGGCGTCCAACCGGAGATCGAAGAGATGCTGCTAGAAGCTGCCCCGACTGCCGCTGCCGCCGCCAACTCGGCCATTCCCCACGGCTTCTCGATCGTCGAGATCCTCAAGTCGATGACCCCGCCCGGGTACGCGGTGGCGGTCACGCTCCTGGTGATGTCCATCTGGTCGGTGAACGTCGCCATCGACCGCGCGATCGCCTACCGGAAGGCGCGCTCGCAATCGCTGAAGGCGATGAACGAGGCCTACGAGCGACTGGAAGAGGGCCAGATGGAGGAGGCGCTCACGGCGACGCGCAAGTATCCCGGCGGGAACCTCGCGCGCATCATGGGCGCGGCCCTCGCGTCGGCGCTGACGGATCGCCGCCGCGGCGCGCCGGTGGACATCGAGTCGGCCGAGCGGGCCATCGAGAAGGAGCGCGGCCAGATCGTCTCCGGCATGAAGAAGGGGATGACCGTCCTCGCGACAGTCTCGGCCACGGCGCCGTTCGTGGGCCTCCTCGGCACGGTCATCGGCATCATCGCCGCCTTCGCCGCCATGGCGTCGAGCGGCCAGGGAGGCCTCGGCCAGGTCGCGGGCGGCATCTCGGAGGCGCTCGTCATGACGGCCTTCGGCCTCCTCGTGGCGATCCCGGCGGTGTGGATCTACAACTACTTCAACGGCAGGGTGGACGAGCTCCACACCGACATCGACACGATCAAGGCTGAGATCATCGACTTCCTCGCGCGTCCGGAGAAGGGCAATGCAGCGTCCAAGCCCGCGGCCCGAGCCTAAGAACGACATCAACGTCACGCCCCTCGTGGACGTGGTGCTGGTGCTGCTCATCATCTTCATGGTCATCACGCCCATGCTCCAGAAGGGCGCGCAGGTCGAGCTCCCGATGACGGAGAACCCGCGCAAGGCGCAGGCCAAGGACGAGCAGGCGACGGTCTCGATCGACAAGAACGGTCGCATCTTCTGGGAGACGGAGCAGATCGACGAGGGCTCCATCACCCAGAAGATCAGTGCTGAGACCTCGGCGCGACCCGGGCTGAAGATCTTCATCAAGGGCGATCGCGGAGCCAACTATGGCCACGTCCGCCGGATCATGAAGCTCATCCAGGACGCCGACTGCGCCACCTGCCAGCAGATCGGGATCATCACGAAGGAGCCCGAGAAGGCACCCGGAGGCTAGATGGCTTTTTCCACCGGAAGCGGCAAGGGCCCCCAGACCGACATCAACGTGACGCCGCTCGTGGACGTCGTGCTGGTGCTGCTCATCATCTTCATGGTCGTGACGCCGCTCCTCCAGGTGGACATGCCGGCGGACATTCCGAAGCCGCCCGAGGACATCCAGGTACCGCCGCCCGACGCGCCGATCCAGGTGGTCATCCAGGTCAAGAGCGACGGCACGTACGTCAACACCGACAGGATGGCCGACGACGCGATGCTGAAGGATCGCCTCGCGACGCTCATGAGAGGGCGGAAGGACGACGACAAGATCGCCTTCGTCTCGGGCGAGGAGAGCCTCGCGTTCGAGCGCGTCGTCCACGCGATGGACGTCGCGCGCGGTGCCGGCGTCCTGAACGTCGGCATCATCGATCCCCTGTGACGGCGTGAGCGAGGCGGGCGGCCGGGCGCCCGTGGCGCCGCCTCGCGCCGGATGGACGCGGGGGCGCTTCGTCATCCTCGCGCTGGTCGCCGTGGCGATCGCGCTGGCCGCGTCGAAGCTGCCGATCAAGCACGCCTCCGCGGCGCTCGTTCATGAACTGCACGGCGCGGGCGGCTGGGGGATGGTCCTCTTCGTGCTCGTCTTCGTCGTCGCCTGCGTCGTGCTCGTGCCGAGCTCGGCGCTCTCGCTGGCGGCGGGTGCTGCGTGGGGGACGGTCGTCGGCTCGCTGCTCGCCATCCCCGGCAGCACGCTCGGCGCGATCGCGGCGTTCTTCGTGGCGCGCACGCTCGCGCGGCCGTGGGCTCGGCGACGTCTCGCGAACCGGCCCGTCGTCGCCGCCATCGACAGGGCCGTCGGCGATCGCGGCTTCCAGACCGTCGTGCTGCTGCGCCTCGCGCCGATCCTTCCCTACAACCTGCTCAACGTGGCGCTGGGCTTGAGCTCGGTGAGGCTCCGCGACTTTGCGCTCGGATCGCTGCTCGGCATGCTCCCGCTCACCATCCTCTGCGTCCACTCGGGAGCGGTGGCCGCGACGCTCGCAGGGATCGCGGACGATGGCGTCCCGCCGACGCGCGAGCGTCTCGCCATGCTCGTCGTCGGCCTCGTCGCGACGCTCGTCGTCGTCGTGATCGTCACGCGCCGCGCTAGGCGGGAGCTCGCGCTGATCCTGGGCCAGTAGATCGAGCCCGCTGCTAACATCGCGGCCGTGTCTACCGTGCGCCAACGGCTGCTGACCGCGCCCCTCATGAAGCTGCTGCAGCGCATGGGGATGCCGACGATCTCCGACACCGAGCGCGTGGCGCTCCAGGCGGGGACCGTCTGGATCGACGGCGAGATCTTCTCGGGTCGTCCCGACTGGAAGCGCATCCTCGCCGAGCCGTATCCCGCGCTCTCCGCCGAGGAGCAGGCGTTCCTCGACGGGCCCTGCGAGCGCGCGTGCTCCCTGGTGGACGACTGGGCCGTCGAGAAGGCCGGCGATCTCACGAAGGAGACGTGGGACTTCCTGAAGCGCGAGCGCTTCTTCGCGATGATCATCCCGAAGGA
>Ga0315912_10002685_pt1 | contig 18600 bp, 14 predicted proteins | sample VfabasoilMG_FD_204469 | JGI IMG/M metagenome (GOLD analysis project Ga0315912, IMG submission 204469) | Garden soil microbial communities collected in Santa Monica, California, United States - V. faba soil | ecosystem: Environmental > Terrestrial > Soil > Garden | place: USA: California...
GGGACGAATTTGCGCGGGCTGTAAGCGTGGAAAGTTGCCTTGGACGTCCAACTGCTGCCCATCGACGCGAAACTCACACGCCATGGGAATTTCCCCGAGCGCGCCCGATACGTTGCCAAACACCGGTCCAGGTACCCGTACATGGATCTCGCCGCGCGCGCTGGTGTCGACACCAAAGATGCCCGAGCTGCGTAGCCCAAACCGATCGATGTCCAAGAGCACCCCCTTGTCGGTGATGAGCAATTTTGCTTTGGCGCGCTCAACGTCGGTGTGAAGCACAGGTGAGCCAAAAATGGCTCCATCTGCGCTAGCGTCGTGCAAGATGATCTTGGGCATCCAAATGCGCAGCGGCCGCCCACCGTCGGACGATGAAGATGAACCGGTGTCAACCGGTGTGAAGGCATCCACCAAACTGAGCGCGGACGGAGACTCGGTTGGTCGTGCTTGCGACGGCAACAAATAGACCTGCACGTCTTGGGCACCAATGTACTCAATCTCGATGCTGAGCTTTTCGTAGGGTGCCAAAAGACGCTGCGTGAGGTCGATCAAGTCAATGCTGGCGTCCAGGCGTTTGACCGAGATCACCAAGCGCCCTTGCGGGTCGAATACTTGCACGTCGTGCACGGAGGCATTTCCACCGGACAGCCGCGCGATGCTGCCTATCTCGATGGTGCCTTGGAGCAGGCCGCTCAGATACGTCTGGAGGATCTTGGCCGTCGCGGTCCGTGCCACAGGCATGCCCAGATGCAGCACCGCACCCAGCGCCAAGCTGAGCGTAAAGACGCTGAGGACGAGCACACCGCCCAGCGTCTGCTTGGCCCGGGTGAGCAGCGCGGCTGCTTTCATCAAAAATCCTCTCCGATGAGGATGTGGATCGCAAACAGATCATCCCACGCTTTGGACTTGTAGGGCTCGACCTCTGACACGTCCCGCGGCTCATCCGCGCGTTCTTCCTTGGTCTTGAACGACTGCAGACCAGGTATGCGAAACCCAACGTCCAAGCGAATGGGCCCGACCGGCGAGTGGTAACGGAGCCCGGGACCAATCGCGACGTGCGGCTGGATGAAGTCGAAGGTCAAGAACTTGGAGGTGACGTTCGAGGCGTCGACGAACGCGACAAAACTCCAGTTGGGCAGCGGGTGGACCCGCAGCTCCGTCGACGCCTCCCACATCGTGAATCCGCCCAAAGGACGCACACACGGCGCCGCGTTTGGCTCGAGCACGCAATCGACACTACTCGGCAACAAGAACGCGATGGGACCCTGGGGGCCTACCCGTCGGTAGGGATAGCCACGGTTGGAGCCGGGACCACCGGAATAGAACGCGCGAAACACCATCTTCTGCTGATCGACGATGACATCCGGATCGGTGTAGTCCTCGGGGTCACGGCCGGCCGTGCGCAAATCCTTGCCATAGTTTGCGTTCAGAAGAATGCCCACGCCAAAGCGCGAAGCCAGAACGACCTTGTGCTTGTTGTCGAGAGGAAAGAAGGTGCGCAGTTCGGGTTCGATGCGCACGTCGCGCAAAGTGCCAAAAAGCCCGGTGGCGACCTGAAGGCTGTTGGACAGCACCACGCCCTGGGTGGGTTCAATGGGGTCGTCCAGAAACTGCAGCCGTGTATACAACTCTGGATAGATGACCTGCACATCGAGCAACGAGTCTTCTTCGGCGCCGCTGTCTGGCTCCTTGTAAGTGAACGGAAAGTTGCCCTGCCAATGGATGGAAAGCGTGGCGTCCAGTGCATTGCCAAAGAACGGTCGGCTGAGGCCCAAGCCCGTGGAGAGCTCATGGTAGCCCACGACACGCGCTTCACGCGGATCAGAATCATTGCCGAGCGGATAAAGCAGCGGATAGATGCTGTAGCCACCCTCGTGATAACCCTTGGTGCGCGCTTCTAAAAAGCCCGGCTGCTCGAGCGAGATGGTGAAGAAGTTTTCTGGAAAGACGTTGGTGGGTGGACGTAAGTTGTCCAGGTCGAGTGCGGTAGGGAAGAACGTGAGGCCAGGCCGCGTTTCTACGGTCAGCTTGCGCAAACCACCCAGGAAGTTGAGGTGGCTCCAAGAGAGCTGACCTACTGCGGCTAACCGCGTGATGTCGAAGCGACCACCGAGCCCAACTTTGACCTCACGTAAACTGCTCTCCTCCAAGCGCACGGTGAGCGGTACGACGGCACTGCTCGGGGCGCTCAAATCCGGAATGATCTCTACCTTGGAAAAGGTGCCCAAATTGAACAGCGCGGAGCGCGCCAAACGGATCTTGCTGCGCGAGTAAGCGTCACCCTCTTTCAGATCCAACAAGCGCAGCACGGCCGATTCCTGAAGTTTCTTCAAACCATCGATGGAGACGCGACCTAACTTGGAGCGTGGCCCGGGGGTGGTCTCCATGATCACGTGCGCGCGCCGCGCCGCTAGATCTACGCTGGCGCTGCCGGAGACCAGCGCAAAGGCGTAGCCGTCGTCTGCCAGTGAGTTGGCGATATCGACCTTGGCTGCTTCGAATTCGTGTTCGTCAAAGATCTGACCTTTGCGCAGGCGATTCTTCTGGGCGGCGGTTTTGGCGACAGCAAACGGCAAAGCAGCGAGGCCCTTGGTCTCCAACTCGCCAATCAGAATGGGCGGACCAAGGTCGACCTCGATCTCGACGCGCACGGGGCTCAGCACCGCGCGTCGCACCCTGATCTCGTCCAGACGGATGATGCGCGTCGCGCGCACCTTGGCTTCATAGTAGCCCTTGCGGCGCAGCTCGCGTTCGATGCGCGCGCGGTCCTTGTCGAGGACCACGGGGTCGTACGACTCGTACGTGTGCTTCCACAAGAACGACGAGGACGCGTGCGTGCCAATGCCGTCGAGGATTTTCTTCTTCAGGATTTCGTCGGGGACGCCGGAAATTTCAATGCTCTTGACGATGTCCCGACGTTCGGGACCGGTCTTGAGGGCCGCTTTGCCGCAACCGACCAACAGGGCACACGCGAGCACGTAGGCCCCTAGACGCAGCAGATGGCGGACCCCGGCGCGGTAAGCTTTCAACGCGGATGGACCAACAACGCCCGAACAGCCCCGCGCCGTTCCGGATTTTCCCTGTCGTTGCCCCATCACCGGTTTTCCGTCAGCTAGACTACGACAACCTGCTCAAATGTCCTTGGTATTTTGCTTTCCCGCCCCAGTGGCCCGGACGCGTGGCTGGCCCAAAAGGAAGCGACAGGCCCGCAAAGGAAAACGGACCACCCCGAGGGGGTGATCCGTTCGCTCACTTGGTTTGTTGGGAGGGATGAAAATCACTGCTGCTTGCGCGGCTTCATTCCGGGGAGGTTGGCCAATTCGCTCGCTGGCTCCAAATACTCGAGCGACTTGTAGGTCATGATGCCCATGATGGGATCGGCAACGACGCCCGACGAGGCCAGCGTGAAGCCGGTCGAGTAGGATCCGCTGACTTTGACTTTGGCGCCTTTGGCGGGCAGCGGGAAGGGCAGCTCCACACCCCAAGTGTTGTCCATGATGGGCTCCTTGGGTTTCTCGTCAGCCTTCAATTTGTCGTACTCCTCAATCGCGGAGTAGATGTTGGCGTAGTTGGATGCCCAACCCTGGACCTTCATCACCTCATTTTCGGGTGCGTCTTTGCTATCGCCAATCCAAAAGGTGGGGATAGGGGGCTTACACCCATCGGGATCGCCTTTGCCGGTCTCATGCACGGCGCACTCCGGCGCGTCGTCGTAGTTGACCTTGGTGATGTAGCCGACAATGGAGATATTCTGGTCGAGTACCTCATTTTGGTGGACCCGATTGCGCTGGTAGTAGCTGGCGCCCCAAATCGTGTAGGCGTCGCCGTCTTTGATCGGGCGCTCCGGGATGGCAGGTACCGCTGGCAGTGAAACGGATGCCCCACTTGGCGCTGGGACGGGTTCATACTTGGCTTCCTCTCGACCGCACCCCACGAGCGCGGTGGCGAGGAGGGCCGGAAACATGGCGAGAGGTGCTTTTCGAAAGAGAGGATGCATATTCGAGACGACTCCTGAAACTTCGGACAGCGACACTAGAACGGCGGTGGGCTGTGGGGCAAGGTGAACCTTGGAAATGAGGCGGTTTTCTGACATGGGATGCAAAATTTCGAGCTGACTTCAGCCCCCAGACCTTCTGGTCCTCAGGGGTGAGCGTTTGGGGTTCGCGCTCCGTGCGCGGTTGCACTAGGTTGAGGAGGTGAGCCGGACCATCTTGATAGGTGATGTTCATGGTTGCGCCAGGGAACTCACGGATTTGCTTGATCTTATTGGACCAGGTCAGGGCGATCGGGTGGTGTTTGTCGGGGACCTGGTGGCGCGCGGGCCGGACACCAAGGGTGTGCTCAGGATCGCGCGCGAGCTGCGCGCCGCCTGTGTTCGGGGCAACCATGAGCACCGCTTGATCGTGGCGCGCCAAGCAAAATTACGTGGCCAAAAGCCGCCTCGCCTGGGGCCATCGCACAAAGACCTGCTGGATACGTTGGACGAGCAAGAATGGCAGCAGCTGGAAGGATTGCCGCTTTCGCTAGAATTTCCCGAGCACGACGTACGCGTGGTGCATGCTGGCGTGGCACCAGGGGTGCCGCTCAAGGCCCAACAGGCGTGGACGCTCATGCATGTGCGCTCGCTCACGAAGTGGGGTGCCCCCAGTGATCGTTATGCGGTGGAGAGTTGGGCCGCGGCCTATCACGAGGGGCCGCACATCGTGTTTGGGCACAACGCGCAGGCGGGGCTGCAGTTGCACCCGCTCGCCACGGGGCTCGACACCGCGTGCGTGTATGGTGGGCGCTTGTCCGCGCTGGTCTTGCCTGCGGGGCAGCCCCCCGCTGCGCCCGAACAACGCCTCAGTTCCATCGTCTCTGTGCCTTCTCACGGCCGGTATGTGGACTACGGTCCACGTCCACAAGCGTGATATCATTGTGAGCTAGTCATCATGCTGCGTGTGCCGACTCAATCGCTCCAGCTGGGCCGTGTCCATTTGGACGAAGAGTCCAGTCGTTACGTCGTCAAGGTGCATCGCATGCGCCAAGGTGAGCAGTTACTCTTGTTCGATCCCGTGGCGGGACAGCAGGCAGTGGCTGAAATCGTGTCGGATCGATTGCCCCGACTCGTGGTGCAGGTTCACGGCATTTCCGAAAGTAAGCGCCATGAAATGCCCGTGACGGTGGTTTGTTGCTTGGGTAAGGGCGACAAGCCCGAACAAGCGATGAGCGATGTCACCGCGCTGGGCGCGGAGCGATTGGTTCTCGTTCATGGCGAGCGCTCGGTGTCCAAGGGCGAGGGCGCCACGCGCAAGACACGATTGCTGCGTGTGGCGGAGCAGGTGGCTCGCCAATGTGGGCGCGGTCATCTTCCGGAGCTCGTGGGGCCCACGACTCTCGAGGACTACTTCTCCTCTGCGCCTTTGGGGCAGCTGCGTTTGGTGTGCGCTCTGCACGACGACGCAAGGCCGGTGCTGCACTTTGTCGAACAAGTCTTGGCCGTGCCGCACGAGCAAGGTGTGGTGGTGGTGGTGGGGCCGGAAGGCGGACTGAGCAACGCAGAAATGCAACTGTGCTTGGAGCACGCCTGTCGTCCCGTTTCGCTGGGGCCCTACGTGCTGCGGGCCGAAGTAGCGGTGGGGGCGGTGCTGTCGACCTTGCGAGCCATCTTCGAACAGCAGGTTCAGTTGGGGCTTACCCCCGGCGCTCGCCCGGCTGCCGACTGAACTCGGGTCCTACGACGCCTCCTGGGCGGCAGCGCTGCCCCGTTGGCCTGCTCATTCTACTGAATAGATGAGCATGTGGGGGCAAAATTGCGCGTTCCAGCAGGAATTACCTGCATTTCTTCATTGACGCTCCGGGAGCGTACCTTTAGTTTCGTGGTGCCTAGTGGTGGAAAGTGGATCAAAGTGTTGGTCCAGCCCAGCGACGCGGGTCGTTTTCCAGCACCGGACAAAGAAGCACTTACATGTTCCGGGGTCAGTTTCAGCACGCCATCGATGCCAAAGGGCGCATCGCCTTGCCCGCTCGATTTCGGGATGGCATTGCTGCGGAACCGAGCGGGGGCGGCATCGTGATTGTGACCCCCGCCTTGTTTGACCCCTGCCTGCACGTCTTCCCCTTGGGCGCTTGGGAGCACCTGGAAGAGAAAATTGCCGAGTTGCCCGCCATGGACCCCCACGTGGTGCGGTTTCGGCGGCTGTACGTGTCGGCTGCCTGTGAGTGCGAGGTGGACAAGGCGGGTCGCTTGCTCATTCCCAGTCCGCTCAGACAGCGGGTTCATTTGGATCGCGAAGGCTTGTGGGCCGGCATGGGCCGGCACCTCGAGCTCTGGTCCAAAGATCAGTGGGACGCGTCCCTGTGCATCCACCCAGATGAAGAAGCCTTGTTCAAGCAATCCGTGCTGGAGCGAATCAAGATATGACCATGCCACTCGTTATGCCTCCCGACGATTTTCATCACCTGACTGTGTTGCGTCACGAGACGATTGAGGCGATCGCGCCCAAACCGGGAGGTCTGTATCTCGACCTCACCCTGGGAGGCGGGGGACACACGCAAGAGTTATTAGAAAATCATGATGACGTGAGGGTCATCGCTTTTGATCGCGATCCGGCCGCGATCGCAGCCGCCGGTCGTCGTTTGAGTTGCTTTGGGGATCGGGTGACGCTCGTGCATTCCCGGTTTTCTCTGGTGCGCATGCAGCTCGCCCGTTTGGGGGTGGAGTGGGTGGACGGCTTGGTGGCAGATCTTGGTGTGAGTTCGCCCCAGCTGGATGAGGCGGAGCGTGGCATGAGTTTTCGTCTGGAAGGACCGCTCGACATGCGCATGGACCCAAGTGAAGGCGAGACAGCCGCTGACCTCTTGGTGCGGCTGACCCAGGATGAACTGGCCGATGTCATCTTCCATCTGGGTGAAGAGCGGCGTTCGCGCCGGGTAGCGCGTTGCATCAAGCAGGCGCTGGATGCTGGCGAAGTAGCGACCACCACGGACTTGCGACGGGCCATCGTGAGGGCTGTCGGCCCGCGCCGGGTGGGCGGGATCGATCCGGCCACGCGCACCTTTCAGGCACTGCGCCTCGCGGTCAATCGGGAGCTTGAGGAGCTTTCGCTGGGTCTCGCCGCGGCTTGCCACGTGGTAAGGCCTGGTGGCGTGGCGGCATTCATCAGCTTTCATTCTTTGGAAGATCGCCTGGTGAAGCGCGCATTTTTGGACGGGACCGTTTGGGAGCGATTGCAGAAGAAGCCCCTCATGGCCTCCGACGAGGAACAGGCTGAAAACCCCCGGAGTCGCAGTGCCAAGTTACGATCGGCCCGACGCGTGTTGTTAGGCGGACAAGAGGGCGAGGATTTCGACGATTTTGATCACGACGAGAATTAGGCACTTAATAAGCAAATCGTGTATGGGGTAAAAGCGGCTGATTGCCTGCCAAGCGCTCGGCCCGATCTGGCAATTTTTGCCTTGTTCCTAGCCCGTCCGGGATGAATCATGACCAAGTATGACGATCGCAGAGCAAACACCTTTTTGGTGTTGTGGACGCTGGCGGTCATCGCGACTACCTGCAGTTTCCTGGTGTATCTGGCGGTGCGCGTCGAGACCATGCAGCACGGGTACGAACTGGGTCGAGCCTACGGGGACTTGGCTCGGCTCCGTGAAGCTGAGCGGGTGCTTGAATTGGAGCGTGCCTCCCTCAATACCCCCGAGCGCATTGATTTGATCGGTCGGACCCTATTTTTCATGGAGGAACCGGACGTGAGCCGGGTCATGGATGCGGGTCCCGATCCGAGCGTGGGCCGCGATGTAGCCCAGGACGCCGTGGCTCAAGCGGAGTCGGAGGACGAGTTATGACCAATCGTGTGCGAGGCGCCGAGGGCCGCTGGATCCGCATGCGGATGGGCTTGTTCTGTGGGATCTTGTCGCTTGCGATGGGTCTCGTCGTGTCCTCGGGCTACGACATCATGGTGCGCGACGGCGAGAGTTGGCTCGAGCTAGCAGAGCAACAGCGCAAGCGGCGGCTCAGCGTACGGCCCAAACGCGGTATGATCTATGATCGCAACGGCAGTGCGCTGGCGGCGAGCATTGAAGTGCCCACCATCAGCTTGGATGCCAAGGAACTCATGCGCGGCGTTGAATCGGGTGACGTGCCCCGCGTGGCCCGTGAGACGGCACTCCGCATCGCGAGCGCGCTCGACTTGGATCCGGTCAAGGTGGAGCGCAAAATCTTGGCCAGGCGCCGCTGGTCCTGGTTGCGACGTCACGCCAGCCCGGAGCAGGTGGAAGCCGTTCGCTTGCTCAGCAGCGCTGCCGAAGGTGAGCGCATTCGGGGCCTGCTCGTGGAGGGCGAGCCCAAGCGGTTTTATCCCCGACGGGAACTCTCCGGACCACTCTTGGGTTTCGTGTCCCCGGATGGAAAAGGCCGGGATGGCCTGGAATTTACCCTCAACGAGCAGCTGGAGGGTCACGCGGACCAACTGCGCGGCCTGCGTGACCGGGCGGGACGCTTGATCTTTGCTGACGGCATTGAGGATGAACGGGCCTTTGCCGGGCACAACGTGGAGCTGACGATCGATCAGGGCATTCAATTTGCCGCGGAGCGTCAGCTGGCAGCCTCGGTGCGCGCGTTTGAAGCACGCGGGGGCAGTGTCGTGGTGCTGGATCCAAAGACCGGAGAGATCTTGGCCTTGGCGTCGTACCCAGGCTTCAACCCCAATGATTACACCGAAAGCCAACCCGAGCAGCGGCGCAATCACGCGGTGAGTGACACCTTCGAGCCAGGCTCGACCATGAAGATCTTTACCGTTGCCGCGGCGCTTGAATCCAAGCACTTGTCTGCAACGGAACAGCTCTATTGCGAGAAGGGTGTGATGCGTGTCGACAACGTGACCATCCGCGACACACACCCCGCCGAATGGCTGCCCGTGTCCCAAGTGCTCGCGCAGTCCTCGAACATCTGTTCCGCGAAGATCGGTCTCAAAGTGGGGGAACAGGAGCTGTATGAGGCGTATCGCCGCTTTGGTTTTGGCCAGCAAACAGGCCTGCCCGTACCAGGTGAGGCGTCCGGCACGTTGCGCCCCCGGGGGCGTCCGTGGGTTCAGGTTGAAACGGCGTCGGCCGCATTTGGTCAGGGCATCAGCGTCACCAACGTCCAGCTCGCGCTGGCCACGGCGGCGATCGCCAACGGTGGCGAGCTGCTCGAGGCGCGTTTGGTAAAGAAAGTGACGACTGCGTCCGGCGAGCTGGTGAGCGAAACGGCCCCGCGTGTTCGGCGTCGTGTAGTGAGCGAGCGGGTGGCCAAACAACTCTCGGAAATGCTCGTTGCCGTAACGGAAGACGGTGGCACGGGTGGGGAGGCAGCGGTGCTCGGGTTCCGCGTCGCAGGTAAGACTGCTACGGCTCAAAAAGCGGATCCACGCTCGGGTCGCTATTCGCTCGATAACTACGTGGCCTCGTTTACCGGTTATGTCCCGGCGCACGATCCCGAAGTGGTGGTGACCGTGACGATTGATGAACCGCGCGTGGACCATGCGGGCGGCTCGGTGGCGGCTCCGGTGTTTCGACGCGTCGCGGAGATGGTGTTGCGCTCGCGGGGCATCTCTCCTTCAGGTACTCAAGTTGAAGATTTGAAGGGCCTCGCGCAACGACCTGATCCGGCACGTGCCGTCGTTGCGTTGTTGGAGGAAAAAGACGGCGGAAAACCGGCGATTCAAGACATCGTGGAACACGGGCAAGTGGGCAAAGATCAAGTGCGACTTCCCAATCTCACTGGCTCGCCAATGCGCACCGTGGTCAAGCAGTTGAGCGAGAGCGGAATCGTTCCGGTCCCGAGCGGCACAGGACTACTGTTGAAGCAAACCCCTCCGCCCGGCAGCATCGTGGCCAAGGGTAGCAGCGTCGAATTGGTCTTTCGACCTGCAAGTTAGGACGCAACATGAACAGCTGGACGATCGCTCAACTGATCGAGAAATTGCCCGGCGCGCGTGCCATCGGCGTGACCGACGTGAGGGTGAATGACATCACAGACGACTCACGCAGGGTGCACTCTGGAAGCTTGTTCGTGGCGCGCCGTGGTGATGCCTTCGATGGGCGCCTCTATGCTCAGGCCGCATTGGACAAGGGGGCTGCGTGCGTACTGTGCCAAGCCTCGGAGTCCGTAGCGGCCGAACCACGGATCGAGGTGCCGGACCTGCGCGAGGCCTGGGGCGTCCTCTCCCACAAGATCTATGGTGAGCCGTGCCGTGCGCTGTGCGTGGTGGGCATTACGGGGACCAACGGAAAGACCACGGTGGCGAGCTTGGTCGCTCAAGCGCTCCAGCATTTGGGCAAGCGCACGGCCCGCGCCGGGACGTTGGGTTTTTTCGTAGATAACGAGAAAGTTTCCGACAGCCTCACCACACCTATGCCCGATCAACTGGCCCGCATGTTGGCCCAGGCGGTCGAACGGGGCGCAGAGTATGCGATCTTGGAGGTGTCCAGCCACGCGCTGAATCAGAAGCGCACTGCGGGTATGGAGTTTTGTGTGACGGCGTTCACCAACCTCACCCAGGATCATTTGGACTACCATGGGACGCTCGCTGCCTACGCTGCTGAAAAGGAGCGTTTGTTCTCCGAGTATCCAAGTCAAAGTCAGGTGTTCAACTTGGACGATGCCACTGGCCGCACTTGGTATGCGCGCTACCGAGCGCAGCGTACGACGACGGGGGTCTCGACCACAGCGCAGCCTCAGGCGCGCATTTTTGCTGAAAATGCCCAGTTTGGTGCGGATGGCATCGTGGCTGCGGTTCATGAGGACGGCAGCAGACACCTCATGCGTTCGCCTCTACTCGGCCGCCACAACCTAGAGAACTTACTCGTCGCGTTTGCGATCTTGAGACACATTGGCCTTCCAGCCGCGCTCGCTTGTGACGCGCTGCAGAACGCGCGGGGCGTCGCCGGGCGACTTGAACGTTGCGAGGACTCGACCGACGATATTGTGGTCGTCGTCGACTACGCTCACACTCCCGATGCCCTGCGCCGGGTGCTGTCCACGTTGCAAGCGTTGTCCTTTGCTGAACTGGTGTGTGTGTTTGGCTGCGGCGGTGATCGCGACCGGAGTAAGCGACCGCTGATGGGCCAGGCCGTGGCTGAGGCAGCAGATCGCGTATTTGTGACTTCGGACAACCCGCGGACCGAACATCCGGACGCTATCATCGCGGACATTTTGCCCGGTCTCTTGTCCGCGCGGTCGCCCGCCCAGGTGGACGTGGATCGTCGCAGCAGTATCGAGCGAGCCGTTCTGTCGACCAAGCCGGGCGGCTGTGTGCTGATCGCCGGTAAGGGACATGAGGACTACCAAATCATCGGCAAGCAGGTGTTTCCCTTTGATGATCGAGCGGAAGCCAAGCGAGCGCTCGCGATGAGGAGGGAGCAGAAGAAACCATGAGCACACAGACCATGCCCACGAACGCGGCTGCGTTCACGCTCGATGAAGTGGTGCAGGTGACCGCCGGACAGCTCCTCTACCACGGGGCAGAGCAGGCCAACTCGGTCACGACAGACACGCGAACTCTCAAACTCGGGGCATTGTTCGTTGCACTCGTGGGTGAGCGCTTCGACGCTCACCACTTTCTCGACCAAGCGTGCAAAAGCGGGGCCACCATCCTGGTTGTACAGGATGTTCCTCAAGCGCAGAGCCTGGTAGAGCTTCTGGGCCGGACCACTAAGGCCCCGCACCCGAGCATTGTGTTGGTTCAAGACACGCTCCGGGCGTTAGGAGACTTGGCGTGTGCGCACCGCGCACGGCACGGAGCTCAGCTCGTCGCGGTGGTTGGTTCAGCTGGAAAAACCACAACGCGCTCGGTCATCAGCGCACTGCTCGAGGAGGCGGTGGGCGACCGCGTTCATTCGACGCTGTCCAACTTCAACAATCGCATTGGTGTGCCCGTAACGTTGTTTGGCCTGCAGCCTCATCATGCGTTCGCCGTGCTGGAGTTGGGCACAAACGAGCGCGGTGAAATAGCCGAGCTCGCGCGCATCGCGCAGCCCAACTTGGCAGTTCTCACTCTGATCGATCTTGAACACACCGAAGGTTTGGGCGATCTCGACGGGGTCGAAGCCGAAGAGCGCGCTGTTTTTGACTACCTGCCAAGTTCCGGCAAGGCCATCGGCTACGGCGATGACCCCCGGGTGCTGCGTTCGGTGGTCGGAGCCGCGTGCCAGCAGCATTTGACCTACGGCGAGCTGCCCGAACGCGACGTGAGGATCGTCGACCGGCACGTCATTGCCCCGGACGAGAGCGAGGTGAGCTTGCAGCGCCTGGACCAGAGCCGGCTTTCGATCAGCTCTCCGCTCGTCGGACGCGCGGGTGCTCTCGCGGTGGCCGCAGGGGTGACCGTCGTGGAGGCGCTGCTCGAACGTCGGCTCACGCGGGACGAATGCGAACGCGCTCTGCGTCGCGCCGGGGAACCTGGCCGTCACACGATCGTGCATCTTGCAGGTGGGCGCGTGGTGCTGGATGACTCCTACAACTCCAACCCGGCGAGCGTGGAAAACAGCATTAGAACGGGCGTCGAAATAGCTCAACTGACGGGCGGTCGGCTGTGGCTGGTGCTCGGCGAGATGCTGGAACTGGGGGCACTGACGGTCGAGGCACATCAACACATGGGAGAAGCGATCGATCCCGCGCAGGTGGCAGGTGTATTTTTTGTGCAAGGCGCGGCAATTTACGCCAAAAATGCCTGCAGGTCCGGCATTGAAGTGTGTGAATTTGTTGAAAAATCAGAGCAGGTTGTGGCGCAACTCAGTCCGCGGCTCGGCCCCTTGGATGTAGTGGTCGTCAAAGCTTCCCGTGGTGTTCGTGCCGAACGTGTGGTGGAAGGGCTCGTCGCGCACTTTGGGCGAGAACCAGCGGCCCAAAACGCCTTATCCAACCCTTCTTATCGGCAAACATGATCTACGAGCTGCTCTACCCTTTGAGTCAACGTTTTGGTTGGGCAGGTGCGCTCAACGTACTGCGCTACACGCCGTTCCGGGTGATCATGGCCATCCTCTCCGCCATGTTCATGAGCTTTTTATTAGCGCCGTGGTTCATCCGGACGCTCAAGGGCAAACAGATCAAGCAGATCATTCGTACTGACGGCCCCGAGAGTCATTTCAGCAAACGCGGCACGCCCACCATGGGCGGCGCATTGATCTTGCTGTGCTGTTTGGTCCCCACGGTGCTCTGGGCGGACGTGAAGAACGTGTTCGTTTTCGTCACGGCGTTGGTCACCGCGGGCTACGGCCTCATTGGCTACTTGGACGATCGCCTGAAGATCTTAGGGAAAAATACCAAAGGTTTGGCAGGTCGCTACAAGATCTTGGGCCAAGTGATCGTCGGCGGAGCGGCGATGGGATACTTGTTTCTGTGGCAAGATGGCTTGCCCGCCGGGTGGCTGGAGATCCGCTATCGCATCAGCATTCCGTTCGTGGCGTTCGACAAACATCCGTTCGAGTTGCCGCCTTGGTTGTACGTAGCGTTCGCTTTATTTGTCTTGGTTGGCTTGAGCAATGCGGTCAACCTCACCGACGGTTTGGATGGGTTGGCGATCGGCCCGGTCATGATCAGTTCAGGCACGTATTTGATCTGGGCCTACGTGGCGGGCTCGGTGTTGTTTGGCAGGCCGCTTGCGGACTACTTGGACATTGCCGGTACCCCGGAGATGGCCGAGCTCAGCGTGTTTGCCGCGGCAGTGATTGGCGCGGGCATAGGCTTTTTGTGGTACAACACGTACCCCGCGCAGGTCTTCATGGGCGATGTCGGGTCGTTGGCGCTCGGTGGGGGCCTGGGCATGCTCGCCATCCTCACCAAAAATGAGCTTTTGACGGGTATTTTGGGAGGAATATTCGTGCTAGAGGCCGTGAGCGTCATCACGCAGGTGGCGTCGTTTCGCTTGTTCGGGCGACGGGTGTTCCTCATGGCGCCCATTCATCACCACTTTGAGAAAAAAGGCTGGCCTGAGCCGCGAATCATCGTGCGGTTTTGGATCGTTTCGCTCCTGCTCGCGTTGGTTGCTCTCTCCTCCATGAAGGTGCGCTAAATGTCCGAAAGTGTATCCCGCCTGGTCACGCAGCCCTCGCTTCAAGGCAAAACGGTCATTGTGGTTGGGCTGGGCACCAGTGGTTGCTCGGCCGCACGCTTGCTCGAACGCTTGGGGGCAAACGTCATCGCGACGGACACCCGACCGCGCAGCGCACTCAGTGCAGAGGCGCAGCGCCTCAAGGCGCAACTGCTTGTGGGGGGTCACGACGGCGTCGACTTTGCGGCAGCAGAATTCATCGTGGTGTCACCGGGCGTACCCAGCTTTCCTGCACTGGAAGCCGCCGCGGCACAGGGCGTTGAAGTCATCGGCGAGACGGAGCTCGCTTGCCGTTACATCGACGTGCCGATTTGCGCTATCGGGGGCACCAATGGCAAGAGCTCGGTCACGACCTTGGTCGGACACCTGCTCGAAGCCGCTGGCCATCACATCTTCTTGGGCGGGAATTTGGGCGAGCCAGCGTGCGAAGCGCCAGGTCAGGGTACGGATTTCGTGGTGCTCGAGGTGTCGAGTTTTCAAATGGAACGCCTCAAGCATTTCCGGCCGGCGGCGGCCGTTCTGCTCAACATTACGGAAGACCACCTCGATCGTTATCCGACCTTTGCCGAGTATGCCCAAGCCAAAGGCAACTGTTTCGAGAACCAGGGGCCAAAGGACGTGGCCGTCTACCCGCAGGGTGACGCGCTGTGTGAAGAACAAGTGCGGCGCGGCCACGGGCGCCTCATCACGTTTGGCGCGCACGGCGACTATTTCGTCGAGGGCTTGTCTGTGGTCGAGCGCAAGACCAAGACGCGGTTCGAACTCAAAGATTGTGACTTGCATGGGCGCCACAATCACGAAAACGCGGCCGCGGCTATTGCGCTCGGGCGGGCGCTCGGACTGTCGGCGGACGATATTCTGGAAGGGCTGCGCCGGTTTCGTGCGTTACCGCATCGCATGGCCCTGGTGGGGCGGCATCGCGACGTGAACTTTTACGACGATTCCAAGGCGACCAATGTGGGCGCGGCGGTGACGGCGCTGCGCGGGCTCAGCGAGGAAAAAGGGGTCCTCATCGCCGGCGGCCGGGACAAGATGGGTTCGTACGATGACCTGGTCGCTGCGGTGCGCGAAAAAGCGCGTGGTGTCGTGGTCCTCGGAGAGGCAGCGGATCGCATTCGGCAAGCGCTGGGAAGCGACGTGCCCATTGAGGTGGCCCGAACGATTCAAGGTGCGGTGGTGCGCGCGTTCAAGTTGGCCCGACCCGGTGACGCGGTGCTGCTCAGCCCTGCCTGTTCCAGCTTAGATATGTTCAAAAACTATTCCGAACGCGGAGAAAGGTTTACTGAAGCAGTGGGGAATTTACCCAAGCTGCTGAAGGAGACCCATTTGTGAGAAACTTCCTGCGTGCACTGTTTGCGAAAGGTCAAAGAACGGGTGCCTTCGATCCAGTGCTCGCCGCAGCGGTGATCGCGCTCTTGGGGTTTGGTGTGGTGATGGTCTTTTCCGCCGGCGTGGTGGAAGCGACGGTGTTCAAAGATCCCTATCACTTTGTGCGTCGCCAGGGCATTTTTGCAGTGGTCGCGGTGGTGGCCATGTGGGCGGTGTCCAAGTTCGATTACCACAAACTGCGTCTCCTTTGTTATTTCTCCCTGGGGCTGGTCACCGTGCTCATGCTGGTCACCGTCGTGGGCTTTGGGCACACCAGCGGCGGCGCTTCTCGCTGGATCCGTTTGGGCCCAGTCAATGTACAGCCGTCAGAAATGGCCAAAGTCGCGCTGGTGATGTGGCTCGCCTATTCGATCGACAAGAAGCGCGACCGCCTGAAATCGTTCTCCATCGGCATGATCCCGCACCTGCTGATGACTGGCATGTTGGTGCTCATTTGCATGAAACAGCCGGATTTCGGCAGCGCCGCCGTGCTGATGTTCGTCACGTCGGCCATGCTGTTCGTGGCGGGGGCGCGCTTGGGCTACTTGGCAGGCGTCGGGGCCCTGGCTGCCGCGTTCGCGGTTTGGGCCATCCGCTTTAGCCCGTACCGCTGGGAGCGCATGCTGGCCTGGTTCAACATGGCTGAGCATCGCCAAGATTTGGCCTATCAGCCTTTTCAATCCGTCATGAGCTTCGGGTCTGGGCAGTGGACGGGACTTGGGCTCGGGCAGGGCAAGCAGGTGCTCTACTTGCCCGAGGCGCAAACCGACTCGATTTCAGCCATCATCGGTGAGGAGCTGGGGTTCATCGGCATCGTCGCGCTGTGCATGACTTACTTGCTCATCGTGGCGCGCGGCGTGCGCACTGCCCTGGCCGCCGAGGACGAGTTTGGCACCCATTTGGCGTTTGGACTGTCCATGCTGTTTGGCGTGCAAGCGGTCGTCAACCTGGGTGTCGCTATGGCCGTGTTGCCCACCAAGGGTCTGACGTTGCCGTTCATTTCCTACGGCGGGTCGTCGCTGATCGTGAATGCGTCGGCCATTGGCATTTTGCTCAACATTTCGCGGCCTCGCGCCCAAAAGGACGAACAAGAGGCGCACTATGCTCCCGACCCAGACGCCGCCCAGGCGTTCGTGATGGGTGCAGCGTTCAGTCACGAACAAGAGCCCACTCACGGGTCGGGGGCTCCAGCGTGAATGGGCCTGTCGTGTTTTTGGCCGGAGGCGGCTCGGGCGGCCATGTGTTTCCGCTGGTCGCCGTGGCGCATGCGCTGAGGCGTCTGCTGCCCGACATTCGGCCCATTTTCATCGGCACTGCGCGGGGCATGGAGGTGCAATTCGTTCCCCAGCAGGGGTTTGAGCTCGAGTTGCTCAACGTACTGCCTATCCGCGGGGGAGGCCTCAAAGGGGCCGTGCGCGGCGCGCTGCGTGCGTGGGCAATGCTGCCCGAGTCGCGTGCGCTGCTCCGGAAGTACGAGCCTCGTGCCGTGCTCTCTGTGGGCGGTTACGCGGCGGGACCAGTAGCGCTGGCGGCGCGCAGCCTGGAGCTACCCGTGGCGCTGATGGAACCCAACAGTGTCATCGGCTTGGCCAATTGGTTGTCCATACCTTTAGTGGAGCGCGCGTACACGGCCTTTGAAATGACCGAACGCCACTTCTCCCCCGGGGTCGTACTACGCACGGGCGTTCCCTTGCGGCCTGGGTTTGAACCAGTCCCGCCGCGGCTCGCCTCAGGAGCGCAGCGGATTTTGGTGTTAGGAGGGTCGCAGGGCGCAAAGGCCCTCAATCAGATCCTGCCCGCAGCACTCAGCCGGGTGAAGTTGCCTTTGGCGGTGACGCACCAGTGCGGCCAGGCTCATGTGGACGCCGTCACCGAACAGTATCGTGCTTGTACGCAGGCCGCAGACGGCTCGGGAAGCCTACGGGTCGAGGTGGTTCCGTTCATCTCCGACATGCCGCGCGCGCTTGCGGAGGCCGATCTGGTGGTGGGGCGTGCGGGGGCCGGGGCCGTCAGTGAAATAGCCGCTGTGGGCCGGCCCAGTCTGCTCATCCCCTACCCGTACGCCTCGGGCGACCACCAACGCGTCAATGCAGAGGTGCTCGAACAGGGCGGGGCAGCGCGCTGTGTGGTCGAAGCAGACGCCAGCGTGGCGCGTGTGGCAGAGGAATTGGAGCGTTTGCTCAAGGATCGCGCGGCGCTGGAGCAGATGGCACGCGCCGCCGCCCGTTTGGGTCGACCGCACGCCGCGGAAGCGATTGCGCGTGATTTCCTTGCCTTGTCCGGACTGATCCCTGCTATCAGAGGCGCCGCCCCCACTGGGGGTGATCAGGCGGTACACAACCCGCTCAGCGAGGTAGCTTAGTATGTTTAGAGGTCGTGTACGGCATGTGCATTTTGTGGGGATCGGCGGCATTGGCATGAGCGGGCTGGCTGAGATCCTGCACAACCTTGATTTCGAGGTGTCCGGCTCCGACCTCAAAGAAGGTGAAAACACGCGCGCGCTGCGCGCTCTCGGCGTGCGCATCGACGTGGGCCACGTGGCGGCCAATCTCAAGGAAGCAGACGTCGTGGTCTATTCGTCCGCGATTTCGACCCAGAACCCCGAGATCGTCTCGGCCCATGAACGCGGGATCCCGGTGATTTCGCGGGCCGAAATGCTGGCTGAGCTGATGCGGGTCAAGTACGGGGTGGCCATCGCGGGCTCTCATGGCAAGACGACGACCACGTCGCTGGTGGCCACCGTGCTGCGCGCGGCAGGTCTAGATCCCACGGTCGTGGTGGGAGGACGCATGGCTTCGTTTGGTAGTAACGCCAAGCTGGGGGCGGGCGACTTGCTCGTTGCAGAAGCCGATGAAAGTGACGGGTCGTTCCTACGGCTCACCCCCACCATCGCCGTGGTCACCAACATCGATCCCGAGCACCTTGACCACTATGGGACGCACGAGGCGCTCAAACGTGCTTTTTTGCAGTTCGTAGAGAAGGTACCGTTCTACGGACTGGCTGTTTTGTGCTTGGATCACCCGGACGTGCAGCAGCTCTTGCCCCAGGTGCAGCGCCGCCACGCAACGTATGGGCTCAGTCAACAGGCCGACTATTCAGCGCGCAATATTCGTTACAGGGGCACCTCGACACACTTCGAAGCGTTTCGTCATGGGCTAAGCCTCGG
>Ga0315912_10002686_pt1 | contig 18595 bp, 16 predicted proteins | sample VfabasoilMG_FD_204469 | JGI IMG/M metagenome (GOLD analysis project Ga0315912, IMG submission 204469) | Garden soil microbial communities collected in Santa Monica, California, United States - V. faba soil | ecosystem: Environmental > Terrestrial > Soil > Garden | place: USA: California...
GAGTAACGGTTGTGTCACCGACGAAGCGTAAAATGGACACTGCCGCGAAGTAACATGTTTGAAACCAATATGTTACGTTGATTTTCTCAGCTTCAAGGAGCGGAAATCAGCTAAGGCCACCTTAGTCGTACCTAGTTTTCTCCTTAGAATTATTTCGAGAGGAATCTATTACTTAGGCACAATATATACGCTATGTTGCATAAGCCTCTTGACGAGACACTACATATTGGGTCATCATGACACCTGACCCCTGTTGTCGTCACAAATTCGGGGAGGAGTACGTCATGGGCCAAATCACAGTTGACATAACCACCGCCAGTTCACTCAATACAAAGCGATCCCTGCCACGGGATCAACGCACCGGCATTCGATTCCCCCGCTTCTTTACTGCCAAGTTGGAACCGGGAAAAACTCCTTACGACGAGGTTCAATGGGAGAAGCGTAACGCCACTATCGGCAACGACAAAGGCGCCTTGATTTTCGAGCAGCGCGATATTGAAGTTCCCATCGACTGGTCGCAAACCGCGACCAACATCGTCGCCAGCAAATATTTCCACGGCAAGATGGGATCGCCCGAGCGCGAGTCCAGCGTGGCTCAACTGGTACACCGCGTGGTCGACACCATCGCCGACTGGGGCAAAGAGGGCGGTTACTTCAAGACTGGTGCCGACGGCGAGAACTTCCGCAACGAATTGGCACACCTGATGCTGACGCAGAAGGCCTGCTTCAATTCTCCCGTCTGGTTTAATGTCGGAGTGATCAAGGAAGCTCGCGGCTACGGCTGGTTCTTCGACGAAGAAATTCAGTCGGTGCGCAAGGTGGACCCGGCCATCCATCGTCCGCAGTGCTCGGCCTGCTTCATCAACGCTGTCAAGGATTCGCTCGAGTCGATTCTCGAACTTGCCAAGACTGAGGGCATGTTGTTCAAGTACGGCTCCGGCACAGGCAGCAATCTTTCGCAACTCCGCGAAGACGACGCGATTCTCTCCGGTGGCGGCCGTGCGTCCGGTCCTTTGAGCTTCATGAAGGGCTTCGACGCCTTTGCCGGTGTCATCAAATCCGGCGGTAAAACCCGCCGCGCGGCAAAGATGGTCATCCTCAACGCCGAGCACCCCGATGTCGACAAATTCATCTGGTGCAAAGCCAAGGAAGAGCGAAAAGCTCACATGCTGGTGGATGCCGGCTATGATGCTTCGCTCGACGGCGAAGCCTACAGCTCCGTCTTTTTCCAAAATGCCAATAACTCTGTCCGCGCCACCGACGAGTTTATGAAGGCCGTGGTTGAGGACAAGGATTGGTGGACCAAATCTGTCGGTACCAACCAACCCGTCAAGCGTTATCTGGCACGCGACCTGATGCACCAGATTGCCGATGCCACTTGGCAGTGCGGCGATCCCGGTATGCAGTTCGATACTACGATCAACCGCTGGCACACCTCGAAGAACACAGACCGCATCAATGCTTCGAATCCGTGCTCAGAGTACATGTTCCTTGATGATTCGGCCTGCAACCTGGCTTCGTTCAATCTGATGAAGTTCGTTGGTCCCGACGGGCAGTTCGACGTGGAAGCCTATCGCCACGCCATCGACACGCTGATTGTCGCCATGGAGATCATCGTCGAGAACGCCAGCTATCCCACCGAGAAAATCGCCCTCAACTCGCGCAACTTCCGTCCGCTGGGCTTGGGTTATGCGAACCTGGGCGCATTGCTGATGTCCCAAGGCATGGCCTACGACAGTGAAGACGGCCGCGCATTTGCTGGTGCTTTGACGGCGGTTCTGACCGGACAGTCCTATCTCACCAGTGCTCGTATTGCAGAAGCGACGGGTCCGTTCCCTGGCTATCAGGTAAACGAAGAGCCTTTTCTTGATGTGATCCGCATGCATCGTGATGCGGTGTCCAATATTGACAGCCGCCGTGTCCCCCCTGCCGTGTTTGAAGCAGCCAAACGTAGCTGGCACGACGCGTTGGAGAAAGGCCGCATCCACGGCTATCGCAACGCACAGGCCACCGTGCTTGCGCCGACAGGCACCATCGGTTTCATGATGGATTGCGATACAACGGGCATTGAACCGGATCTGGCGCTAGTTAAGTTCAAAAAACTGGTTGGCGGCGGTAACATCAAGATCGTGAACCACACCGTTCCGCAGGCTTTGATCAAGCTCGGGTATACACCGAACGAGTGCGAGGCCATTGTGCAGCACATTGATGTCACAGGCACCATCGAAGGCGCCCCGCATCTCAAGGACGAGCATCTGACGGTGTTCGATTGCAGCTTCCGTCCACAGAACGGATCGAGGTCTATCCACTACATGGGTCACGTCCGCATGATGGCCGCCGCGCAGCCATTCATCAGCGGAGCCATTTCCAAGACGATCAACATGCCGGAGGAATCCACGATTGAACAGATCATGGAAGCCTACGTCGAAAGTTGGAAACTTGGACTCAAAGCGGTTGCCATCTATCGTGACGGCTCGAAACGCGTACAGCCGCTTAGTTCCGGCACGGGCAAGGGTGAGAAGAAGCATAGCTCTACTATCGCCGCGGCTCCGGTGGTGACCGAGAAAATCGTGTACCGCCCGATCCGCCGCAAGTTGCCCGAAGAACGGCAATCGTTGACACACAAGTTCTCCATAGCAGGCCACGAAGGCTACATCACCGCAGGCCTGTTTGAGGACGGAACACCAGGCGAGTTGTTCATCACGATGGCGAAGGAAGGCAGCACCATCAGCGGCCTGATGGACAGCTTCGCTACAGCAATCAGCTACGGCCTCCAATACGGAGTCCCCCTGAAATTCTACGTAGACAAGTTCAGCCACGTAAGATTCGAACCAAGCGGCTGGACAGGCTCCAAACAAATCCCCTACGCAAAGTCGCTGATGGATTATATTTTCCGGTGGCTGGGGGCGAAGTTCCTGGGTCCGGAATACAGCGGCGGCGAAGCAGGCGACAATAAAACCGTACTTCAGGCAACGGAACCGGAACCGCAGCAGTCGCTGCCTTTTGGGTCAGCGGTGGCAGATGCTCCGGTCTGTTCGGAATGCGGAGGTAGCATGACCAGGAATGGGTCTTGCTATAAGTGTGAAAATTGCGGTGGCACTAGCGGGTGTAGTTAGTAACGCAGATATGAAGTGAAGGGCTGGCTGCGAATAGCTTTTCGAGTGGCTGTCGCAGCCAGTTTGACTGGAGTGGCCCTCCGCGAGTGGGCTGATCATGCTTCCGCGGGCCTGCCCTGGGTCTATCTCGCACTATTGATTCTGCCAATCGTAGGACTCTACCCTCCGTTGCTTCTCATCACCAGAGTAGTTAGGGGGCGATACGAAGACATGCTCCCGATGCTGGCAGACTGCGTATTCAGCCTGGGTAGCGTTGTCGGATTCGGCTTCGGAATGGTGATCGCAAACGGTCATTCCGAGCCGAACTGGGCTCGAGGGTATGGCAGCCTTTGGTTAAACCTAATGCCGCTCACCGGGCTGTCGCTGCTCCTGACCTGGACCAAAGTCCCCAGCATGCTGGTGCGCAGTGCAATCTGGTGCATCGGCATAGTTGGCGCAGTATTCTTGCCAGATATGGCAGGCGGTCCCCAAAGCGCTCATCACCTTTTGGCAATCTTAGTAACCTCCGCCTTTTGGCTGATGGACGTGGCACTGGCTCAGTTTCCCTTCAAGCGGTCATAGACGAAGTCAAGGGCATCAACGCCTTGAGCCCACCAGGCCAAACCACCGTTGCGGTAGAGACCAATTGCAGGAGTTCGGGAAACTAGCGGTGATTTCGGAAGCGCGAGCTGCAAATCTTCCAGAGATGTTATTTCGTCGAAGTTGAAGATCGCAACTTGGAACTTGAATCTGGCTCTTGAGAGGCGATTAAGAAGGTCCAACTCAGACTGGTCCCACGACACAAATCCTATGACGAGTACCACGGGATGCTGAAGATTTGGACTAGTGTTTGGTTCGATGTAGTGCCAGCCCAGTTTCAGCGCAATTTCCCGGAACATTGGGTTCCCGGAGGTGCAAAATGGACCCGGTTGCCGTAGATAATGAATGACTCGATTGAGGATGCTGATAAGCGTTGGATGCACCATCTTGAACGATGGATTCACGGCGGTCCTGTTACTTAAGCATTAGGCAACTTCGCTGCTTATCGGTTCCCAATCCGCGCTCAGATATTCCAGAATATCCTGCTCTCGCCGTTGAACCTCCAGCAGGATTGGCTCCGCCATGCGAGCGTAGTCTGAGCGCGAATGGACCTTGCGCGCTTCCACTAGAATTTTTCGCAGGTTGGCCACGCATTGCTGGGCAATTAACATTTGTTCGTCGGTTTGCATCACGATAGCTCCAGTTCCACAATACCGCGTTTTCGAAAGCTCCGAGAGTGCTGATATGTATCGAGCCAAAGGTTGAGCATCTCATCGCCAATAGAAGCCCGCGCCCAGAAAACGTCGGCTTCAAATACAAGCTTTGCTTGGACAGTGTCGAAGACCGCTTGCGCGGACTTGGCAATTTGATCGACTTCGAAATCCTCTCCCATGATCAGTAGTATATCTAGATCTCTGGGTGCCGACTTGGCCGTGACGATGAAGAACAACTGAACCGGCTTTGAAATTCGTGCCAATCCGCACGATGCACTCCAGGGGGGAGTTCACCGTCGGGGTTCAACGCGGGCAACATTGCACTTAGGTTAGCAGATGGACGCGCGACGGCTACCGAGCCGCAGCCTCCAACGCTACGCCCTTAAGCTTCCCAACCGCCGACAACGATATCTTCTTCCCAGCAAAGAAACCCTGCGCTACCTTCTGCACTTCCTCCGCCGTCACACTCGCAATACTCTTCAACATCTCATCCATCGACATAAACCGCCCAAAGTACATCTGCTGCCGTGCCAAACTCGACATCCGCGAAGTCGTCGATTCCAACCCCAGCATGATCGACCCCTTCAGATGATCCTTGCTCCGCTTCAACTCCTCATCCGGCACCCGGTTCGCTGCTAGATCTTCGAACTCCGCCCTCACCAACTTCACAACCTCCGGCGCAGATTCCCTCGACGTTCCCGCGTACACTCCCAGCATTCCCGAGTCCCGATAAGCATTCAATTCGCTGAACACGCTGTACACCAAACCACGCTGTTCACGGATCTTTTGAAACAGGCGGCTGCTCATACTTCCACCCAGCAGTGTGTTCATCACATACGCCGCAAACCGTCTATCGTCGCCCACCGGCAACGCCGGAACACCCATCATCAGATGCACTTGCTCCAACGTCGGCTTGTCCTTAATCACCACTCCCACACGCGGCTGCGGAGCCTCCGTACGCCTCGGCTTCGGACCCGAAGGCAGCTTTGCAAATTGCTTCCGTACCAGGTCCACCAGCGTCTGGTGCTTGATATTTCCAGCCGCCGTGATCACAATGTTCCCCGGCGTATAAACGTTGCGGTAATAACGCCCAATCATCGCCCGGTCAAAACCCTTGATCGTTTTTTTGGTCCCCAGAATCGGCTGTCCCAAGGGATGCCCCTTCCAGAAATTACTGACAAAAGTCTCATGGACGGTGTACTCGGGATTATCCGATTCCATCTTCAGCTCTTCCAAAATAACGCCTTTTTCCTTCTCAATATCGTCCTTGCGAAAAACAGGGCGCAGCACCATATCGGAGAGAATATCGAAGGCAATGTCCAAATGCTCATCCAAGACCTTGGTATTGAAGCTCACCAGTTCTTTCCCGGTGAAAGCATCCAGATGCCCGCCCAACGCGTCCATCGACCTTGCAATCTGTTCCGCTGATCGGCTGGTAGTGCCCTTGAACACCATATGTTCGATGAAATGCGAAATACCGCTTTCATCTCCAATCTCTCGCCGAGATCCAGAGTCAATCCAGATTCCGACCGATACCGACCGCACGTGCGGCATGGTCTCGGTCGCGATGGTCAGGCCATTTTCCAGGCGCGTCAATTGCGGGTCGAACTTAATTGATTTTTTCATTTTTTCATTGCGGAAGAACTTCGAATTCAAATAGAGCAGCCGCGGTATTCACACGCAGCTTGCCTGTGCCAAGGGGCTTCCCCCCGTTCGGGAAAAACAGCACTCCGTCGGTCGAGTCCCCGGCTTTCAGTTTCAACGGTACCAGCACAATCGCCGACGCAGCCGCTGCCGCTTTCAATTTCGCCGAGTCTACATAGGCCAGCGCTGCCTGCCGGCGCTGTTGAAAACCGTTCGTCGAGCGAATCCGGCTAATGCCATAGAGCCCCTGCTCATACGCAGTGACGAGCTTGGTAACATCGTCGCCGCCGCCATGCTGGATAAATTCTTTCACTACATCCGCAGCGGCGCTCGCACGCACTTCGGTCCCATCGGACCGGCGAAACACAAAATCCTGAGGTGTGATCGTCCGCTGATCCTTGGACCCGTTGGAGATAGCCACCTGCATCACCGCAAAGTCGCGCACCAGCGTAGGAAGCGGAGCAAACATCACCGTCACGTCATTGCGCGTTTGGGTAAGGTAGATCAGCCCACCAGATTCGAATTCAATGGTCTGCGAAATCAGAGCCGTGGAAGCAGAAATCGCAAGCAGGATCGCAATGAGCGAACGCTGTGCTGTCATGTTTTGATAGTACGCTAGTTGCCTACCGCGAGATAAACGATCTGCGGGCTGCGAACTCCGGCAAGCCTGACACTGATCACCTGTGCTCCCGGAACTACGTTGGGGACAACCACGTTGAACTGGTAGAGTCCCACCTGATTAGGTACCAATCCCGCGTAAGAAATCGATGCGGGTGAGCCGCCAATGGTAATTTCAATTGGCAGGGAAAGAGCAGTCTGGCCTTGCGCCAAGGTACCCGCAAGCGTAGCCGGAGTCACTGGCCCAAAGCCGGTTCCGTACATAACAATCGTTTCGCCGGGTTTTGCCGGACGTGTGTTGGCTCCCGGAATCGTGCCGGGGTCCATCACGAAAGTCTGGTTGGCGAAAAGCGCCGTCACAAACTGTTTGTTATTGATCAGGAACGAGGGCAGCGCCAACAGCCCTGGCTGCGTAGCCGCTAGCTGTATCGCATAGGGGCTACTGGTACCGGCAGAGGTGGTCACCGTCAACTGTTGAACACCGGTTCCGATATTGGATGGCAGTTGCACGTTCACCTGAGTCGGACTCACGTAGGCGACAAAAGCTGCCCGACCTCCGATACTCACCGTGGTGCCACCCAGAGAAGTGGGAGCCTGACGGCCATTGAAATCCGAGCCGCTCCAGGTACGGGTGGTAGTTGCGAGATTGGTTCCGTAAATTTCGATCCAGGACCCGGGAGCCGCAACCGTGCCTCCGCCAAAGGCCACGGCGGTGATCACGCCGGACGCGTTGATATCAGGGCCGGAACCGGTAGCAGTAGCAGGCGTCATCTTGCGAATCCGGTTATTCTGGGCATCCACAATGTAAAGAGACCCTGCCGCACCCACCGTGACACCGCTGGGCCATTTGAACTTGGCAAGCGTAGCGCGACCTCCGTCTCCGCTAAATCCGATCTCGCCCGTTCCCGCAATCGTACTAATGATGCCGTTAGACACCTTGCGAATCCGTTGGTTAAACGTGTCAGCAATGTAGACGTTGCCAGCCGAATCCACTGCCACACCCTTGGGATACCAAAGCGAGGCCTGTAACGCAGAGGCACCATCGCCGCTGAAACCAGGATTGCCATTGCCTGCGATGGTTGTAATAATTCCATCCGTCCCCACCTTGCGTATCCGGTGATTCGCCGTGTCCGCAATGTAGATATTCCCCGCCGAATCCAGCGCAATTGCGTTGGGAGCATTTAACGCAGCCTTCTTGGCATCAGCACCATCGCCCGAGAAATCGGCAGCTCCGGTGCCAGCCACTAGGATCGTCTTTCCAACAGAGGGAATCTTTCGAATTCGATTGTTAGCGAAATCCACAACGAAGGCCACACCGGACGCATCCACCACAACACTCAGGGGCTGACTAAGGGCTGTTGTAGTATCGCCATCGACGTCCCCGATATAACCGGGAAAGGAGGCTCCTGCAAGCCGGTCAATCGTGCCATTCACGATCTTCCGCATGTTGTGATTGTGCGAATCGGCGACGTACATGTTCCCCGAGCTGTCCAACGCGATTCCACAGGGGTTATTAAATGTAGCCTTGGCGGCCTCGCCTTTCTCTCCCGAATCGCCCTTGTTTCCGGTGCCGGCAATCGTGGTGATGATACCATCGGTTCCTACTTTTCGGATGCGCTGATTGAAACAATCGGCTATATAAACATTGCCGGCAGCATCCAGCGCCACGGCGGTCGGATTGTTAATCGCTGCCGAGGGTGCCGGACCAGCATCGCCTGCAAAAACAATCGCACCGTTTCCGGCGAACGTGTTAATCGTGTAGTTCTGGGCCAAACCCGAAACAGTAAGGCTGAGCGCGGCTAAGCTTGCGACAGCCAGGCGTACAAATCGTGGGGCGCGGTAGCGCTCTTCCGGGAAAGTCATCAGTTTTGCGTATCCTATGGAGCCTAACCTCGCGGCGGGCACTTCTATCAATATAACCTGCCAAGGCAGGTGCCAGCACGGCACCCTGCCGCTTCACTTGTGAAATACTTGGGACGGCTCCCGACGCTGCCCGGTTTCAGGTCAAAACCTGTTCAGCGCGCGGAGCATTGCTTCCGTGTTCCGACCACCAGGTAGCGATACCGCCGACACTGTCCGCCAACTGCTGTCCTTAGCCCCAATGTAGAGAGCCTTGTCATTGCGTTCGTCACCCATGAAGATCAGAATCAGATCCCGCTTAGGATAATAAAGCGCCCGGTACTGCCGCTCCGCCGTACCGTCTTTCCAGACATCTTTCTCCGGAGGACCAAGCACACGCACAGCATCGTGGTAATCGCTAGTTCCAATCAAACCAAGGTCGGTCTGCATGACTGCCTTGAACTCAAGCTCGCCACCGTCGGATCTCGCCTTGATCGCCCAAACCACTCCGGCAACCAGAACAAGGCCACCCAGAATCGTACCGAGAATCGCCTTGCTGACCCAAGATTCGGTACCCTGCGCACCCCGCACCTCGCTCATAGCCGCTGAAAAACTACCCATCGGCTTGCCGCCCTCAGCGTCAGGCACAGCAACAGGCCGCATCGGAGCCCCCGGCATAGCGATCACCCGCCGCGCATGAGGAATGATGGACCCGCCCTTATATTCCAACTCGCGCTTCAACCCGACAATCACAATCGGATCTTCTGTCCAGGAAATCTCACCCAGATAACTGCGCGGAACCCAGACGTCCAGGTCCATCTTGATGTTGTGCAGCATCAACTCAGACCAGTTGCCTCGCCGACAAACCCACTCGTTGAATTCGATATTGTGAATCGCAGGATAAAGGGCGAAATGCCGTGTGCCCAACTCATCGACAATCGGTGGTGATGCGGGAGCGTCCATTGAGAGACCTGAACTATTCTACCTTGAGTCGTGACAAACCGGCGACCAAGACTGTTGTTATAGTGGAAGTTGCCTTTGACCACCATTGCCTAAACAGTCTGAAGTACGTGGCGCGTGAGCGCCCGGGCCAGAAGTGTGTCCCGAGTTCTTCAGACTTTCTCCTTCCTATCCATTTTTTAATTTCAGGAGAAAGCAATGAATCGCAATCGTGTGATTTGGGAAAACCGTGGCTTCTGCCGAGTAGCCACCAGTACAGGCGAAATCGTAATCAAGGTCCATCCAGGCTGCAACGAACTCCCCGTAACAGGGGATTGGGTGCTCGTCGACAATGGCGAAATAACCGAAATCTGCACCCGCCAAAACAAGCTCTCGCGCAAGAAGGCCGGGCGCGAATCCGTCGAACAGATCCTGGCCGCTAACGTAGACGTCGCATTCTTAGTAACCGGATTAGACGGAGACTTCAATATCCGTCGGCTGGAGCGTTACTTAATTCTGGCGAAGCATTCCGGCGTCACCCCAGTCGTAGTTCTAAACAAACGCGACCTCTGTGACGATCCCTTTGCAGCCGTCGAACAAGTGGATGCCGTCACGCAAGGCATGGTCCCCGTAGCGCTCATCTCCGCACTCGACCCCGCCTCGGTCCACCACCTCCATCGCTACGTGGACTACGGACAGACGGCCGTTCTACTCGGCTCCTCCGGCGCAGGTAAGTCCACCATCGTGAACGCCCTTCTAGGTGCGGAGACACAAGCCACACTCACCGTCCGCGACAGCGACCACCGCGGCCGCCACTCCACCACAAGCCGTCATCTCTTCCAACTCACCGCCGGCTGGTCCCTCATCGATACACCAGGCCTGCGTGAATTGGAACCATGGGCATCTCCCGAATCAGCCATGGCCGTCTTCGACGACATCGCCGAAGCAGCCCTCAACTGCAAGTTCCGCAACTGCACCCACAGCAGTGAACCCGCCTGCGCCGTAATCGCGGCAATCGAGAAAGGCACCCTCGACAGCGCGCGCCTGGACAGCTTCCGCAAGATTGTCCGGGAACTACAGCACCTGGAAGTCAAACAAAACAGCCAAGCCGCACGAGACCAAAAACAGCGCTGGAAGGTCATCCACAAAGCGATGCGCAACCAGGGGCGGCAATGCTAAAATAATCTTGTCCGTCCGTGTTGGGAGATCGTTCAACGGTAGGACTACAGATTCTGATTCTGTGTATCGGGGTTCGAATCCCTGTCTCCCAACCACTCTCGCGCCGCCCAACTGAAACTCGAAGACAAGGTTTGAAAGACCTGCGGTAGGCCTACGCCGACAATATCCAATAAAAATGAGCTTTCCGTGGCGGGGTTTCCGCCGCTATTGCGTTTCGCGTAAGGCATCGTAAGCCTGAGTGGCTGAAACGCAGGAAGGGCAGGATATCGCACTAGAGCCAAGTCGTGCGCCACACAATCTCATTGGTGGTGTTCCTTGGTGGCCGTCGCCGATGGTAAAGTTGCCACCAAGCTAAATCAGCTAGCTTAAGCTAGACTACAACCAGAGCTAATCACCATCAATGGAAATCGGCGCATTCGAAGCAAAAAATAAACTCGCCATGTTACTTGACCGCGTCGAGGACGGTGAAGAAATCACCATCACTCGTCATGGCAAGCCTGTGGCACGGCTGGTTCCCAATTCCTCCGCGATTGACACCCCCAAGCGCGGGCCGCACTTGGTCGTATCCGGTCAAGGGCCACTAATAAGGCAGACAGGGACACCGGGAGACCTTGAGTCTTGTTCTAGATAGTTCCGCGACTCTCGCATGGGTCTATTCAGAGGAAGTCACTGTCCCCATCCAACACGTTTTCGACTTGGTTTCTGAACACGGTGCCTGGGTGCCAGCGCTCTGGAAAACTCGAAGTCGCCAATATCCTCCAAATGGGAATTCGGAACGGCCGCAACGACATTCCGTTTCGCGATGCAACGCTCTCGGATCTGGTACAGCTACCCATCAGAGTGGACATCGAGACAGAGCGGCAGGCATGGAGCGCGACATTACAGTTGTCCGAGCGCCATCGGCTAACTGTCTACGACGACGCTTATCTGGAATTGTCTTTACGCCGACGAATCCCTTTAGCAACTCTGGGATAAGGAACTGCGCTCAGCCGCCAATGCCGAGGGCGTCGTATTGCTTGGTGCCCACTAAGCCCCCCAAAATCATGGCAAGAAAAAGTGTGTGATTTTTAGTCACAACTCATGAAAATATATTTTTCGCCACTCAACACGCTTAAAAATACGTACTAGCCACAATCACCCCCCAAGATGCACCAACAGCACCGAACACGGAGCATTCCAGGCCACCTTGGCTGACACGCTGCCAAGTATGCGGTGTTTCACGTCCCGCTCCCCTGACGCTGCCATAACAACCAGATCATAGTTGCTGCCCTCGGCTTCAGCAAAAATCTGTTCGGCGGGTATCCCTCGGGTAATCATCGTCCGAACTCCTGCTGCCCGAGGTATCCTTTTACGCGCTTCCTCCAGCAGCGCCTCTGCTTCTACAGAGAACTCCTTTTCCAGCTCGGCAGACGGCTCCTCTTCCATCGACTCATCCTCGCTGTCCACCAGATCCTGTTCGTCAATAGGCCGCACCCAGGGTGTTTCCACCACATGCATCAAGGTGACTTCGGACTTCCTGAGATCTGTCAGGGCACCCAATTTATCCAGAGCATCCATGGAGCTGGTCGACCCGTCGACGGGAACCAGAATTGACACTGTCGCGTCGCCTGCACTCGGGCGGCTCAAAAGCACACTGGTGTTGGCATGTTCGGCCAATCGGCTTGCGACGGGCCCCAGTCCGGACGGATTGGCTTCGGAATGGCTCTTGGCTCCGACAACAGCCACGTCATAGTTCGTTGAGCTTTGGATTAGAATTCGCGCCGGTGAGCCCTTGCTGATATTCAACTCCGCGTCAATGCCCTCAGCTTTCAGAGTCAGAAGAACTTCATTCCCGATTCTCCTGACAGCCCGATCCTCCATCTTTTTCTGCCGGGCGGTATTCCTTGGATGAACCTTGGGAATCACGCACTGTACATCCACCTGCCGGTTTGGAGCAGAAAGGATACGGCATGCCGACACAAGTGCGGCCGTCCCTTCCTTAGATCCGTCCGCTGCCATCAAGATTCGCATTTTGCCTCTCCTTTATTGCCCTGAGCACGTATACATCCATTCGGTCAAAAAAAGCGCGGCACCTCAGAACGGCGTCCAACGTGCATGGAATTCAGCAAACGAGATCACAACCGCCGGGAGGAACATTCTGATGAACGTGATGGATGCGATTCGGAACCGGAGGGCGGTTCGGGAATACTCAAATGCCCCTATCGCCCGGTCGACGGTGGAAAGCCTGCTTGAAGCTGCGGTCCTGGCCCCCAGCGCAATGAATATGCAGCCTTGGTCCTTCGCCGTGTCCCTGAACCCGCATCAGATCGACAGATGGGCCGAACAGGCAAAGCTCTGGCTGATGGATCATCTTCCACCCATGAAAATGGAAGCGGCAGCGCGTGCAATCCTTGAGCAGCCTGGCTACTCGGTGTTCTATCATGCGCCGGCCCTTGTCCTGATCCTGGCCAAGTCCGCTGATACCCAGGCGGCCGAAGATTGTTGCCTTGCTGCCCAGAACCTGATGTTGGCGGCGCGGGATCAGGGAATTGGCAGTTGCTGGATTGGCTTTGCCCGGCCCTGGCTTGATCTGCCATCCACCAAACGGGAACTCAATCTGCCGGAAAACTATCACGTGGTGGCACCCATAATACTCGGGGTTCCGAAGGAATGGCCGGAGACACATGGCCGAACACCGGCAGAGATTCGATGGCTTGGTTAGCCCTAGTGGGCGATCTCACCCATACCGAGTCGGTGCTTCGCCCCAAAGGAGACCCCAAAAGGAGACCCCAAAAGGAGAATTGAGATGGCTTTACCAAACGAAGAAACCGTATCGCTCAAGGGCACTTCCAAAGGATGGCTGGTTGCACTGGCACTGGCTCTCATTACCGGCGCGGGGGGATTGCTGTTTCAAATGCAACGACCGGGTACACCGTGGCCTAACATGGCAGCGCAAATCCTTGGACGTGCCGAGGTGCCGCCCGTCTTGGAATCGTTCCGTGATGCGGCAAAGCACGCCACACCAGCAGTTGTCAGTATCCTGTCCTCAAAGACCGTGCGGTTGTCTCCCCGCAATTCCGATCCATTCTGGGGAGACCTTTTCGGCAATGACTTCGATCCTCCAAGGCAATATCGCCAGCGAGGGCTTGGCTCTGGTGTGATCGTTACCTCCGACGGATATGTCCTGACTAACGAACATGTCATCAGCGGTGCCACCGATGTCCGTATCATGCTTCCCGATAGGCGCGAGTTTAAAGCCAAGGTGGTGGGATCCGACCCGAAGACGGATCTCGCGTTGCTCAAGATCGACGGAAAGAACCTCCCCAGCCTGCCCCTTTCTGATTCTTCAAAAATGGAGGTTGGTGATATCGTTTTGGCGATCGGCAATCCGTTCGGTGTCGGTCAGTCCGTCACGATGGGGATAGTCAGTGCAACAGCGCGTAGCGGTGTGGTGGACCCGGAGAAGTATGAGGACTTCATCCAGACAGACGCGGCAATCAATCCTGGCAACTCAGGAGGGGCGCTTGTAAATACCAAGGGAGATTTGATCGCCATCAACACCGCGATCATTTCGAGAAGCGGTGGAAATCAAGGCATCGGCTTTGCGATCCCGGTGAACGTGGCGAGCCACGTCATGTCCCATATTCAAAAGAGTGGACGTGTTGTGCGAGGATGGCTCGGCGTTTCCATCCAGCCGGTCGATGCCGCTACCGCCAAGGCCTTCGGCCTAAAGGAGCCTGCCGGTGCCTTAATCAGTGGTGTGACGCCCGGCAGTCCAGCCGAAAAGGCAGGTCTGGAACGGGGAGACATTATCCTGGAATTCAACGGACAGCGGCTGCCAGATGCTTCAGAATTGCGGATGAAAGTTGGCATGGCTGACCCCGACAGCTCCGCCACGCTGAAAGTTCTCCGAAATAGAGCCGAACGCATGTTCACCGTCAAACTCGGAGAGCTCCGTGAGCAGGAGCAACGGGCGCAAAAAGAAACCGACATACAAACCGCTATGAATGGAATTCAAGTGAGCGAGCTCAACCCGCGGGTGCTGCGCGAGCTTGGGCTACCCGCCACCACTAATGGCGTCCTGGTAGATGATGTGGAAGAGGGTACACCATCTGCCGACGCAGGACTCCGGCGGAACGACGTAATCCTGGAAGTGAATCGGCAGCGGATCACCTCCGTAGATACCTTTCGGGCAGCGTTACGAAATCGAAGTAGAGAACCGGTGGTACTTTTTGTGAACCGGGCGGGTCATACGCTGTACGTCGTTATAGAAGCTCAATGACTGCCACCTCTAACTCTGGCAGTCTTTTCAGCATGATTTTTAGTCACAAACCAACGAAATAAATATTTTTGCCTATTAGGTATTTAGATTCAATAGGTTACAAGATTTTGCCACTCCCGTTTCAAATCAGGAATTTCCCGCCCGCATGCAATAATTCAAACGGGTGAGAGACACCGCCCACACGGCGGCTACACCCGGAAATGAGAAAAAAATGGAACAAGAAACAAGGTCCACAGGACCCAAGACACCCGAAGGCAAAGCCCGTTCTGCCATGAACGCGCTCAAACACGGATTCCGCTCAACAAGAGTCCAAGTGCCGCCAGGAATGGAAGAAGACTTCACCGAAATGCGAGACCGCTATCGCCAAGCCTTCCTCCCACACAAGCCCTCACCCTCGGAAGAAATCATCTTCGAAAGCTTCCTAAAAGACGCCTGGAACATCTTCCGACTCGAAAATCACATGGAACGCCCCATGGGCGAAGTCCGCGAAAACGACGCCCTGAACCGCTACACCACCCAACAATACATCACCATGCTCGCCAGACTCAAAGCCAGCTACAACCGCAACCTCAAACTCCTGCAAACCATTCAAACTAACCAACTACTACAAAAGACGTTGCCAGAACCAATCGACCCACAAACCCTCCCTCCACTCGCCATAGTGTCGCAAATTGTAGCATTGACCAAACGAACTGGCAAAGATCTCGCCGCAATCTGCATCAACCACCTCATTTTCACCCTCAACAATGAAAAAAACACCCACCAAACCTAAAATCTTACATAAAGACACTCATATTTATAGACATAGAAGCAATCATATGCTATCCTGCTCTTGAAAGGCCCTTACCATGGACTTCAACCGATTTACCGAAAAACTCCAGGACGCCGTCCGTCAAGCTCAAGCCAAAGCTGTCAGCCTTGGCAACCAGCAAATTGATACCGAACACCTCCTCTCGGCCCTGATCGAACAGGAGAACGGACTCGCTCAGTCCATCCTCCTGAAAGCTCAGATCGACCTCAAAGCGCTCCACGTCAAACTGGAGTCGGAGCTGGCCAAGCTCCCCAAGGTCTCGGTCCAAGGTGCCCCTTCCGATCAGGTCTACGTAACTGGACGCGTCCAAAAGCTCTTCACCACCGCCGAAACCGAAGCCAAGCGCCTCAAAGACGACTACGTCTCGGTCGAACACGTGCTGCTCGCCCTCACCGAAGATAGCGGCACCGCCGGTCGGCTCCTCAAAGAATTCGGAATCGATCGAAACCGCCTGATGAAGGTCCTCCAGGAGGTCCGCGGCAGCCAGCGCGTGACAAGCCAAAACCCGGAGACCACCTACCAGGCCCTCGAAAAATACGGGCGTGACCTCACCGCCTCCGCCAACCAGGGCAAACTCGACCCGGTCATCGGCCGCGACGAAGAGATCCGCCGTGTAGTCCAAGTCCTCTCGCGCCGTACCAAGAACAACCCGGTTCTGATTGGGGAACCAGGTGTCGGCAAAACCGCCATCGCCGAAGGTCTCGCCCAGCGCATCGTGCGCGGCGACGTTCCAGAAGGGCTGAAAAACAAGAAGCTCATCTCCCTCGACATGGGAGCACTCATCGCCGGAGCCAAGTTCCGTGGCGAGTTCGAAGAGCGCCTCAAAGCCGTCCTCAAAGAGGTGGTCGATTCGCAAGGCGAGATCATCCTGTTCATCGATGAAGTCCACACCGTAGTCGGTGCCGGAAAAGCCGAAGGAGCCATGGACGCTGGCAACCTGCTCAAACCAATGCTCGCCCGAGGTGAACTGCATTGCATCGGAGCCACTACGCTCGACGAGTACCGCAAGCACATTGAAAAGGACGCCGCCCTCGAACGGCGCTTCCAACCGGTAATCGTCGATCAGCCATCGGTCGAAGACACCATCTCGATCCTTCGCGGGCTGCGAGAACGTTACGAAGTACACCACGGCATCCGCATCAAGGACGCCGCCCTCGTCTCAGCCGCTGTGCTGTCCAACCGCTACATCTCGGACCGCTTCCTCCCGGACAAAGCGATCGACCTGGTAGACGAAGCAGCCGCCCGGCTCCGCACAGAAATCGACTCCATGCCATCCGAGCTGGACGAAGTGCTCCGCCGCGCCATGCAGTTGGAGATCGAGCGCGAAGCCCTCAAAAAGGAATCCGACCAAGCCTCGCAAGACCGCCTGACCAAGCTCGAAAAAGAACTGGCCGAAATCAAAGACTCCAGCAACGCCCTCAAAGCTCGCTGGCAAAACGAAAAGGATGCCGTCCAAAGGCTCCGTGAAATCCGCGAGCAGATCGAACAAACGCGTACCGAAATCGAAAAGGCCGAACGCTCCTACGACCTCAACAAAGCAGCCGAACTGAAGTACGGCCGCATGGCCGAGCTCGACCGCACGCTCAAAGCAGAAGAAACAGCCAACGCCGCCAACAAGGGCCCGCGCATGTTGAAAGAGGAAGTGGACGAAGAAGATATCGCCGGAATCATCAGCCGCTGGACTGGTATTCCTCTCTCCAAACTCCTCGAAGGCGAGATGCAGAAACTGCTGCATCTGGAAGACGACCTCCACAAGAGAGTCATCGGACAGGACGACGCCGTGACGGCCGTCTCCGAAGCCGTGCTCCGCGCCCGCTCGGGTTTGAAAGACCCGAATCGCCCCATCGGCAGTTTCATTTTTCTAGGACCAACAGGAGTCGGCAAAACGGAGCTGGCTCGTGCCTTGGCCGAAATGTTGTTCGACGATGAACACGCCATGATCCGCATCGATCTCAGCGAGTACCAGGAAAAGCACAACGTCTCGCGCTTGATCGGCGCACCTCCGGGTTACGTCGGATTTGAAGAAGGAGGTCAGCTCACCGAAGCGATTCGCCGCCGCCCGTATGCGGTGATCCTCTTTGATGAAGTAGAGAAGGCCCACGCCGATGTCTTCAACATCATGTTGCAGATCCTCGACGACGGCCGTCTTACTGACGGTCAAGGCCGTGTGGTGAATTTCAAAAACACCATCGTCATCATGACGTCGAACATCCGCAGCGCCGAGGATCTCAAGGGCCACTTCCGCCCCGAGTTCCTGAACCGTATCGACGATATCATCCCGTTCCATGCCCTCGACATGGAGCATCTGAAGAAGATCGTGGACATCCAATTGTCCGGCCTGCGCCGCCGCCTGGATGACCGCCACGTCCAACTCGAACTAACCGACGCGGCCAAAGAGCATCTGGTCCACACCGGCTACGATCCGGCCTACGGAGCAAGGCCGCTCAAACGGGCGATTCAAAGAGAGCTGGAAACGCCTTTGGCCCGCTTATTGCTAGGAGGTACAGTAAAGGAGCATCAAACCGTGCTTGCCGACTACGACCGCGGAACTGGCAATCTGAGGTTTGAACAGCAGTTTGTCGGAAAGAACAAGGATTAAGCCATGGCCCAGCAAAGTAAGCCAAAATCGCCGGGGCTGCTCTATGCATTAGCGGGAGCTGCTCCGGCAGAAGTGAGTTGGCGTCCCAGAGCGGATGTCTACCAGACTTCCCACGGCTGGATGATCAAGATTGAAATTGCCGGAGTCCCGCCCGAAGACGTAAATGTCTACGCTACCGGCAAGCGTCTCACCGTGTCCGGCTTCCGCCGCGACACGGTTACCGAGAAAGGCTGCAACCACTACATGATGGAGATCACTTACAACCGCTTCGAACGCACCGTGGAGCTGCCCTGCAACATCACTGCCGAAGACATGGAGATTCGGCTGTTGCATGGAATCTTACACGTCCACATTGCG
>Ga0315912_10002687_pt1 | contig 18592 bp, 3 predicted proteins | sample VfabasoilMG_FD_204469 | JGI IMG/M metagenome (GOLD analysis project Ga0315912, IMG submission 204469) | Garden soil microbial communities collected in Santa Monica, California, United States - V. faba soil | ecosystem: Environmental > Terrestrial > Soil > Garden | place: USA: California...
CGATCTCGCGGCCGATGCATCCCGGCTGGCTTCGTTGCTCCTCAGTTACATACCAGCAGTATGCGCCTTCGTCGCGCCTAGCCAGCCGGGCGCCTCGACCGCGATCTTCGACCGACTTAGCCATTCGCGGGCCCTAAGCATCATCGCAACGGGCCGGACGAGACCGCCGCAGCTACTTCGTCGTTGATCGGCGACGAGCGAGCACGTTCGCGATGCTTGCTCGCGAGGCCGTGGTTGGCGGTGTTCGCCACTGCCGCAGGCTTCGATGCATTCGGCGTCAACTCGATCGGCGTTGCAGATCGGATCGAGCCGAAAAGCCCTAGCTCGATAGGTAGATAGAGCGCCGCTGTTCGATGACTCGCTTCATGTTGACGACGCTCGCGCGAGGGACGCGCTCCCGCGAGCGACGCGAGACTGCCACGCGCCATCTGGATGCGCTGATAGTTATTTTCATCGAACGGCTGTGGACGCGCGCAAATGGGATTTACTCGCGGCGTTCGAGCGTTCATTCTGAACACTCTTATCTCATCTCGTTAGGGCGGTTCCGTTGGCTATGCCACGCAGTCAGTCGATGCACTGCGGGAGCCGCACTCATGTGAGCGAGCCTCATCTCGGGCTTTGCTCATTGCTCCGCCACACCCAGAGGATTCGGTCGGCCGCTTCGCCAATGAACGCGGCGTCGCCGTAGTCATATTTTCAGAGCCCGAAGGACCACGTGATGGATAGTTCAAAACTCGTTTCGACTTGGTCTGGCCTTTTTGGTTCACCCGACAACAAGCCCGCGGATGCTGGGCGTTCGTTGACCTCTCCCGCGGCATACCTGGCCGATCTGCTGCAGTTACTCGATGATTACTTCGGTGATTCCGACTTTTCGACACGAAGGCCCGATATCATCGAGCAGCTCCCCCTCAACGGTGAGCAGAGCTTTTCCCTCGGCCGCCAGTTGGACATCGTCAATCGCGTGCTCGGGAACAGAGTCGCGCGCCTCGCAAGGCGACCGGCGGAAGACGTGCTCGCGGAGGCGGTCTATCCAACTCAGTTGCCTTTCGATGGCGAGCTCGAGCGAATTCGCCAGCTCTTGATTCTGCTGCGAACCTCTGAGCGGAAGCTTCATGGCAGCTTCTCGACACAGCCAGATCACGATCTCTATGCTCGCGAGCGCTTGGGACTGACGGCGGCTCGCGTGGGGGTCATCGTCAAGGACTTGTCTGCCGACCGCGCAGCACTGTGCGCCGCCTACGGTCTCGATGCCGACGAACAGCTGGGAGCCTTGGAATCACTCGAGCGCTTTCGCCGTGCCCTCGATCTCGACGCTGCCACGCTCAGCAGCTTGTTGTTCGCGCAGCTCAGTCAGCGCAGCGCGGGTGGTCGTTCGGAACGGCAAGCCGCTTTTGAGCTCTTCATCAATCACGATCTGGGCGGTTTCGTCACGCTCGACGCTCGCGAAGAGCGCCTCGTTTGGCAAGGCGAGGGCAGCATTCCGGCTCAATGGTTCGACCGCGTTCTGCGCGTGATTCGCCTGTCACGTTGGACGGGAATCGACCTCATTTCCCTGGATCTCGCGCTGCGCCAGTTGGCGTCCAACCAGCTCGATGGCAGCGCGCTGCGCAGGCTCGCGGTTCTGGTCGAGCTGCGCGAACGAACGGGCGCCTCGCTCGAGGTCCTCTGTGCGCTGTTCGCCGAGCTCGATGGCAGCGGCGCTGCGCTCGGGGGAGGGGAAGATCCCAAAGTACCCGCGAGCTTGTTCGATCGCGTGTTGAATGGTGAGCCGGCTCGGCTTTCGGGGCGCTACCTGCCGTCGGGAGCGGCATACATGCCGGAAGCCTTCGAGACCTTTCGCCCGCTGCTCGCAAGCGGAGACTGGCTGAGCGATGTCGCGGAGAATCACACGCTGCGCACGCGAGCGCAGGTGGCCTTGAAGATCTCCGCCAAGGAGCTCAGCGGCATGGTCGAACGCTTCCGGGAGCGCGCCAAGGCACGCGCCAGGACCAGCAGGCTCGAGCTCGCCGACGCGCGCAGCTTCTCCATTCTGCACCGCGTCGTCAGTGTGGCAGGCTTTCTGGATTTGCCTCCGCTCGAGCTCCTGCAGTTAGTCGATGTTTTGGAGAAGGACGTGGGCATTCGGCTGCTCAATGCCTTCGATATCCTGTGCCCCGAACCGGTCGCCACAACGGATTTGTACGAAGTGCTGGAGCAAGGCTCGGTCGCCGCGCGCTCGTGGTTGATCCAGAATTTGGTCGCGATTGGCGCTTGGGCCGCCGGAGCGAGCCTCGCTCCCAGCGATCTGCAGGCCGCGGCGATCGCTCCGCCACAAGCCGAGCAGCGCCCCGAGGTGCTCGCGGCTTGTCAGGCCCTGAAGGAAGCCTTCGAGCCCACGGCTTTGAACGCGGCGGCGCTCGGCTCCGACGATGTCAGCCCGCGCCTGGGGCGCGTCGCGTGGGGCGCATTTCGCGCTCCTTCGCTCGGTTTGGTGTCAGCTTCGGACCCGAGGATCGTCACTTGGCAGGAGACCCGAGCACGAAAAGCTGCTCTCGGCGCCATCCACGCGCTCGACATCGTGACCGTCGAGGATCTCGAAGCGCTTTCGCTGGGTGAGGAGCTTTCGGCGCATCTACACGCCCTGCTCACGCGCCGCGGCGTGCTCAGCATGGAAGGGTCCTTGAACCTCGACCGCTTTCCGGCCCAACCGGGAGCTTTGCAGCTCGAGGGCGCGGCCGCGGATCGCATCCCGCTGATCTTCGACTTTTTGCACGAGCTCCATGTAGCGCAGCCTTCGGCTCGAGCTGGGGCGGGAAGCAACGGCGCTAGCGCCACTCTCGTAGAAGAGGAAGAGGAAGAGGAAGAGCTCCGCGAAGAGCTCGATTTCCCCGAGGAAGACTTCAGCGACGAAGAGGAGGCGACTGAAGACGAGGACCTCGATGAGGACGAGGACCTCGAAGACGACGAGCAGGAGGAGGACGAAGATCTCGCGCCGGAAGACGCGAGCGACGACGAGGCCTTCGAAGACGGCGAAGAGCTCGAGGACGACGAGGAGCTCGCCGATGACGAAGAACTCGAGGCAGAAGCCGACGGCGGAACCGAGGATCTCGTCGATGAAGAGGAGCCAGCCGAGGATGAGGCGCTCGCTGAGGATGAGGTCGACGCTGCACCCGCGCTGATGCTCTATCCGTCGGACCTGATTCAATTGGGGTTCGAACCAGCGGAGGCCGACGAAGTCGTCGAGAGGCTGACCTTCCAGGGAGTGCTGGATTCGAACGGAGCCGTGCGAGACCCCGCGTTCTTCGCCGACGCTGCCAATCGCGAGCTCTTCTCGGCGAGTACGGAGCTCGTCGCGTTCGCGAAAGAGATCCACGAACGCCTGCGAGAGCTGCAAGTTCGTTGGGAGCACGCGAAGCTCTCCGTGCCCACGGACGCCTGGGATGCGCTGCCGCTCACTTTGGCGGAGAAGGAAGCGCTCGACCAAAACCTGGTCTTCAATGGCTATCTCGATAGCGCGCGTCGCATCGTGAGCTGGAAGACCATTTTGGCTCTGACGCCGGACACGTTCGCCCTGACGCTGCCACTCTCGCGCCATCGCCGCGCCATCTTGGCGGTTCTGCAAGACCTGGTGAGCGGGGCGAAGGCGGGCTTCTTGAGCGTCGAGCCGCAATTCCTGCAGCCCGTCACGGATCGCATCGTCGCGCTGTCCATTCATCGCCTCCTCACCGGCAATTGGCTGGACGCCCGCGGTCGCATCAACGTACCCCTCGAGAGCCTCGCCAGTGAAGCCTCGCCCTTGGAGCTCGGTATTGGTTACTCGAGCGTTCAGCATGAGCGCGTGTGGAAGTTGCTGCGCGACGTCGCACAGGAGATGTCTCGCTTTCGGCTGACCGATGAGGCGCTTTCGTCAGTCGGTTTGATCGCCGAGCACGCACAGGAGGTGATCGTTTCTCTGTGCGCGGACGGCGTGTTGCTCCCGGACCGTTCGCTTTCCGCCGAGCAGGCGGCTCACTTTTCGCGCCTGGCGGCCGCTCAGGATTTCAACGTCGCACACTATGCGGACTACTCGCGCGACGTCTTCTTTCTCGTGCACGACGTCGCACTGGCTACGCAGACCGCCGTCAATGCGCTGACCGGTGCGCTCGAGGCCGTTGCCGAGGCCCAGCAAACGGCTGCAATCGCCGCGCTGGCCTCACGGTTGGAGCTTGGCCCCGAACAAGTCATGGCGCTGCTCGAGCGCCTGCTCGGCCACGAGCCACACCCGGTTGCCACGCTGCTCGAGAAAACGCTGCGCATCGCGGCAGCCGAAGATCCGCTGCTCGTACCCATCGGGGCAGTATCCTCGCTGTTTGGGCGGCTGTACGCGTTTGCGAGCTTCGTGAGGAAGCTGCGCATGAGCCCGCGGCAAATCAATGCGGCGTTTCAAGATCAAGGGCTGCTCGACAAGTTTGCGGAGGCCGTAGAGCTACCGGCATCCGTCGAGCGCATCGATGTGCTTTGGCCCGATCCGAACGGCAAGCTCTACCTGTTCTCCGGACCGCGCTATTGGGTGTTCGACCAAGAAACGTGCGCGCTCTTGGAGTCCGCCCGGCCGCTCTCGACACTCTCCTCCGACTTCGCACAGCTCGACTCCATCGACGCCATCTATACGCTGAAGACGGGAGAGCATTGGCTACTCGCGGCTGGCCGGAGCTTCCGGCGTGCGGCAAACAGCGAGCACTGGGTCGAGCAGTCTCGCGTCTGGGGCCGCGCGTACAACGCCTTCGAAAACCCCAGCCGCGTCGACGGCGCTCTTTCGGACAGCGAAGGCCGGGTGCTGCTGTTCTCGGGCGATCAGTTCGTTCGCTACTCGAACCCAGCGCAAGAGTTCGTCGATGAAGGCTATCCGCTCAAGATCGCGGGCCACTTGGAGCGGGAGCTCGGCCTGGGCGCTCTGGCTGCGGGCTTTGGTGACGGAATCGACGCAGCCGTCGCGCGGCTGGACGAGACCACTTGGTTGTTCAAGGGTGACCAATTCATCGCCAGCACCGAGCCCAGTGAGTCACGACCGATCGTGGCGACGTGGGGCCGCGTGGCCTCCAACCTCGAGTCCGCAACGCGCGTGGACGCGGTGATCGACTACGAGGGCCGTTGTGGTGTCGTGTCCGGCGATCAGCTGTTCGTGTTCAGCGGCAACCTGGAGAGCCAGGACATTGCCGTGGACCCGGGCTTTCCACGCAAGCTCTCGGCTGCTTTCACGGGTCTTCCGGAGTCGTTCGCGCACGGGCTGGATGCCGCGCTCACCGACGAGGATGGCACGCTGCACCTGTTCTGCGATCAAACGCTGGCCACTCGCGGCGAGGGCTGGTCGCTCGCGCCCATCCGCAGCCGCTATGGTCGCGTCAGAAACGTGCTGCAAGAGACGGGCAGCGTCGATGCCGCACTCGCGGGCCTCGACGGCAAGGTGTACGTGTTCAGCGGCGAACAATACCTGCGCTACAGTGGGACGGATCTCACGCGCGCGGACGAAGGTTATCCGCGCAGGATCAGCCCGGATTGGGGCGGACTCTCGCGCGTCGACGCCGCGTTCGTGCTCGACGGCAAGACGTACCTGTTCGGGAGCGACCCGTACAACAACTTCTACGTTCGGTATTCGACGGCCGATTACCGCGTGCCGGACGAGGGCTACCCCAAGCCCACCGACGACAACTGGTGGAACCTACCCGCGGCCCTCGCCAAAACGGGCTTCGCTCTGCCTGATGGCGTGTTCGTCGCTCCGGACGGGCGCGTTCACCTCTTCAACGGCACCGAGACCATCAGCTTCGACCACAACCACCGCTGGTGGTCCGAGCCAAAGCCGATCCGCGAGGCCTGGAGCAGCCTGCCTTTCGACGGAGTGTCCGCGGGCTTCACCGCGCGCGACGGCCGCGTGTATCTGTTTTCGACTGGGGAGAACGCAAGCTTCGTTCGTTATTGCGATCCGACCTTCCAGCGCGTCGACGACCGCTTTCCGAAGCCGGTGAAGGAGCATTGGGGCAAGTTGGTGAACAACTTGGAACGCAGCGGACGTGTGGACGCCGCGGTCACCATGATTTCGAACGTGACGGAGGTCGCGCTCGACGGCACGTCGGTGAAGCGTCGGGTTCGCTACCGCTATCTATTCTCGGGCGACCAATTCTACCGCTACTCCACGGACGACCAGCCCTATGTGGACGAGGGCTACCCGCTGCGAATTCAGAACAATCTCGTGCGCGAGCCGCACTTCGTCAATCTTCACGCGCCCGCGGAGCGCGGCGTGGATGGCGTGTGGGCTGACGGCGGAAACGTGCTCGTCTTCGTGTCCGAGCACGTCTATGCGGCCTCCACGGCCGTCGTTCGCGAGCTCACGAACCTAGGCCGTGAAGCGCCGCGCGCAGCCGACGTAGAAGACGGCAGGCTGTGGCTGCGCGACGCGACTGGCTATCAGCAGAGTTCGTTCCCCGAAGCGCTGCGCCCGCTGTTCAAGCCAAGCTTGCCGCGCGCGCTCAGGACCGTGCCTGCGCGATTTCGAGAAGGGGCTAGCGCGGTGCTGCGCGGCTTGGATCAGAACCTGTACGTGTTCGCCGATGGCCAGTGCTACGACCAAGCGCTCGAACGCAACTATCCGACGGGCAAGAGCTTTGGCCGTGTGCGCAACTCCATCGTCGAGCAGGAACGCGTGGACGCGGCGCTGCAGGGCACGGACGGCAAGCTGTACCTGTTCTCCGGCGAGCAATTCGTGAGCTACACGCCCGTGGCCAGCTCTACGCCTCCGTTTGCATTGCCCGTCTTTGCCGACGCGGCGCCCGCGTCGATCGCGGAACGTTTCGGCGGCTTGAGCGACGTTTGCCACGCTTTCGTGCGTGAGGGCGTCACTTACCTGCTGGAGACACCGGCGGCAGACGGCAGCTTCCGTTATGTCCGCTACTTCGGTGCGGATTACACTCGTCCGAGCGACCCCGAGCCGCTTTCGGGTGACTTCTCATTCTGGCGGATCCCTGCGGAGTACGTGCGCCAAGGCTTCGATTCGGTCGATGCCGTCCTGATGGAGGGTGAGGACGTGTTCCTGTTCAGTGGCGCGCTCTTCTTGCACTACGAGGCGGCCACCCGGAGCTGGGCCTTCCCGCGTGCGCTCTCGTTGCGCTGGCCGGCGCTCAGCCAGCATCATCCCGACTTCGACGCGGTGCGCGCGTGCTTTCGGGCACCGGACGGGCAAACCTACTTCTTCGGTGAGGGAACTTGGCTCTCGCACGACGGTGAGCACGCCTCGGCGCTGTCCGCGATTTCGACGCGCTGGGGTCGTCTCAACAACCGCACGGCGGAGCAGAACCGCGTCGATGCGTCGGTCGTTTGCGGCGACCAGACCTTCCTGTTCGCGGGCGACGAATACGTGCGCTACACGGGCGCGAGCTATCAGTATGTAGATGCCGGTTACCCACGCAAAATTGCCGGCTTCCTGCGGCAAGAAGCGGCCTTCGCCGCGTTGCCGCCGGACATCGAGATCTCGTTCGAGCGGCTCACTCCCGACGCGGTCTGGGTCGAGAGCGCGTTTGCCGCAGGGCCAGAGCTGTTCATCGCACTTGCGGGTCGCGCCTTCGCCCTGACCGCACAGCTCAGTCGCGTGCTGCCACTCACTCAGCTCGCGCGCATTCGCAACGAGATCCAAGAGCGCGCGCGCGTCGACGCCGCGTGCTCGAAAGCCGACGGCACGCTGTTCTTGCTGAGCGGCGACCAGTATGTGCGCTACAGCCGGCCAGAGCTTTCTGTGGTGGACGACGGCTATCCGCGCTTGATCGCCGATGATCTCGTGCTCGAGCTTCAGGGGCGAGCAAGCCCCTTGCCGCTCGACTTTCAGTTCGCGATCGATGCCGCCCTGTATGACCGCAGTTCGGTGCTCACGTTGTTCAAAGGCAAGCAATTCCTGCGTCTCGAGCCCAGCAATGGCGCTGCCTCGCCCGCAGCACAAGAGATCGCAAGCCGCTTTGGCAAAGTGAAGAACGCCTTCTTGCCCAGTGCGGGCGATCCACGACCGCGCATCGATGCCGCTTTCATCGCGCCCGACGCCGCACTGTACGTGTTCAAGGGCGGGGAGTACCTGCGCTACGACGATCCGAACGCCGAGCTCGTCGCCGAAGGCTATCCGCGGGCGATTCGCGATCAATTCGGTGATTTGCCCAGCAGCTTCGAACTGGGCATCCACGGCGCGTTCAGCTACGGCGGCCGCACCTACCTGTGTCGCGAGGGCGACTACGTGCGCTACTCGGACGCGAACCTACGCGCCATGGATCCGAGCTTCCCGCAGGCCTTCGCGCAGCGCTTCCGGCGCATGAACGACTTCTCGCTCGTGGATCTGTCGCTGATCGAGCGCTTCGTCGCGCTGGACCTCGAGACTGCCACGGCCGAAGCCTCCTTGACCGACTTTTTGCTCGGCGATCCGCGCGAGAAGGTGGAGCCCTATGGCCTCTTGGCCTCGCTGTTCGAATGCGAGCTTCGAGACGTGCAGTGGCTCAAGCGCCGCGACGTCTTTCTGGATCGCGTGAAGCCGGAACTCGCGGCGGAGGTGCGCTTCGATCTGGAACAGGTGTTGCGCCTGCATGACACCTTGGGCGTCTGCCGGCGCCTCGGCACTCACCCGCAGGAGTTGTATGAAGAGGTGTTTGCGCCGCTCTATCTCGGCGCCAGGGCGCCCGCCCGTGCCGGAAACGGGCTGTTGGGACTGCTGGCAGGCCTCTATCCGGGCGAGAACTTCCGCAGCATCGAGCGAAAGCTCGGCGATGTCATGAGCATGGCGCGGCGCGATGCGCTCGTCGCCTGGTTGATCGCGCACAGCCCCGAAGGGCTCAATGACGCGAACGCGCTGAGCGACCTGTTGCTCACCGACGTTCAGATCGACGCTAGCATCGACGGTAGTCCGGTCAGCGAAGCGATCGCCGCCGTTCAGTTGTACTTGCACCGCTACTTGACCAACTTGGAGGGCCAGCCCGCGAGCGAAGACGAGCTGAAGCGTCGTGAGCGGCTGAAGCAGCACTTCCGCTGGCTGAAGAACTACCGCGTTTGGGAAGCGAACCGGAAGGTCTTCTTCTACCCCGAGTCATACATTCGGCCCGAGCTGCGTGACACGCGAACGGTGGCCTTCAAGACACTGCAAGACAACCTGCAGCAGGGTGAAATCACGCTGGCTTCCGTGACCCAGGCGTACAAGAAGTACCTGGACGAATACACCGAGGTTTCGCGGCTGATCATCGCCGGCGGTTATGTGCAGCCGGACCCGGTGAATCCGCAGCACACGGAGTTGACGCTCTTCGGTGCCACGCGCACCGAGCCGCGGCGCTACTACCATCGCACGGCGACGTTCGCAGGTGCTTCCAGCACCGCTGTGTGGCGCGCTTGGCGCGCGCTCAACATCGATATCAGCGCGACGCAAGTGTATCCGGTGCGCGCGTTCGGGCGCACGTTCGTGTTCTGGTCCGAAATCGAGCAAAAGGCGGACACTACCAAGCCGACGACGCTGACGACTACCACCAACGGTTCGACGCAAGTGGTGAGCGGCGAGGACCGCGTTCAATACTTCTTCAAAATCCTGTATTCATTCTACGATTTGAGCGAGCAGTGGAGCGCGCCGCAAACCTTGGGCAGCGGCCGCCTGGAAAACGGACCGATCAAGGGCCCGCGCCTGCGCGTGACCTGCGTACGAGAAGCGGAGGACCAACTCGCCATCGAGGTCAATTTCGCCTATTCCGTGCTGGATCCCGCGCGCACGTTGAACGTGTTCGGCGCGCGCCGCTTGCGTGCCGACCTCACGGTTTCGCAAGCCACGGGCGTGCCCGTTTGGGATGGTCGAGCCGACAAGCTGAGGGCGCTCTTTGCGCCCGGTGAGCTCGATCTCAGCTTCGAGCTCGACAGCCTGGTGGTGATGGGGACGACCGGCCGCTACAGCGATGCGCCCTGGTATAGCTTCGATCTCAAGGGCGGCAGCTTCTTGGCGCGGCCGATCGAAGAAGCGGTTCGCGCGGAGGAGTCAGATGGTTTGCTCTCGCCGCTCGCTGGCAATCGCGCCGGCTTGCCGGCTTGGAAGCGCGTCGACGCCTGCTTGGAAACGAGCGATGGTCAACACTACCTGTTCGACAACGAGCGGCTCGTGTATCGCGAGCTCAGCGAGCCCGCCGAGCACGCGCTCGCCGAGCGTTGGGGGCTCCGCTACACCAAAGTCAACGCCGAGGAGCGCGTGGACGCGGCCTGGCAGCGGGGCGGGATCTGGTACTTGTCGCGCGGCGACCGCTATTTGAAGTACTCGGCGGGCCTGGAATGGGCCGACGAACCCGGTGATCTCGGCGCCGCCAATGAACGCAGCCGGGACGGCCTGCCGCAATGGCCACTCGACGCCGCATTCACGGATAAGTCGAACACGACTTGGTATTTCGGCGGCAAGAAGTGCGTCCCGCTCAGCGCGGGCAATGCCCTCGCTTCAGAACGCGAAATAGCGGACGTTTTTGGGCTGGAACGCAATGAATTTTCGGCGCCGAAGGCCGGCGAGGCCGTCGTCATCGCGGCGTTCACGCGCGCGGGACGCAGCTATTTGATCGGCCCCACATCGTACACCTACTACTCGGACGCGGAGATGAAGCTGTGCGAACGGCCGCGTCCGCAGTCGCTGCGCGCCATCTTGGTCGACTTGGGGTGCACCAATCCTCAAGAGGCGGATGACAGCCTGCGCGTGTACGCCGTGACCGAGAGTGACGGGGAGCTCTCTTTCAGGGTTGGTCCGGGCGATGATGCGGAGTTGTACGTGCTGAAGGGCAACACCGTGCGCAAGCAGTCGGCAGAGGGTCGCAAGGGGCCCCGTCAGCTGTTCACGTTCTCGCATCGCGGACAAAGCTTCGTGGGCATACCGGGCAAAGCAGGCGTCGCGCTGCAGCTTGTCGGCGCGAAAGAACGCCGCGAAACGAATCAGGACGTGCGCGCGGTCTTGCGTGGCCTCGACGGCAACCTCTACGTATTCGGCCTCGATTCTTACGTTCAATTGGGTCCGGACGAGGGCAATGCCGGTGACGCTGCCGACAACTGGGCGGCGCGTGCGGCGGCCATTTCCAGCCGTTTCGGCAAGGTAAGGAACGAGTTCACGCAGTCTGGCCGAGTGACCGCGGCTTTCACGCGCGGCGGGGCGACGTTCCTCGTGAGCGGCGATTCGTACGTGCGCTACTCGAGCGGAGATTACCGCTTCGTCGATGCGGGTTATCCCAGGGGCTTCGCTGCAAACCCGGACACGCTTCCGAGCGTGGCGCCCGACGCCGCGATCGAAATCGGGGACGGCAAGGTCTGCTACTTCACGGGTACCGACCACGTGTTCAGCGATGCACTCGCTCAGCCGCGTACCAATGCCAGCCGCTGGGGACGCCTGCGCAGCAACTTGCTGACACGGGGCCCGAACTCGGCGTATCGCGTGGACGGCAAGCATTACCTGTTCAGCGGCAACGAGCTCAGCATCTATACGGCCGGCGCGGACGGCAAGCTTCCGCGCTACATGGACGGCGCGCCCCTTCAGGTCGGCGCCGGGACGTTCAATGAGGTGTTGGGCGCCTTCACGTATCGCGGCTTCCTCTACCTCGTGGGTAGGGATCGCTTCGTTTGTTGCTCCGTGGACAAGCCCGAACAACCGTTGGCTGGCTATCCGCGCAGCGGACAACTGCGCGCGCTTTGTGCTGATCTGCGCGAGAAATTGGGGTTGCCTCCGGGGGACGATGGGCTCGCCGAGGGCCGAGCCGTGGCTGCGCTTTCGCTGCACGGCACATCCCTCTTCATCGACACGGACGACCACAATCTGGGGCAGCGGGTGCTCGAGTTCAATTTGCAAACCGGGCAACTGTGGCGTCGCTGGGATTGGGCCGGGGTGAACTGGTTCGAGCAGCGGCTGGAGGGCAATATTTACGTGGATGTGCCCTCGGCTCGCTATCGCTTCCGCGGCGATGAAGTGATGAAGACACGCAGCGGCGTCGATGTCGCCTGGGGTTCGGGCACGACTACGTCCATCGCTTCGCTCTGGGGCAGCGCTCCGTTCGACGTTGCGATCGCGTTCGGCGAGCGAGTTTATCTCTTCGACGACGGCTACTACACCAGCATGAGCAAGCAGGAGGCCAGCGATGGCGCTGGGCTCGTGGCCAACATCCGCAGCGCCATGGGCCGTGCCGCGCCGATTCGCGGCAGCTTCTCGAGGTTCCCCGAAGCGCTCCTAGACGGGTTCGACGCTGCGCTGTGGGTGACCAATCAGCTATATCTGTTCAAGGGCGCACAGTTCACGCGTCTGCCTACTCTGCCGCAGGAAAACGCGTCCATTCAATACGAGATGGTGCGCCTGACGACGTCGACCGCCGCCTACCTCAACGAGGCGCTGTTTGCCGGAGGTCTGCCGCGCCTGCTCAGCCTGGCTACGCAGGTCGTCGACGAAACGCCCGGCTTTGCCGTCGATCGCAGCGGCCCGACCACCATCCGCGTGAATCCGAAACAAGTGCGCGTCTCGAGCCTGCCGCGCGATGGTCAGCTGGACTTCGCGAGCGCCAACGGCATCTATTTGTGGGAGATCTTCTTTCACGCGCCATTCTTGATCGCGGATACCCTGAGCACGGCGCAACGTTTCGAGGAAGCTCGCAGCTGGTATGAGCATGTCTTCGATCCAACCGAGCCCGCGGAAGCGTGGAAGTTCCTGCCGTTCTTGACGGTGGACGTGGAGCTGCTCGTGGAGCAGATTCGAGATCGGCTGGCGCGGCTCGAAAATGCCAAGGTCGATGTGAGCGCGGTTCGGGGTTTGCTCGCTCCGCCGAGCGCCGATCTGCTGGCCATGGACGCGGCGTTTCAAGGCGAACGCGAACTCGGCAGCGACGAGCTCGCGAAGCTTTCTGCGTTCGGTAAGTTGCCCAGCCTCTTGGCTGCGCCGCTCGCGCCGCTGCTCGCGCTGCGAGAAACCGAGCTCAAGGGCCTGGCCAAGGACGTGGCCGAGCTGGTCGACATGATTGCTGCCCTACGCACGCGCTGGGAGGCAATGCAGGCTTCTCGACAAGCGCAGATCGATACCTATCTCGACGATCCGTTCGATCCACACGCCATCGCTGCCGAACGCCCGATCGCCTATCGCAAGGCAATCGTGCTTCGCTACCTCGACAATCTGCTGGATTGGGGCGACATGCTGTTCAGCCAGTACACGCGCGAGAGCATCAACGAAGCGCGCATGCTCTACATCCATGCTTCGGATCTCTTGGGGCGTCGTCCGGAGAGCCTGGGTCGCAGATTGCTGTCGGCCGACAGCGCCTATGTTGGCCTGCGCGACGAGCGCGACGGAGAGTACGACATGCTCTTGCAGCTGAAGGGCAGTCTAGCCGAAGACGCGAAGCTCAGCTTTTCCGGCTCCGTAGAGGCAGAGCCCGACGCATCGCCATACTTCTTCGTGCCAGCGAACGAAGAGCTCGATCGGTATTGGTCGCGCGTTGCGGATCGGCTGTACAAGATCCGTCACGGCCTGAACATCGAGGGCGTCAATCAACCGCTCGCGCTGTTCGAGCCGCCGCTCGATCCGATGGCGCTGGTACGGGCCGTGGCTGGTGCCGGCTCGCTCAGCGGGCTGAGTGAGGCGGTCGTCGCCGTCGAAGTTCCGCACTATCGCTTCAGCTTCTTGATGGGCAAGGCCCAGGCGCTGGCGCAAAAGGTCGCGGGTCTCGGCGCGGAGCTGCTTTCGGCGCTCGAAAAGCGCGACGCTGAAGCGCTGAGCCAGCTGCAAACGCGGCAAGAGGGCATCATTCTCACGCTGACGCGCGACCTACGGCGGGCTCAGCTGGAGGAGGCGCGGGCCAACCTGCTGTCGCTGCGCATGTCTCGAGAAAACGCCGTGAAACGCCGCGACACCTACACGCAGTGGATCAACGACGGTTACTCCGGCATGGAAGTCGCGCAGATCGCGCTGATGTCGGCGGCCGCCGCGCTGTACGGTGTCTCTGCGACGATCAACCTGGGGTCGGCGATCGCAGCCGGCTTTCCGAAGGCCATGCTCGGTCTGTTCGTCACCGGTGTTCAATCGCCCAAGGCGAGCGAAGTCTTGGGCAAAGGCGCCGAGGCCATACAAACCCTGGGTGAGGGCCTGCAAGTCGTCGGTGAGATCTTGGGCATCACCGCGCAGCACGAGCGAACGGCTCAAGATTGGTCACTCCAGCGTGACCTCGCCAAGATCGACATCAAGCAGATCGACGCGCAAATCACGGGCGCCGAGTGGCAAATTCGCGGAGCGGAACAAGAGATTGTGCTGGCCGAGCGAGAGATCGAGCACAACGCGACGGTAGCGCGCTTCTACCGCACCAAGTTCAGCAACCAAGAATTGTATGAATGGATGAGCGGGCGTCTCTCGACCCTGCACTACCAGAGCTACCAACTGGCGATGAGCATGGCCCGCGCTGCTGAGCGTGCCTTCGCCTTCGAGCGCGGCAGCGCTGCCAATGGTGGGCGTTTCATCCAGGGGCAGCAGTGGGATACTCAGCGTAAGGGCTTGCTGGCCGCCAGCAGCTTGGGCTTGGACCTCGACCGCATGGAGGCTGCGTTCATCGCCAGCGACACGCGGCGCTTCGAGATCAGCAAGAGTATCTCGCTGGTCGAGCTCGACCCGATGGCGTTCTTGAAGCTCAAGACCGAAGGCGTTTGCGAGTTCGAACTCGGTGAGGCGCTCTTCGACTATGACTTTCCGGGCCATTATTGCCGACAGGTCAAGACGCTGTCCGTCACGCTGGACTTTGGCCAAGGCACGTTGGTGAACGCCACGCTCACGCAGCTGACGAACCGCGTGGTCCTCGAGCCCGATCCCAAGGCGGTCGCGTTCTTGCTCGATCCGAAAGAGCTGCCGCCCACGTCCATCCGCAGCAACTGGAAGTCCATGCAGCAGATCGCGCTCTCTCAAGTGGCGGAACAGGAGCCGAACAATGGTTTGTTCGAGCTTCGCTTCGACAATGATCGTTTCTTGCCGTTCGAAGGCACCGGCGCCGTGGCGCGCTATCGGCTCGAGCTCGGGGGGCGCGCAGGCTCTTACGATCTGGCGGCACTCACGAACGTGATCGTCAATCTGAAGTACACGGCTCTGCAAGGGGGCGAAGCCTTCGCTGCGGCCGTCCGCGGCTTGCTCAAGCCGACGCAGGCTCTGCGTGCCTTCAACTTGGCGGTCGACTTCGGCGATGTGTGGCAAGCCTTCTTGGAGGGTGACTCGAACACCTTGGAGCTAGGGCTATTCCCCGAATACTTCCCGGCCATGGCCAACGGCCGCATCGGCGCGATCCTCAGCCACTATGAGACGCGCGGTCCGGGCTCGGCGACATTCACACTCGAAAACCTGGGTCAGCGTTTGCCCTTGCCGGACAAGAAGACGGTCGATACCAGCGGGCTCACCATTCAGCGCGCAGGAACGTCGCTCCGCCTCGGGTTCAAGGGCAACAAGGCCGCGCTCGGCAATGTGTATCTGGTCCTCGCGTATCAGGCGGGGGCGAAATGATGAAACATCATCCGTCCGGCGCGGGCCAGAAGCGCCCATCGAACGGCAGCCCAGGGAAATCGAACACGACGACGCAGGGCGCGAAGCGAGAGCCGTTGAAACTGAAGCCGAAGCAGCCGCGTACGAACGGCTCCACGAATGACGATACCGTGCAGCCGCGTTCGTCTCTGCAGCCTCGTTCCACTCTACAGCCGAGCCTGATGTCGCAGCCGAATCCCAGCGCGCGGTCGGGTCCTCCTTCACAGCCGAAGTCCAATTCGCCGCCGAAATCCAATTCGCCACCGACAGCCACATTGCGGCCGAAAGCCACATTGCGGCCGGGTCCCCCTTCGCGACCAAGTCCCGCGCTGAAGTTGCAGGCCGACGTGGACTCGTCGACCGACTCGCAAGAGGCCACCCCCGCGCCCGCGTCGAACAAGCGCCCGCGGGAAGCGGACGTCGTGTCGCCTCCCAAGCGGCTCAAGAAGCAACCCCTGGGCTCCACAGTGGCACGTGGGAGACAAGCGGATTCTGCGGTTCTGGCCATCCAGCGGGGTCTGCGGATTCTTCGTCGAGAACAGCGGGAGCGCAAGCAGGAGCTCGAGAGAGCACTGAGCGACAAACTCGGCTCTGCTGCCACGAAGGATGGTCAACGCGGTCCGCTGATCATGAAGCACGCGGAAGATCTGGCTGATGTTGGGTTGAGCCTCGATCTCATCAAGTCGGATCCACGCATGGTGCGCCTGTTCCAAGACAGGAAGCTGACGCTTTCGGACAAAGGCATCGTTCGCAACCGGCACGGTGTGCCGATCTTTCGCTTGAGAGAGGGCGTGGCGGCCTTCGATCCGCGACCGCTCGCGAGGCCGAATGGCACTTTGAGGCGCTACGTCTTTCGAAAGTTCGGCAAGGCTCCCGGCAAGAACAATCAATATGTCAGAGACGATCAGGGAGTGTTCACGAAGCGCTTCGCTTACGTCGAAAAGAACAAGTACCAGTTCCGCGATCTGCTGAACAACGGCGTGATTGAGGGGCGCTACTCCACGGACCCGAGCAGCGAGACCAAGCGCCCCTACAACACGTTCGACCCCGAGCTGCGCAAGAAGATTACCGGCTTGCCCGCCGACGGGAATACCTTTGAAAATTCCTATCAGCTTGCTTTCGTCCATCAGGAGCTCGGCAGCGGCCCGGAGCAGCGCGGCGTCAGCGCCACTTCGACCGACAAGCATGCCATCTTCTCGAACCAGGGAAAGAGCTTCAAAACGGAGGACGGCGTTCGTTTCGAGGTTGATTTGGCCCTAGTACCCAAAGGGCAATCTGGCGCTCCGCGGGTCATCAACCACTACGCGGCGGATGCGCAGAAGAAAATGGACGAGCAGGGCACGAGCGAGATGAGCGTTTCTGGCAACCGCCCGCGGCAGTTTCGTCACTATGTCAAGAGCGTGCGCAAGAACCGCGAACTGTTCTTGAAAAATCTGAGGCCCCAGCACTTGGTCAGCGTCGAGCTTCACGCAGAATCACCGGAGCCGGATGATCCGAGCGTGATGACCTTGCAACGCAGGGGCGGATTGCAGCTTTCTAGGTTGCGGGAGTTTGGAAAGCTGGTCGGGTATCCCGAATATCAGCAGGGCTTCAAGGAATTCGTCGAGGCACCGAAGCGGCGCAATAGCTCCGGCTCCAAACACTATCTGGAGGGCAAGAAGGACGCTCTGACCTATCTCGAGGGTTATCGTAACGGAGCTACGAAGGTACCCAATGGCAAGCCGAACGTGCCCTCGCTCAAGCGCAAGATGCAGAAGGAACTAAAAGACGAGCGTTGGAGTCAGGGCTTCTGGGACGGCGCTCGCAAACGGCCGAAGCGCAAAGCTTGAGTGGGGCGCGGCGAGCGCTGATGACTCCCTCTGCTGTTCCTGGCCTCGAAACGCCCCGGCTTTCGCTCGTTCCCCTGGGGTTCGAACATGTTCCGCTGGTCTTTTCCTTGGGCTGCGACGCGGACATCAGCGCGTCGCTGGCGGTCGATCGCCAGCAGAGCTTGGCCGAAGCGCGGCGCTTGGTGGCTCGTTCGTTGGTCAGCCAGGCTGCGGGCGGGTACTATGAATGGGCGCTGTTTTGCCGCAAGTCATCGGCGCTTCTCGGGCTGTGTCGGCTCGGCCCTACGGACGCCGCGCGCGGCAGCGCCGAGCTCGGGTACATGCTTTCGCGCACGCATTGGGGACACGGCTACGCCACTGAAGCGACTGGCGCCGCGGTTTCATTCGGGTTCGAGCGGCTCAGGTTGCGAGCGATCGAAGCGTTGGTGCTCGCTTCCAACGCTCCTTCTCGGCGCGTGCTCGACAAGCTGGGCCTTTCGCGAGTCGAAACTCGCGCCGTCGATCCGCCGGAGGATCAGCGCCCGGCCGAACTTTGGCGCATCGAGCGCGGGCGCCACAGAGTGCGCGGCTTCACTCCTTTTCTCTGAGCGGCCCAGCATCTTCGATGCGCTGAGCGAATTTCATTGCCCGAGTTCGTACATGGCGGCGGCGAATCGATACCCGGGGTTGTCCTTTCCACCCACGTACTTCGATGGATCAGGAGCGCGATAGCTACTCATCTCGCCGCTGGCCCGAAGGTCCGCGAACAGCTCATCGGCGGCTTCCGAGATGCTCGGGAAGTCTTGGGCGTAGGCTTGATTCTTGCGCAGGCCGAGATACTGTTGCGTGAGTCCTTGGGCATGTTCCACAGCCCGTCGTGCGGACTCGTCGTACGAGGGTGATAGGAACGAAAAGGTGCTGGTCCCGTCGTGTCCGACGGGGAGAGCGCCTGGGCCGGCGTCGTAGATCTTGTCGTCGTCCCACTGCTGGTGCGCGGCCATTTGGTCGTTGCCGGCAAACCAGCCGACGAACCGCGTGATTAGCGAAGGTTGCACCTGGTTTTCCTTCCGCGGCGCATGCAGCTTCTGGTAGGCGCCTCGCAACGGTGTGCCGGGCTTGCGTGAGGCGGAGTCGCCACCATCATCGAAGGTCAAGAGCAGCGTTTTCACATGCGCCCTTTCGAGGGCGCGACCCGTGAGCGCGGTGCTCGGATCGTAAGGGTTGCGTCGGGTGATGACTCGTACGGAGCGTTGCTGCCGATGCCTCCGTCCGCTAT
>Ga0315912_10002688_pt1 | contig 18591 bp, 15 predicted proteins | sample VfabasoilMG_FD_204469 | JGI IMG/M metagenome (GOLD analysis project Ga0315912, IMG submission 204469) | Garden soil microbial communities collected in Santa Monica, California, United States - V. faba soil | ecosystem: Environmental > Terrestrial > Soil > Garden | place: USA: California...
CGGCAAACCCGCCAAGGTCGCCCTCGTCGCCTGCATGCGCACCCTGATCACCGCTTTGAACGCCATGACTCGTGACCAGTCCCAATGGAGGCAGACCATGCCGAGCTAACAGACAGTTGCTCCTACACGTCCTTGATGGAGGTGCTCGTGTCGCCGGGCATGGCGCACCGCAGCATTTGACTCGGTCGGGCCCAGCCGCTACACCTTGCGCCCGCTCCGTCCCCGTGCCCGCCCGGGCGCGCATTCCCCAGTCGCACGAGACCGCGCATGTCCAATCCTGCCGTGAGCTTCCCCAAGGGCGAGTTCCTGGGCCATCCCAAGGGCCTGTACCTGCTCTTCGCCACCGAGATGTGGGAACGCTTCAGCTACTACGGCATGCGCGCGCTGCTGGTGCTCACGCTGGTCGCCGGCACCGAGGCGGCGAATCCGGGTTTCGGCTGGGGGCAGGGCGACGCGCTTCGGCTGTACGGCCTGTACACGGCGCTCGTCTACCTCACGCCGCTGTTCGGCGGCTGGCTCGCCGACAACTACATCGGCCAGCGCAAGTCCGTGATCATCGGCGGCCTGGTGATGGCGGCCGGCCAGTTCGTGCTCGCGTATTCGCTGCCGGGCAGCATCGCGCTGTTCTACGTGGGCCTGGCCCTGCTGATCATCGGCAACGGCTTCTTCAAGCCCAACATCTCCACCATGGTCGGCGACTTCTACGCCGAGGGCGATGCGCGCCGCGACGGCGCCTTCACCATCTTCTACATGGGCATCAATGCCGGCGCCTTCATCGCGCCCCTGGTGTGCTCGACGCTCGGCGAGGATCCGGCCTACGGCTGGCGCTGGGGCTATTTCGCCGCGGGCTGCGGCATGCTGCTCTCGGTCCTGATCCAGGCGGTGCTGGCCGAGCGCTTCCTGGGCGACATCGGCAAGCAGCCCGCCGCCCTGCGCTCGCTCGCCGCCTCGGGCGGCACGCACCAGCCGCTCACCTCCGAAGAGCGCGACCGCCTGCGCGTGATCTTCATGCTGTTCGTGTTCGTGGTGCTGTTCTGGGCCGCGTTCGAACAGGCCGGGGGACTGATGAACCTCTACGCCGCCGACAAGACCGACCGCATGGTCGGCGCGTTCGAGGTGCCGGCCGGCTGGTTCCAGTCGCTCAACCCCCTGTTCATCGTGCTGCTCGGTCCGGTGTTCTCCATGCTGTGGGCGCGCCTGGGCCAGAGCGGGCGCAACCCGCCCACGCCGAAGAAGATGATCTGGGGCCTGCTGCTGACGGGCATCGGCTTCGTCGCGATGGTCGGCGCCGTGTACGACCAGGCCGCCACGGGCAAGGCGCACATGGGCTGGCTGGTCATCGCCTACCTGTTCCACACCATGGGTGAGCTGTGCATCTCGCCGGTGGGCCTGAGCATGGTGACCAAGCTCGCGCCGCTGAGGCTCGCCAGCCTGATGATGGGCGTGTGGTTCCTGATCAACTTCGTCGCGAACTACCTGGCGGGCCTGCTCGGTTCCTTCGCCGAGCACCTGGGCGAACTCGCCATCTTTGGCGGGCTGGCGGCCACGCTCGGCGTGTTCGCGGTGGTGCTGTGGCTGCTCTCCGGTACGCTCGTGACCTGGATGCACGGCGCCGAGAAGGTGCGCGCGGCCTGAGGGTCGCGCGTTCCGGCATAGGCCCCGGGCACCGCATGCATGCCTGACATTCCTGTCCCGATCGGCAACGCCGGTCGCCACTACCATGGTCCACGGCCCAGGGCCTGGCGCAACCGAGGGAGATCCTGCAGATGAGCGTCGCCGGCAGCAACCAAGCGTTCAATCCGCCGCCCGCGCTGGGCGAGGTGATGGGGCATCCCAAGCAGCTGTGGATGCTGTTCGGCGCCGAGTTCTGGGAGCGCTTCTGCTACTACGGCATGCGCGCCCTGCTGGCCGTGTACGTGGCGACCACGTTCTTCTCGCACCTGCCCGACGGCGAAGCGCGCGCGCAGGCGAGCCTGACCTACGGCGGCTACACCTCGCTGGTGTACGCCACCGGCATCTTCGGCGGCTTCGTGGCCGACCGGTACCTCGGCTACCAGCGTTCGATCCTGGTCGGCGGATTCCTGATGGCCGTGGGCATGTTCATGCTGCTCTCGACCGAACTGCACATGTTCCTGATCGGCCTGGCCGTGATCGTCGCGGGCAACGGCCTGTTCAAGCCCAACATCTCCACCATGGTCGGCATGCTCTACGCGCCGGGCGATGCGCGCCGGGATTCGGGCTTCACCATCTTCTACATGGGCATCAACGCCGGCGCGTTCTTCGCGCCGATCGTGTGCGCCACCTGGATCGGCGCCACCTACGGCTACAAGTACGGCTTCCTCGCCGCGGGCATCGGCATGATCTTCGGCCTGATGGTGTTCCAGTTCCTCAAGGGCATGCTCGGCCACGTGGGCAAGGAGCCGGCCGGGCGCGAGAGTTACACGCCCGTGTTCGTGGTACTCGGCGGCGCGGCGCTCGCGGTGCCGGTGATCTACCTGCTGTTGAGCAAGAGCGCGATCCTCGGCTACGTGCTGATGTCGATGATGGGGGCGCTCGCGCTGTACTTCATCGTGAGCGGCATCCGCAGCGGCGACAAGGTGCAGATGCACCGCTACATCGCCATGCTCATCCTGTTCATGGCGAACACGCTGTTCTGGGCGCTGTTCGAGCAGGCGGGCTCCTCGATGAACTTCCTGGCGCGCGACTTCGTCGATGCGCCGTTCAACTTCGCGCTGTTCCAGTCTGCCAACCCGCTGTTCATCATCGCGCTGGCGCCGGTGTTCGCCATGCTCTGGCCGATCCTGGACCGCAAGGGCGTGAACCCCTCGATCCCGCGCAAGTTCGCGCTCGCGCTGATCGGCGTGGGCTTCGGCTTCTACATCCTCGTGCTCGCCATCAACGCCACGCCCGACGGCGCCAAGGTGTTCTGGGTGATGCTGGCGCTCACCTACCTGATCCACACCATGGCCGAGCTCTGCCTGTCGCCGATCGGCCTGAGCATGGTCACCAAGCTCGCCTCGCAGAAGGAGGTGGGCATGGCCATGGGCGGCTGGTTCCTCTCCACCGCGATGGCGAACTACTTCGCCGGCGTGATCGCGGCCGTGGCCTCCGGCGGCGGCCACGGCGAGGAGGCGAGCTCGCTGACCCAGTACGCGACCGTGTTCAACCAGCTCTGGTGGCTCGGCCTGATCATCGGCGGCGCGTTCTTCCTGCTGGCGCCGTTGATCAACAAGCTGATGCACGGGGTGAAGTAGCGCCCGATCCGGGGCGCGTACCCGTCGCGTGGCACGACCTGGACGCATCCGTTCGCGGGGGGTGCGTCCGAGACCTTGGGTCCCCCGTTTCGTGCCCACGACGCGACCGTCTTCCTGTCGCGAGGCGGCGCGGCGTTCACTGTAGGAGCGCGCTTCAGCGCGCGATCTTTTCCGACACGCCTGCGCAGTCGTGATGCGAAAGGATCGCGCGCTGAAGCGCGCTCCTACAGTTCCTCGCGTCGCTTGCCCGGGTGTCGACGGACGCGCCCTACGAGGGGGGCTTCCCCGGGCCTTCGTAGCGCCGGTTGAACTCGCCGATCGCGGCGATCGCGGCGGAGAGCGCCTCGCGTTCGGGTTCGGGCAGGTGCGGGTTCCACAGGTCGAAGATCAGCACCACGCGCACCTGGTTGCTCTGGTTCCAGGCTTCGTGCACGAAGGAATCGTCGAACACCAGGCAGCGGCCTTCCTGCCAGGGCCGCGCGCTGCCGCCGGCGGCGAGCGCGCCGCATTCGGGCGGCACGATCAGCGGCAGGTGCGCGATCAGGCGACCGTTGATCACGCCGGTGTGCGGCGGGATGTGCGTGCCCGGGCGCAGCACGGAGAACAGCACCTCGGGGCCGTGGTCGGGGATGCGAAGCAGCGGCAGCGCGTCGATCGCGGCGGCGGTGCGCGGGCATCGGCGGCAGTGCGCCTCGATGCGCTCGCCGTGGCGGTGGAAGTGGTAGCCGGTCCAGCGCACGGAACGATTCAGTTCCTGCCACATGACGGCAGCCGGCGCGGTGTCGGGCATGTCGACATAGGGCGCGAGTTCCCCGCCGTCCTCGGCCAGGACCGCGAGCAGTTCCGAGCGGATCGCATCGGTTTCGGCCTCGAGCGCGGCGAGGAACGGGAACTGCTCGCGCTCGAACCAGGGCTGTGCCGGCAACCCGGGCACGAACAGGAAACTCGGGCGCTGCAGCGGCGGCATGGGCAGTGCGGGCCCTCCCTCGTAGCGGGCGCGCACCGCCTCGAGCACGCGCGCGACCGCGCCGGCGCCATGCCTTGCCACGACCGGGGCCAGCGCCTCGTGCACCCCGTACGCGCGCGCCTCGCGCACGAACTCGATCGCCGATTCCAAGCGTGCGCGATGGGGCGCGGGCAGCGAGGGCAGGCGCGCGAGCCAGCCGGTACGTTCGGCCGCGGCCAGGCCGGGCACGGTGCAGCGCAGCGCCTGCTCGCGGTTGCCGAGCGCACGCTCCATCGCGCCGCGCGCGACCAGCGCCATCAAGAGCGCGGGATCGAGCACCTGCGCGCGGAAGTACGCATCGCGCGCGCCCGCGAAGTCGGAGAGCGACTCGCGCGCCGTGCCCAGGTGGAACTGCAGCAGCGCCGACTCCGGCGCCTCGCGCGCGCCCTGCTCGGCCAGGCGGCAGGCCTCGGCGTCGTCGCCACGGGCGGCCGCGAGCGCGATCAGCGCGTTGTAGGCCTCCTCGTGTCCCGGGGTGGCGCGCACGAGCGCGAGCGCGAGCCGTCCGGCTTCCACGGCGTCCCCGCGGCGCAGGGCGTCGGCGAGGGCGGCGGAGGGCTGTCGATCGCTCGGGGTCACGGTCGCTCGCGTGTCGTGGGCCGCGCAAGGCTACATCGGGATCCGGCCATCCCGCAGCGCCGCGTTCAAACCGCCTCGAGGGCCGTCGCGCCGAGCTTGTCCAGGATGCGCGCGAGCACGCGGCGCTCATCGGCGTCCAGGCGTTCGATCAGGCTGCGCTCGTAGGCGAGCGCGCGCGGCGCGATCTGTTCGTACACGCGCCGGCCCGCGGTGGACAGGCGCAGCACCGAGCGGCGCCGGTCGTCCTCGTGCAGTTCGCGCACCACGCGGCCCGCGTCGACCAGGCGGTTCACCGCGCGGCTCACCGCGACCTTGTCCATCGCCGTGCGATCGGCCACCTCGCTCGCGGAGATCCCCGCGTAGCGGCCGAGCACCGCGATCACGCGCCATTCGGTGACCGAGAGGTCGTGGCGCTCCGCGTACTCGCGCGCGATCGCCTGGCTGATGGTGTTGGAGAGCACCGAGAGCCGGTAGGGGAGGAAGTTTTCCAGTTCGAGCACGGTCGACGGGTCCGCTTGCAATTAGTTTCAGGTGAAACTAATATGGGGTCCACCAGGATTGCAAGTGCCGCGCCAGGCGAGGGCCCGCGGTACGCGCGATCCGTCGCGCTTTCCGGGAGGAACCATGTCCGCGCACGTCCACGCCACCCCAGCCGCCACGACCACGGCGCCGCCGGCGCTGTTCGCCAATCCCCTCGGCATCAACGGCTTCGAGTTCGTCGAATTCGCCGCGCCGGACGCCGCCGGCCTGCACGCGCTGTTCCGGCGCATGGGCTTCACTGCCGTCGCGCGCCACCGCAGCAAGGCGATCACGCGCTACCGCCAGGGCGCGGTGAACTTCCTGGTGAACGAGGAGCCCGACTCCTTCGCGGCCGACTTCGCGGCCCAGCACGGCCCCAGCGCGTGCGGATTCGCCATCCGCGTGCGCGACGGCGAGGAAGTGCTGGCCGAGACCTGCGCCCGCGGCGCCGAGCCGATGGCGCACAAGGCGCACACGCGCGCGATCGACGCGCCGGTGATCAAGGGCATCGGCGACTGCATGCTGTACCTGTGCACCGACGGCGTCGATCCCTTCGTGGCGGACTACGAGTTCCAGCCCGGCGTCGAACGCGAGCCGATCGGCTTCGGGCTCACCTTCATCGACCACCTCACGCACAACCTCTACTTCGGCAACATGGCGAAGTGGGCGGACTACTACGAGCGCCTGTTCGGGTTCCGGGAGATCCGCTACTTCGACATCAAGGGCGCGAAGACCGGCCTGGTGTCCAAGGCGATGACGGCGCCGGACGGCATCGTGCGCATCCCGCTGAACGAGTCCTCGGACCCCAAGTCGCAGATCAACGAGTACCTCGACCAGTATCACGGCGAGGGCATCCAGCACATCGCCTGCTTCACCGACGACATCTACGCGACAATCACCGCGATGCGCGCCGCCGGCGTGACGTTCCTCAACACGCCCGACACCTACTACGACGTGATCGACATGCGCATCCCCGACCACGGCGAGGACGTGGCGCGGATGAAGGAACTGAGGATCCTGATCGACGCCGATCCGGAGACCAAGCAGAAGAAGCTGCTGCAGATCTTCACCGAGACGAACATCGGCCCGATCTTCTTCGAGATCATCCAGCGCAAGGGCAACGAGGGCTTCGGCGAGGGCAACTTCCAGGCCCTGTTCGAGAGCATCGAACGCGACCAGATGCGCCGCGGCGTGCTGTGATGCATGTCGGCGGCCAGCTCGACGCATAGGGTGCGTCTTGGACGCGCCCGCACGTTCCCGCATCACGTGCGTCTTGGACGCACCCTCAAATCTGGATCAGGTGCGTCCGAGACGCACCCTACGTCCGGTCGCCAGGACCGGGAAGGGATGACAGGCACATGAACCTCCAGACCCGCACGGAGCTGGCGCTCGACACCCGGATCTCGTACCAATCCGGCTTCGGCAACGAGTTCGCCACCGAACGCCTGCCCGGCGTGCTGCCCGTGGGCATGAACTCGCCGCAGCGCGCGAGCTACGGGCTCTATGCCGAGCAGATCTCGGGTACCGCATTCACGGCGCCGCGCCACCAGAACCGCCGTACCTGGTGCTATCGCATCCGTCCGGGCGCGCTGCACGCGCCGTTCGAGCCGATGCCCGAAGCGGCGTTCCACAACTGCTTCGACGAACTGCCCGCGACGCCGAACCAACTGCGCTGGGGCGCGCGCGCGCTGCCCGAGGCGGAGACGGACTTCGTCGATGGCCTGTGGACCATCGCCGGCAACGGCGGTCCGGCCGGGCAGGGCGGCATCGGCATCCACCTGTACGCGGCGAACCGCTCGATGCGCGCGCGACATCTGGTGAACTCGGATGCGGAAATGCTGGTCGTGCCGCAGCAGGGTCGGCTCAGGATCGCGACCGAGATGGGCGTGCTGGAGGTCGAGCCGCAGGAGATCGCGATCGTCCCGCGCGGCATCCGCTTCCGCGTGGAACTGCCCGACGGCAGCGCGCGCGGCTACGTGTGCGAGAACTTCGGCGCGCACGTGCGCCTGCCGGAGCTGGGCCCGATCGGCTCGAACGGCCTGGCGAACGCGCGCGACTTCCTCGCGCCGGTCGCGGCCTACGAGGACGTGGAAGGCGAGTACGAGCTCGTCAACAAGTTCCAGGGCCGGCTGTGGTCGGCGCGCATGGGGCATTCGCCGCTCGACGTGGTGGGCTGGCACGGCAACTACACGCCGGTGAAGTACGACCTGCGCCGCTACAACACCATCGGCTCGATCAGCTACGACCATCCCGACCCGTCGATCTTCACCGTGCTCACCTCGCCCAGCGACACCGCGGGCGTGGCGAACCTCGACTTCGTGATCTTCCCGCCGCGCTGGCTCGTGGCCGAGAACACCTTCCGCCCGCCCTGGTACCACCGCAACGTGGCGAGCGAGTTCATGGGCCTGGTGCACGGCATCTACGATGCGAAGGAGGAAGGCTTCGTGCCCGGCGGCGCCTCCCTGCACAACTGCATGAGCGCGCACGGTCCCGACGCGGACGTGTTCGCGAAGGCGAGCAGGTCGGATACCGCGAAGCCCCAGCACATCGTCGACACCATGGCCTTCATGTTCGAGACGCGGATGCCGATCCATCCCGTGCGCCAGGCGATGGCATCGCCCACGCTGCAGAAGGACTATTGGCAGTGCTGGCAGGGTCTGCGCCGGCATTTCGATCCCGCGCGACCCTGAGCGGGTTCGCCGCGCCATCGTCCTCGCGCGGCGGCAGCGACCACCCTCCCGACCCGATCGATCAACGGAACCCCAGATGAAACTCGCATCACTCAAGGAAGGCGGTCGGGACGGCACGCTCGTCGTGGTCAGCCGCGACCTGTCGCGCGCCGTGCGCGTGCCGCTGGTCGCGCCCACGCTGCAGCGTGCGCTGGAGGACTGGTCGAACCTGGCGCCGCGCCTGAACCACGTGTACGAGGTGCTGCAGGCCAGCCCGGCGGAGACCATCAACGGCGAGCCCGTGTTCGCGCTCGATCCCGCCACGCTCGCCGCACCGCTGCCGCGCGCCTACGAGTTCGTGGACGGCAGCGCCTACCTGCCGCATGTCGAGCGCGTGCGCCGCGCGCGCAAGGCCGAGGTGCCGGAGAGCTTCTACGTCGATCCGCTCATGTACCAGGCCGTGAGCGCCGGCTTCTACGGCCCTCGCGACGCGATCCGGGTGCCGGACGTGGCCTATGGCATCGACCTCGAGGCCGAGGTGGTCGTGGTCACCGACGACGTGCCCATGGCGGTGACGCCCGAGCATGCGCGCGAGCACATCCAGCTGATCGGGCTGGTGAACGACGTCTCGCTCAGGAATCTCATCCCCGACGAACTCGCGAAGGGCTTCGGCTTCGTGCAGTCCAAGCCGCGCTCCACCCTCTCGCCGGTGTTCGTGACGCCCGACGAACTGGGCGAGGCCTGGCAGGACTGCAAGGTGCACCGGCCGCTCGTCAGCCACCTCGACGACACCTGGTTCGGCGCACCCGAGTGCGGCGTCGACATGCAGTTCAATTTCGCCCAACTCGTCGCGCACGCGGCCAAGACCCGCCCCCTGGGTGCCGGGACGATCGTCGGTTCGGGCACGATCGCGAACCAGGACGAGTCCAAGGGCGCCTCCTGCCTGGCGGAGAAGCGGGTGCTCGAGATCATCCGGGACGGCAAGCCGAGTACGCCGTTCCTGCAGCACGGCAGCCGGGTGCGCATCGAAATGTTCGACGCCCAGGGCGAGAGCATCTTCGGTGCCATCGACCAGCAGGTACAGGTCGGCTGACCCCGGGCCTCCCCGACCGTCGCGGCGGGCCGTTCGGAACCTGCTTGTTGGGCTGGCGGCCGTGCGTTAGATTCGGGTGATACGCGGGCTCCGTCCGCGTGGTGCGCACGTGGGGAGGAACCGCGATGACGGTCGAAGTCCTGAAGCTCTACAGTTTCTGGCGCTCGAGCGCGGCCTATCGCGCCCGCATCGCGCTCAACCTCAAGGGACTGAGCTACGAACTGATCCCGGTGAACCTCGCGGCGAACGGCGGCGAGCAGCACGCGGCCTCGTTCCACGAGGTCAACCCGCAGGAACTGATCCCGGTGCTCGTGCATGGCGAGCGACACATCCGCCAGTCGATGGCGATCGTGGAGTACCTGGAGGAGTCCTTCGACGGCCCGCGCCTGCTGCCCGTGACCGCGCGCGAACGTGCGCGCGCGCGTGCCCTGGCGCAGTCCATCGCCTGCGACATCCACCCGATCAACAACCTGCGCGTGCTGCAGTACCTCGAGCGCGAGTTCAACGTGCCGCTGGAGGAACGCGAGCGCTGGGTGCGGCACTGGATCGAGCGCGGATTCGCCGCGTTCGAGGAGATGCTGGCGAGCAATCCGTCCACCGGCGAGTACTGCGAAGGCGACGCGCCCAGCATCGCCGACGTGTGCCTGGTCCCCCAGGTCTTCAACGCGATCCGCTTCTCGGTCGACATGGTGCCGTACCCCACCATCCGCGCGATCTACGCCCGCTGCCTGAAGCTCGACGAGTTCGAGACGGCGCGGCCGGAGAACCAGCCGGATGCGCCGAAGGCGTAAGGACCAGGACCTGGCCTCCGTTCCCTTCTCCCCGCCCACGGGGAGAAGGTGGCCCGCAGGGCCGGATGAGGGGCGCCCCGCCAAGCACCGCGTTGATTGATGCGTAGCGCAGGATGCCCCTCACCCTGCCCTCTCCCCGCGAGCGGGAGAGGGGAAGCGTCGCGAGCGGTCAGTTGCGGGTGCGCGTGCGAGCGCGGCCGGGCACGGCTGGTGGAGCGCGGTTCAGGCGCACGCAGTCGCTCATCGCGACTGATGGTGATACGCGGTTCGAGCGCCTAGAACGCGTTCGGATCGTACGGATCCGGCCCACCCAGCGCACCGCCCTCGCCGCCGCCTTCCGCGAGGCGGATCTTCAGCGCCAGGCCGTCGCGCGAGTCGGCCTTGCGCAGCGCCTCCTCGAGCTCCACCTTGCCTTCGCGATAGAGCGCGTACAGCGCCTGGTCGAAGGTCTGCATGCCTTCCTGGAGGCTGCGGTCCATCGCTTCCTTGACCTCGTGCACCTGCCCGCGGCGGATGAGGTCGCGGATCATCGGCGTGTTGATCAGGATCTCCACGGCCGGCACGCGCTTGCCGTCCTTGCCCATGACCAGGCGGAGCGAGATCACCGCCTTGAGGTTCAGGGACAGGTTCATCAGGATGTTCTTGTGCGCCGACTCCGGGAAGAAGTTCAGGATGCGCTCGAGCGTCTGGTCGGCGTTGTTCGAGTGCAGCGTCGCCAGGCACAGGTGGCCGGTCTCGGAGAACGCGATGGAGGCTTCCATCGTGGTCGTGTCCAGGATCTCGCCGATCAGGATCACGTCGGGCGCCTCGCGCATGGCGTTGCGCAGGGCGGAGTGGTAGCTGTGGGTGTCGAGGCCCACTTCGCGCTGGTTGACGATGGACTTCTTGTGCCGGTGCAGGAACTCGATCGGGTCCTCGATGGTGAGGATGTGGCCCGAGGTGTGCTGGTTGCGGTGGTCGATCATCGCGGCGAGCGCTGTGGACTTGCCCGACCCGGTGGAGCCGACCACGAGGATGAGGCCGCGCGGCTCCATCACGAGGTCCTTGATGATCTGCGGCAGGCGCAGGGCCTCGATCGAGGGGATCTCGCTCTTGATCGCGCGGATCACCATGCCCACTTCGCCGCGCTGCTTGAACACGTTCACGCGGAAACGGCCGGCGTCCTTCACCGCCAGCGCCATGTTCATCTCGAGGTCGCGCTCGAACGCAGGCACCTGGCCCTCGTCCATGAGCGAGTACGCGATCTTCTTCACCATGCCGCCGGGCAGGCCGGTGTTGCCCAGGGGGTAGAGCTTGCCTTCGACCTTGATGTGCACGGGGGCGCCGGTCGTCAGGAACATGTCCGACGCGCCCTTTTCCGTCATCAGCTTCAGGAAATAGCCGATATCCATGGTCCACCTCGTGACGATGCCCGTCGGACCCCGGCAGCGGACCGACCGGTCTGGCGCGTTGCAATCCCCGGAGCGCATTCCGACAATAGCAAAAGCCCTAGTGGCCGGCATCCGGGGGTCGCGGTTCATCTGTGACGGGGTTCACAGCCTGGGTCGCCGACACCGAGTTTTGCCCCGGAGGGGGGCGAGGGTTCAGATGGCTCCGGTACCCTGCGCGGCGCGTCGGCACGGGGTCGACGTGGATATCCACCGAGGTTGCGCCCGATGATCCGAACGCTGGTGCTCGCCGTTGCCCTGGTAGCCGCCGGGCCCGCCTGGTCCGCCGCCAAGGAACCGCCTCCCGTGTTCGCCGAGGCCGCCCGCGCCTTGGCCGATGCCGAGGCCGCCGGTGCGGCCGACTACGCCCCCATGGAAGTGGGATTCGCGCGCGAACGGCTGGACCGCGCGAACGCGCTGTGGGCCAAGCGCGACCAGCGTGGCGCAACGCGCGTGGCCGAACAGGCGCGCGCCGACGCCCGCCTCTCGCTCGCGAAGTGCCGTGCCGGCAAGGCGCGCGCGGCGCTGGAGGCCGCGCGGGCGGAGAACGAGCGGCTCCGGCGCGAACTGCTCGGCCGAGGCGAATCCTGATGCGCCGGCTGTTCGCCACGATCGCCCTGGCCGCCCTGCTCGCGAGCGGTGGCGCCTGGGCGGCGAAGCGCGACCTCGACGTGGAGCGGCTGACCGCCAGCCTCGCGCGCGTCGCGGACGATCCGGCGCTCGCCACGCTCGCGCCGGCCGAGCTGGGCGGCGCCCGCGCGGCGCTCGAGGCCCTGCTCAAGGCGCGCGGCAAGGACGAGCGGCAGCACCTGCTGTACCTGGCGGAGCGTGCCGTGGATACCGTCCAGGCGGTGGTCGAGGCGGTGCAATCGGAGCGCGAACTGGTCAATGTCGAGCGCGAGCACGACCGCATCCTGCTGCAGGCCGCGCAGCGCGACGCGGAGCTGGCGCGGATCGAGACCGAGAAGATGCGCGTGCAGTCGATGGCGCAGGAGGAGGAGGCCGAGCGTGCGCGCGAGGATGCCGAATCCGCGCGCGTGCAGTCCGAGCAGGCGGCGCGCGACCTCGAGGCCGCGCTCGCGACCGCCGAGCAGGCCAAGCGCCTGGCCCAGGCCCAGGCCGAGGAGACCGCCCTCGCGCGCAAGGAAGCCGAGCTCTCCCGCGCCGCGGTGGACTCGCTGCGCGAACAGATGAGCCGGCTCGGCACCCGCCAGGGCGAGCGCGGCCTGGTGATGACGCTCGGCGATTTCGTGTTCTCCGCGGGCTCGGCCACGCTGCAGCCCGAGGTCGCCCGCAACCTCGGTCCGGTGCTGCGCTTCGTCAACAGCGACAAGGCCAAGCCCGTGCTGATCGAGGGTTATACCGACGATCGCGGCAGTGAACGGTTGAACCTGGAGTTGTCCCAGAAGCGCGCCGACGCCTTGCGTCGCGCGCTGATCAGCGGCGGCGTGCCGGCCAAGCGCGTGAAGGCGGTAGGTCGAGGCGAGAGCGATCCGGTCGCTGCGAACGATTCCCCGGAGGGGCGTGCGCAGAACCGACGGGTGGAGATCACGCTCGAGGAGTCCGGCGGCTGACGGGCACCGCCGGCACCGCGAAACCGGGGCCGAGAACGAAGGTTTTTCCGGTGGCCGTGACCGTCGCGGATGCTACGCAAGTTGCTGTTTATAATAACTTTTACAGGATCCTAACGGACCCCGGACGCGTGCGATTCCCAGCGCCGCCGCGACGCATTGCGATGCACATTGCCACGCCCCGAAAAAAGGCGTAGGTTCATTCCCAACGCTCGCGTCCCAGCAGCGTAGACAGCCCCCCAGACATGCGCCTGAACTGCCCTCAGCAGGAAGCCGCCGCCTCAAATCACGAGGCGCGGCGGCGTGATTGCGCCGCCGCGCAACCGTCTGGATGCCCAACCCCCAGCACGCGACCACGTTCCGGCGACCACGCCGGGGCGCGCGCCGTCGTGCCCGTTTCCTGACAAGGAGAAAGGCCGATGTTCGAAGGTCAGCAGAAAGAGGTCGACGCGCTGATGAGCGCCGATACGGAGTTCCGCAGCCTGTACCTCAGGCACCGCGAGCTGAAGAAGCAGGTGCTCGACGCGGAACTCGGCGTGCTTCCGCTGGACGACCTGTCGCTGGTGAAGCTCAAGAAGGAGAAACTCTGGGCGAAGGACAAGCTGACGGCGATGTGGGAACGGCATCATTCGGACGCCCATCATTAGCGGGCGCACGAAGCAGGATTCCGGAACGGGCCCGCGATGCGGGCCCGTTTCATTTGGGGGCTTTGTGAAAAGGGGCCAGAGGGAATATTCACCGAATATTCCCTCTGGCCCCTTTTCACACTCCGTTATCATGGCGCCCCCTGCGCCAGACGATGCCCGCCGATGAGCGTCCACGAAAGTGTCCTGGAGTTGATCGGCTGCACGCCCATGGTGCGCGTGCGCAACATCGACACCGGTCCGTGCGAGCTGTATCTCAAGCTCGAGGCGTCGAACCCCGGCGGCTCGATCAAGGACCGCATCGGCCTGAGCATGATCGAGGCGGCCGAACGCGACGGAAAGATCAAGCCCGGCGACACGCTCGTGGAGGGCACGGCCGGCAACACCGGCATCGGCCTCGCCCTGGTCGCGCAGCAGAAGGGCTACCGCCTGGTGCTTGTCGTGCCCGACAAGATGAGCCGAGAGAAGATTTTCAACCTCAAGGCCATGGGCGCCGAGGTGGTGCTCACGCGCTCGGACGTGGCGAAGGGGCATCCGCAGTACTACCAGGACCTCGCGCAGCAGATCGCGAACGAGACGCCGGGCGCGTACTTCATCAACCAGTTCGGCAATCCCGACAACCCGCGTGCGCACGAGGAGAGCACCGGCCCCGAGATCTGGGAGCAGATGCAGGGCAGGCTCGACGCGATCGTGTTCGGCGTGGGCTCCAGCGGCACCATGACCGGCCTCTCGCGCTACTTCGCGCGCGTCGCGCCGGACGTGGAACTGGTGATCGCCGACCCGGTGGGCTCCATCCTCGCCCAGTACATCAACGAGGGCACGCTCTCGACCAAGAGCGCGAGCTGGATGGTGGAGGGCATCGGCGAGGACTTCCTGCCGCCGATCAGCGACTTCACGCGCGTCAAGCGCGCCTACGCGATCAGCGACAAGGAGAGCTTCCTCGCCGGACGCGAACTGCTGCAGAAGGAAGGCGTGCTCGGCGGCTCCTCGACCGGCACGCTGCTCGCCGCCTCGCTCCAGTATTGCCGTGCGCAGACCGCGCCCAAGCGCGTGGTCACGTTCGCCTGCGACACCGGCAACAAGTACCTCTCCAAGATGTACAACGACTACTGGATGCTGGACAACGGCTTCCTCGCGCGCGAACAGCACGGCGACCTGCGCGACCTCATCGTGCGCCCGTACTCGCAGCGCGACACGGTCGTGGTCGGCCCGCAGGAGCCGATCACCACCGCGTACCAGCGCATGAAGCTGTACGACGTGTCCCAGCTGCCGGTGATGGAGGGCGACCGCATCGTGGGCATCGTGGACGAGTCCGACGTGCTGCTGCACGTGTACGGCAACGAGGCGAAGTTCCGCGATCCCGTGTCCACCGCCATGGTCTCCAAGCTCGACCGCCTCGACGTGCATTCCCCGATCGAGCGCCTGCTCACCGTGTTCGACCGCGGCCATGTCGCGATCGTGGTGGACGGGGAGCGTTTCCTGGGATTGATCACCCGCATCGACCTGTTGAATTACCTCAGGCGGCGGGCGGGGTGAGGAACGAACGAGGGCCCAGGGGCGAAGGACTGGAGCGGCGCCGCACTTCGCTAGTCCCTGGCCCCTAGGCCCTCCTGCCTATCCCCGCCAATCCCCCCATATTCGAAACCGTCCGGAGTCCCTCATGACCTCATCGACGTCCCAAGGCCTCGGCACCCGCGCCATCCACGCGGGCCAGTCGCCCGACCCCAGCACCGGTGCGGTGATGACGCCGATCTACGCGACCTCGACCTACGTGCAGAGCAGCCCCGGCGTGCACCAGGGCTACGAGTACTCGCGTTCGCACAACCCCACGCGCTTCGCGTACGAGCGCTGCGTGGCGGCCCTGGAAGGCGGCACGCGCGGCTACGCGTTCGCCTCCGGGCTCGCGGCCACCAGCACGGTGCTCGATACGCTCGACTCCGGCAGCCACGTGATCTGCATGGACGACGTCTACGGCGGCACGTTCCGGCTGTTCGAGCGCGTGCGCAAGCGCTCGGCCGCGCTCCAGTTCAGCTACGTGGACCTGACCGATCGCGCCGCGTTCGAGGGCGCGCTGCGCGACAACACGAAGCTGGTGTGGATCGAGACGCCGACGAACCCGCTATTGAAGATCGTCGACATCGCCGGCATCGCGGCCGTCGCACGCCGGCGCGGCGTGCGCGTGGCCGTGGACAACACCTTCGCCACGCCCATGCTGCAGCGGCCGCTGGAGCAGGGCGCGCACCTGGTCATGCACTCGGCCACGAAGTACCTCAACGGGCACTCCGACATGGTCGGCGGCATGGTCGTGGTCGGCGACGATGCGGAACTCGCCGAACAGATGACCTTCCTGCAGAACGCCGTGGGCGGCGTGCAGGGGCCGTTCGATTCCTTCCTCGCCCTGCGCGGCCTCAAGACCCTGCACCTGCGCATGAAGGCGCACTGCGCGAACGCGATGGAACTGGCGCAGTGGCTGGAGAAGCATCCCGCCGTCGAACGCGTGCTGTATCCGGGCCTCGCCTCGCATCCGCACCACGCCCTGGCGAAGCGGCAGATGTCGGACTACGGCGGCATGCTGAGCATCTACGTGAAGGGCGGCCTGGAAGCCGCGCGGCGGATGATGGAGCGCTGCACGCTGTTCGCGCTGGCCGAATCGCTCGGCGGCGTGGAGAGCCTGGTCAACCACCCCGCGATCATGACCCACGCCTCCGTACCGCCGGAGAACCGCGCGCGCCTGGGCATCCACGACAACCTCGTGCGGTTGTCGGTGGGCGTGGAAGATGTCGAGGACCTGCGGGCGGAGCTGGCCGAAGCTCTTTCGTAGCGCGGCGTGCGGCGCCGCCGCTCTTCGCGGCATTTCGCATCGCGTGGCTGTAGCTAGAGCGCCGGAGAGCGCCCTCGGCGCACTCCGGCCTACGAGGTGAGGTCGGGCAGGTTCCGATAGAGCTCCAGCGCCTGCGGATTCGCCAGCGCGTCGGTGTTCTTCACCGGACGGCCGTGGATCACGTTGCGCACGGCGAGTTCGGTGATCTTGCCTGAGATGGTGCGCGGGATGTCGGCGACCTGGATCACCTTCGCCGGCACGTGGCGCGGCGTGGTGTTCTCGCGGATCGCGCGGCGGATGCGGTCGCGCAGGGCGTCGTCGAGCACGAGGCCCTCGCGCAGGCGCACGAACAGCAGCACGCGCACGTCGTTGTCCCAGTCCTGGCCCACCGCGATGCTCTCCAGCACCTCAGGCACGCGCTCGACCTGGCGGTAGATCTCGGCCGTGCCGATGCGCACGCCGCCGGGATTGAGCACGGCGTCCGAACGCCCGAGGATGACGAGGCCCTCGTGCTCGGTCAGCAGCGCGTAGTCGCCGTGGCACCACACGTTCTCGACCTGGGCGAAATACGCGGCGTGGTAGCGGCTGCCGTCGTCATCGTTCCAGAAGCCCACCGGCATGCACGGGAACGGCGCGGTGCAGGCGAGTTCGCCCGGCTGCTCGCGCACGGCATTGCCATTCTCGTCCAGGATCTCGACGCGCAGGCCGAGCCCGCGGCACTGGAGTTCGCCCTTGTAGACCGGCAGCAGCGGATTGCCCAGCGCGAAGCACGAAATGATGTCGGTGCCGCCGGAGATCGAGGCGAGCAGCAGGCGCGGCTTGATGTCGCGGTAGACGTACTCGAAGCTCTCGGGCGCGAGCGGCGAGCCGGTGGACAGCACGGTCTTGAGGTTCAGGAGCTTGTGCGTCTGCGCCGGCTTCACGCCCGCCTTCTCGATCGCCGCCAGCCACTTCGCGCTGGTGCCGAACACGCTCACGCCCACCTCGTCCGCGAGGTCCCACATCGCGTTGCCGTCGGGATGCGAGGGCGAGCCGTCGTACAGCACGACGGTCGCGCCCACGGCCAGGCCGGAGACCAGCCAGTTCCACATCATCCAGCCGCACGTCGTGTAGTAGAGGATCCTGTCCTCGCGCTTGAGATCCGTGTGCAGCACCAGTTCCTTGAGGTGCTGGATCAGGGTGCCGCCGGTGCCGTGCACGATGCACTTGGGCACGCCGGTCGTGCCCGAGGAGTACATGATGTACAGCGGATGGTCGAACGCGCACGGCTCGTACGCGATCGGCGCGGGCGCGTAGGGCGCGACGAAATCCGCGAGCGCGATGGCGCGCGACACGGATTCGAGCGAGGCCGGCGCCTCGCAGTACGGCACCACGACCACGCGCTCGATCGACCCGATCACGGCCACGATCGCGCGCACGCGCTCGAGGCAGTCGTGGCGCTTGCCGCCGTAGGCGTAGCTCGCGGCGGTGAACAGCACCTTGGGCTCGATCTGGCCGAAGCGGTCGACCACGCCGTTGATGCCGAAGTCGGGAGAGCAGGAACTCCAGATCGCGCCGATGCTGGTGGTGGCGAGCATGGCCACGACCGTCTCGGGCACGTTGGGCATGAAGCCCGCGACGCGGTCGCCCTTGACCACGCCGGCCGCGCGCAGGGCCTGCGCGAGCCGCGAAACGTGCTCGGTCAGCTCCGCGTAGCTCAGTTCACTCGCGTGCCCGGCTTCGCCACGGAACACGAGCGCGGCGCGCTCGTCGCGGTGGCGCAGCAGGTTCTGCGCGAAGTTCAGGCGCACGTTGGGGAACCAGCGCGCGCCGGGCATGCGGTCGCCATCCACCAGCACCGGCTCGCGTTCACCCGACGCGCGGATGCCGCAGAAATCCCACACCGCCGTCCAGAAGCGTTCGGGGTGGCGGATGGAGAACTCGTACAGCTCGACGTAGTTCGTGACCATCGCATCCACGTCGTTGCCGACGAAGCGGATGAACCGGCTCAGGTTCGCGCGCTCGATGCGCTCCGGACTCGGCGTCCACAGTGGTTGCGTCATGCGTTCCCCCGGCGTTGCGCCCGCGTTCTATTGCAGTGCGGAACGCCTAAGGTAGCGAAACCACGGCGGGGGGGCCAGACGGACGAAGGTACGGGTAGGTTTCCGCGAGGCGCAACGAGGTGGAATGTAGGAGCGGGGGGGAGCGCCCGCGAGTTTTGGGGGGCGGAGAGTGTTA
>Ga0315912_10002689_pt1 | contig 18588 bp, 13 predicted proteins | sample VfabasoilMG_FD_204469 | JGI IMG/M metagenome (GOLD analysis project Ga0315912, IMG submission 204469) | Garden soil microbial communities collected in Santa Monica, California, United States - V. faba soil | ecosystem: Environmental > Terrestrial > Soil > Garden | place: USA: California...
CCGCATACGCGAAATGTCTTTCATGAACTTTTTTGGCATATTCAGTCATCTTCCTTTCAGCTTCTTTAAAAACAACTTTTGTCAGCGCTACCAACGGTTCCTTGGTGGTTACGATTTCCTCCTGGTGCTGCAGCGCCAACTGCTCAATAGTCTGTTCCTGGTAATCATCGTCTGATAAACTTTCTTTCTTTATCTCATGCTTCTGCAACTTGCTCAATGCAGCGTAGAGCGCTCCGCAGCACGTGCTTGAATGATGCTGCCCGTGCCGGAGAATCTTGCCCCAGCCCTCACCATTATACCCGATATGTGGCCCTACAAACAACACAGCAGTGCCATCTTCCGGAACGTGATGGGCAAACGCATCCACTCCCGTTATACCGGTAAAGGGAAGTCCACCCAACCCTCCAAACGAAAACGGTCCTTTTATCTCCGGGTGGATCAACTTATCTTTTGTATTGGTGATGTCGTCCACGCACGTGGATTGCCCCCATAAAATCTGGTCGGCAGTGATCCCCACGCTGGCTAAACGAGCGAGTAACGAATCGATGGCCACACTATATGGCACGGCCCCGGGAAATTCTTTTTCTATTGCCTTCCGGACTTCTTCCGGAACCTGTTCGTGTACTGCAGAAATTGGATTCTCTACGCCAGCTTTGTTTGGATTGCAGCTCATCAAAGCAACAACCAAGCACATCAAGGTGAATATTTTCCAGGGTTTCATGAATATCAGGTTAGGGTACAATAATTTTTAACTAAAGGCGAAGTGTTTGGCTATGATGGCATTCTTTTCTTTTTCCATGAACTCAAGAAATGCGAAAGCTACCGGGGAATGCTTCTTGCCTTTAAGCCAAATTAATCGCCACATATTCTTAATGGGCAAACCATTCACGGGAATGATCTGCAGATATTTATTTTGCAATTCCGTCTTCACTCCAATGAGCGGCATGATGGAATAACCAAGCCCGGCCATCACCGCCTGGGAGACCGCCTCATTTGACGTGAGCTCCATTTTTGGAGTCAGAGAAAGGTTGCTCCTATCGATAAAATTCTCCATGGATTGTCGTGTGCCCGAGCCTTTTTCCCTGAAGATCAATGGAAGTTCTCTCAATATAGTTTTTGGATAAGGTGCTTTCCTGAATTTCTTTTCGTTGCTGCCTACCAGAAATAATTTGTTCTCAAACAGATCCATTTTTTCGACTGCCAAGGCAGTTGGTAAAATAGAGACAAGTGCAAAATCAACTACATTTTGTTCCAGGCTTTCAATTACCCCACTCCTATTGGTTACATCCATTACCAATGTCACACCCTCATGTTGTTTCATAAAAGGTGAAAGACAAAAGGGCATTACATATTTTCCGGTAGATACGGTAGACAATTTTAGCCGACCCGCAACTTTCCCGTTGTAGGAATGCGTTTTGTGGTTCATGGCCGCTATTTGTTGAAGAATGTTTCCAGCAAATCCGGCAATCTCTTTGCCGAAATCGGTGATATGAATTTTGCGACCGGTTACTTCGGTCAGAGGAATATTGAATTGATCCTGGAAATTCTTTAATTGAATGGAAACAGCAGGTTGAGTGAGGTGAAGTTCTTCAGCGGCCTTTGTAATGCTTTGCGTTTGTGTGATTCTGAGAAAGATTTGCAATTGATTGAGGGTATAATTCATAAATATTACTTATGTATTACATAATAAATATAAATAAAAATATTAAACCTATTTGTCCCTCCTTTGCGTTTGAGTTAGCTGACCAATGGGCATTCCATTGATTTAGACTTGAAATCGCTGATAAAATACCCTTTCGCACTTTCTATCCTCTTATTAATAGGATACAGTCAGCTATTTGTCCAGTTTTATAAGCCTACCACGGGCATTTCGTATTCAAATGCCGTAGAGAAGTCTCATCATTTTCAGGCTCAGGTTGCCCAGACATCAAAAATTGAAGTCATTTCCTTTGAGGAAGAGGAAGAAGAAGATGAAGCTTCTTCCAAGAAGCACATCATCAGTGCTTGCAGTTTAGCTTTCCACGATGCGCTGCTCTTGGAGCGCAATTTTCGTATTCCTGAAAATATAGTTTCTTCCAGGCCAAGGCATTCTTACCTTGAGCTTTGCATTCTCCGTTTATGATGTAGTCTTCTGAGGGGGCTTTTCTTATCGCCTCTCTCCTTCTGTGTACTGCCATTTGTTATGACAAGGCAGTCTAAATCAATATGCGTTTACGCATTTTTAAAAAAAATTTTTAAAACAAAAACTGCTCGTGTCTACGAGCAAAAATTAATATGAATAAAATTCTCATAATGATGAGCTGCTTCGCTCTAATCTTGGCCAGCTGCTCATCCAAACACGAAGAAAAAGAAGAAGAATACAAGTTTAAGGTAACCAGTCCGTTGAAAAAGGATACCACGGTTACCCGTAATTATGTTTGTCAAATACGCTCCATTCAGCATATTGAATTGAGAGCTCTTGAGAGAGGATATCTCCAGAATATTTTTGTTGATGAAGGAAAGTTTATAAAGCAAGGCCAGCTCATGTTTCAAATCATGCCGCTGCTTTATAAAGCCGAACTTCGGAAAGCAGAAGCGGAAGCCAAGTTTGCAGAAATTGAATTCCTTAATACAAAACAGCTTGCCGACAGTAATGTAGTATCAGTCAATGAACTCGCATTGTCGAGAGCCAAACTCGACAAGGCAAAAGCTGAGTTAGCTTTAGCGCAGGTGCATCTTGGTTTTACCGAGATTCATGCTCCATTCGATGGCATCATGGATCGGTTCCAGGTTCGATTGGGAAGTCTTGTTGATGAGGGCGATTTACTTACCACACTTTCGGACAACAGTGAGATGTGGGTTTATTTTAATGTGCCCGAGGCTGAATACTTGAATTACAGGTCCCATTTGAAAAAGGACAGCGTAATGCGGGTAAAGTTGCAAATGGCGAACAACGAAATATTTGAATATCCGGGAGTAGTCAAAACGATTGAAGCAGACTTTAACAACGAAACAGGCAACATTGCTTTCAGAGCAACTTTTCCAAATTCGAAAGGTCTGTTAAGGCATGGAGAAACCGGTAATGTGCTGGCCACCTCGAAGTTCAATGGTGCGTTGATCATTCCTCAAAAAGCCACATTTGAAGTGCTTGAAAAGAAGTATGTCTTTATTGTAGATAAAGACAACGTGGTTAAGCAGGCAGAAATTACAATAGCTGCTGAACTGCCCGACTTATACATAGTTTCTTCAGGCATAACAGCAAACGATAAGATTATGTTGGAGGGGATCCGCAAAGTGCGCGACAATGATAAGATCGCTGCGTATGAGTACGAGGATCCGAAGGAAGTGCTGCCTCGTCTGAAAGTGTATGTTGAATAATTTTATTTAAACGTACACTAAGATGTTCAGTGCATTTATTAAGCGACCAGTACTCGCTATAGTACTCTCGCTTGTTATTATTTTCATGGGATTACTGGCCATTAAAACTTTGCCTACCTCCCAGTTTCCTTCAGTTGCACCTCCTGTGGTAATGGTTTCAGCATCTTACCCTGGAGCCAGTGCGAAGACCCTGACCGAATCGGTGATTATTCCAATTGAGCAAGCAATTAATGGAGCATGGGGAATGCGATATATGGCCTCCGATGCTACGAGTGCCGGTGAAGCCAACGTACAGGTAATATTTGAACCGGGCACGGATATCAATCAGGCACTGGTTCAGGTTTCTAACCGCGTGGAGCAAGTGAGGAACAGGCTCCCACCCCTGGTGCAACGAGAGGGTGTGATCATTACTCCGGTGATTCCATCGATGCTTATGTATGTGAACCTGTACAGTACGGACAAGAATGCTAACATGAAGTTCTTGTTCAACTATGCCGGGGTTACGATGATACCTGAATTGCAACGAATCAATGGTATTGGGCAGGCAAGAATTCTAGGCAGCCGCCAGTATGCGATGCGCGTTTGGCTCAATCCGGAAAGGATGCGGGCTTATAAAATATCACCCGATGAGGTGATGGAAGCCTTGAATGATCAAAGCATTATCGGAAAACCCGGGCGGATTGGCAGAGGTGATGCCAGTCGTGCGGAAGCTCTTGAATATGTTCTCGCCTACTCAGACCGTTATAGTGAACCGGAGCAATATGAAAATGTTATTATCAAGGCCAACCCAAATGGTGAATTGCTCCGCCTGAAAGATATTGGAAGCGTTGTGCTGGGAAGCGAGTACTATGATATTTATTCGAATATCAATGGCTATCCTTCTGCGGCCATTGTATTGAAGCAGACCTATGGAAGCAACGCGAGTGAAGTTATTGCCAACGTAAAAAGTAAGTTGGATGAATTGAAGAAAGACTTCCCTCCGGGAATGAATTACGAAATCAGCTACGATGTTTCTAAGTTTCTGGATGCCTCAACGGAGAACGTTATTCACACCTTGCGTGACGCATTTATCCTGGTGGCCTTGGTGGTATTTATTTTTCTTGGCGACTGGCGATCTACATTAATTCCAACCCTGGCGGTGCCGATATCACTGATTGGTGCATTCATTTTTATGCAAGCTTTCGGACTTACGATCAACATGATCACCTTGTTCGCGATCGTATTAGCCATAGGTATTGTTGTAGACGATGCGATTGTAGTGGTCGAGGCTGTTCACGCAAAGATGGCCGAAGAGCACCTCTCCCCTTTCAGTGCAGTAAAAAAAGTATTGGGTGAGATCAGCGGGGCCGTTATTGCCATTACGTTATTAATGACTGCCGTATTTGTGCCCATCGCCTTTATGTCTGGTCCGGTAGGCGTTTTCTATCGACAGTTCTCCATTACCATGGCCAGCTCTATTATTCTTTCTGGCCTTGTCGCACTTACACTGACACCGGTGCTGTGCGCCATGATTTTGAAGAACAACCACGGTAAACCCAGGAAACAAAATATTTTCAACAGGTTTATTGATGGGTTCAATGGAATATTTGAGAAAGTCACTAACAAGTATGTATGGCTTCTGCAGCGAATTGCACATCGCAGATGGATAACTGTTGGATTGTGGATTGTCTTTGGCGGAGGAATACTTTTAGTAACCAGCTTTCTTCCATCAGGTTTTATTCCCAGTGAAGACCAGGGAATGATTTACGCCATTGTTCAAACTCCTCCCGGTTCAACGCTTGAGCGAACCAATGACATCTCCCGTCAACTGCAGGATATTATTATGAAGGTTGAAGGCATTCAATCAGTCTCTTCCATTGCCGGCTACGAAGTGCTTACGGAAGGTCGGGGATCGAATGCCGGAACCTGCTTGATCAACCTGAAGCCATGGTCAGAGCGTGAACATACCGTGCAGGAAATTATTTATGAATTGGAGGAGAAAGCAAAAGAACTTCCTGGCGCCACTATCGAATTCTTCGATCCTCCGGCTGTTCCCGGATTCGGGGCTGCGGGCGGTTTTGCGCTACAGCTTCTTGATAAAAACCCCGATGGGACTTATGACGATCTGGAGAAGGTTAAAAATGAATTCATGGAAGCGTTGGCGAAACGCAAGGAACTGACGGGCTTGTTCACTTTTTTTAGCGCGAACTATCCGCAATACGAGATTGAATTCGATAATCAGTTAGCCATGCAAAAAGGCGTTTCCATTGGCAACGCCATGAATACTCTTTCGATTTTTGTTGGAAGTACGTATGAACTCGGCTTTATAAAATACCAGCGGTTCTTCAAAGTTTTCGTTCAGGCAGCTCCTGAATTCAGACAGCTTCCTTCGGACATCATGAATCTTTGGGTAAAAAATGATCAGGGTGAAATGGTTCCTTTCTCGGCATTCATGAAAATAAAAAAGAAGCAGGGTGCCAACGAGATCAACCGTTACAATATGTATAACACTGCGGCTATCCGCGGGGCTCCCTCAAAAGGATACAGTTCAGGTGAAGCGATAGCGGCCGTTAAAGAAGTTGCAAAAACATTGCCTCGCGGTTTTGATATTGACTGGGCAGCTTTATCGTACGATGAAGTAAGAAGAGGAAATGAAGCTATCTATATATTTCTAATCGTTTTAGCTTTCGTGTATTTGGTTTTAGCAGCGCAATATGAAAGCTTCATCATTCCTCTGGCCGTAGTACTCTCTCTACCCGCGGGCGTGTTCGGTTCCTTCATGTTAATCGAGTCGATGGGATTGGCCAATGACATTTACGCCCAGGTGGGATTGATCATGTTGATTGGTCTGTTGGGAAAAAATGCCGTATTGATTGTTGAGTTTGCTGTTCAGAAAAATCGCCAGGGGGCATCCATCCTTGAAGCAGCAATTGAAGGGGCACGGGTGCGCTTTCGCCCAATATTGATGACGTCTTTCGCTTTCATCGCTGGGTTGATTCCGTTAGTTTATTCACACGGAGCAGGTGCCATTGGCAATCGAACCATAGGCGCCTCGGCACTGGGAGGCATGCTCTTCGGAACAATATTCGGAGTAATCATTGTCCCCGGCTTGTATTACATCTTTGGCAAAATGGCTGAAGGACGTAAACTGATAAAAGATGAAAGTGATGAGGCACTTACCGAAGGGTTAGCCCATCATATTGATCAATTTCCTCAAACTGAAGCAATAGAAACAAATGAGCACAAGTAAAATATTTAAATGCGTGGGGATCATTGGGATTTTCCTCACGTTTATCGGTTGTGTACCACAGGCGGTTCAAAAAACCGAGAATAGAAATGTTCCGGTAAGCTTTGGCAATTCGCTCGATACGATCAATACAGCAAAGGTTGGTTGGAAGAACTTTTTTACCGACCCCAATCTAAATGCACTTATTGATACTGCGTTGCGCAACAACCAGGAGCTGAACATTATCCTTCAGGAGATAAACATTGCACAGAATGAAGTGCGAGCAAAAAAAGGGGAATACTTGCCATTCGTTGATCTTGTGGGTGGAGCCGGAGTTGAAAAAGTGGGACGGTATACCAGGTCGGGATCGGTTGAAGCAAACTCGGAGATCGAACCGGGAAAAGAATTTCCGGAGCCTCTCCCCGATTTTATTGTAGCTGCAAATTTTTCCTGGCAGGTAGATATTTGGAAGAAACTTCGTAATGCGAAAAACTCTGCAGTACTAAGATATCTGTCCACTACTGAAGGCAAGAACTTCACCGTTACCCGCCTAATAGCAGAAATAGCAAGTTCCTATTATGAACTTATGGCATTGGATAATCAGCTGGACATCCTGAAAAAAAATATTGAGATTCAGCAGAACGCTCTGGAAATTGTTAAGCTGGAAAAAACTGCCGCACGTGTTACAGAGTTGGCAGTTAGAAGGTTTGAGGCTGAAGTACTTAAAAACCAAAGCCGGATTTTCCACATTCAGCAAAACATTATAGAAACAGAGAATCGCATTAATTTCTTAGTCGGAAGGTTTCCCAGGCATGTTGAAAGAAATTCTCAGGCGTTTGTTAATCTAGTTCCAGCCAGCGTCTATTCAGGAATCCCTTCACAATTGCTGCGGAACCGACCTGATGTAAGACAAGCGGAACTTGAACTGGCGGCCTCCAGGTTGGATGTAAAAGTTGCAAAAGCTAACTTTTATCCATCGCTGAATATTTCGGCAGCTATTGGCTTGGAAGCCTTCAATCCGGCTTATTTGATCACCAAGCCTGAATCGATGTTGTACTCGGTAGCAGGTGGCCTTTCGCAACCGCTGGTCAATAGAAATGCGATCAAAGCTATGTACTACAGTGCCAATGCACGGCAGATTCAGGCAGCTTATAATTATGAGCGCACTATTCTAAACGCTTATATAGAGGTGGCCAATCAGCAATCGAACATTGTAAATATGAGGCTGAGTTATGATTTGAGAGCCCAGCAAGTACTGGCGCTTACACAATCGATCGACATCTCAACACGGCTTTTCAAATCGGCCCGGGCCGATTACATGGAAGTGTTGTTAACACAACGCGATGCGTTGGAATCGAAATTCGAGCTCGTTGAGACCAGGAAGCAACAAATGTATGCTATGGTCAACATCTACCAGGCACTAGGTGGTGGATGGAATTAAAAAGTGACGTCACAGTTTTGAGTCAATTATCCTAACGGATAGTTGACTCAACTGTAAACGTCTATCAAATAATAATCTCTTGACATGAAACACCAGGAGCTTTACAGAAAGTACAAAACCAACTATTCGCCCGCTATGAATCCGTGGGGCGTTCTAATAGTGACATTGATTGCCATTCTTGTTGAGCCTTTAATGGCATCCACGAAATATAAGCTAGCGCCTTTTTCTTTCGGCTCTTATCTGCACCAGATCAAATATTTTTCATTTGTGGGTGTCCCCTTTGGCTTGTTTCTTTTTTGGACCAATTGGAGAGAATCCGTTAAAAGGAACAGAGGTTTTTGTTTGGTTGGAAAATTTGAAGTTATTGGCAAACGATCTTCATTTATGTTTAATCACTTGGTACTGTCGCCAGGCGATAAGAATGAACTAAAAGTGGATAAAAAATTATTCAATAAAATCCACGTGGGGGATTTTGTAATTATCCGAAGGGATGCTTTGGGCGATGTTAATGAAGTGCGGAGCGTCAGCAATTTTCTAAGCAGGATGTCCAGGTCTCGGGTACAAGCAAATTCCAAGACACTGAAAAATGCATGAGCTTCAAAAGCCACCTACTTTTTCAAATCAATTGAATATTCCGGGCAAAGGCTGCGACATGAACCAGGATAAAAAGCGTGATCAACACGTTCAGGACGCGGTCGGCAATTTTGGCTAAACCCGTGAGCGATGATCGGTCGAAATAAAGAAATTCAAGCACCATCCTTACGAACCAATAGATGATAATGAAAAGATTGATGCACTTGGCCAGAAATGATGGACCAACCAACTCGCTTGGGGCAATTATTGACACCACTCCAAACGCAATGTTCACCATTTTAATATATGCGGAGTATGTCCAATAAACCTGGCGAAACAAAGGCGGCCCTGCATCGATGTGTTTTTTCCAGTCCAACATGTGTGGCACGGCTATGCTGCCCAGGCTCATGGCAATATGGCCAATGCCACTAAGAATAAGTAGCGTGATGATAGTTTGCTCGCTCATAAAGCAATTAAAAGCCAAAGATATTGTTTTTTCTAATTGGTAACTCGATAAAGTGATTGGTGAGCCAACAATCAACTAAAGAAAGGGTTTTCATAAAATGAAGCCCTTTCTTTTTGCTATCAAAATCTGAAGCGCATAGATTGTTGGTTACAATTATAGTTTAATTTATTTCCCATCTTTGCGATTATTCGATTAGTTAATCAGCAGCCTGTTCCATGATCCAACGCATCAAATCAACGGTTTTGTTTATTCTTTTGATCATACCAGTTTTAGCAAAATCACAAGACCCTGATTTTCACATTTACCTTTTATTCGGCCAATCCAATATGGAGGGAGCCGGAGCGATTCAAATACAGGATGTAACCGGGGTGGACTCACGCTTTCAGGTAATAGGGGCAGTCAACTGCACAGGATCAAGATCTTTTACGCTTGGACAGTGGTACACCGCCACGCCACCCATTGTTCGTTGCTACACAGGACTTGGTATTGCAGATTACTTTGGCAGGACAATGGTAGAAGAGCTTCCCTCGCATATTAAAGTTGGGGTTGTCCCTGTTGCTGTTGGGGGCTGCGATATTGGTTTGTTCGATAAAGTGAATTATGCAACTTATGTAACCAGCGCCCCTCAGTGGATGAAAGATATCATTACTGAATATGGCGGAAATCCTTATGGACGTCTCATACAAGTAGCGAAATTAGCCCAACAAAATGGTGTGATAAAAGGTATTCTTTTTCACCAGGGCGAGACTAATACGGGTAATACAGATTGGAAGAACAAAGTGAAGCAGGTTGTTGAAAATATCAAGAACGATCTGGAACTGGACGATATTCCTTTCCTTGCAGGCGAAATGCTTAGTGCATCTGGGGCATGCTGCAGCTCACACAATGTTGAGGTAAACAAACTCCCCGATCTGATACCAAATGCTCATGTAATCTCCTCCGCTGGACTGGCTGGAGCTGACAATGCACATTTCACTTCCGCCTCTTACAGAACATTTGGTCAACGCTACGCTACAAAAATGCTTGAGTTGATTGAATTTAATCCTGTAACTGCAATCCCTGCCGAAATGGAAAACCCTGTTGAAATTTATCCTAATCCGGTTGTAGATAATATATTAACCATTCAAAATACTGAAAACATAAGATGGATAGAATTATTTACCACAGTTGCCGGTGGAAAAATAACCAGTTTAAATAATTCTAACCGGGCACCATCCATGAATCTTCAATTGAATGTAAATCCGGGTATTTATTTACTAAAGCTTTCCGATGGGCAAAGAATCATTTATAAAAAATTATTGGTTCAGTAGCCGTGATAAATAACTCACCAATCATTCTTGAATTTTTCTCTTGACTATAAAGTTAAGCCAACAGAAAAAGAAATATTAAAGGGAAAATAATTCCCGCTAAGGCCAGTTTCCATCCTCTGCCACGAAAACTGTTTCCACCTTTTTCAATAAACATTCCAGTGATGGCAATAGTTAGCATGGCAATTCCAAAAACATCAGAATAATAAATCCACCATTTACTGGTGTCCTGGTGAAGTTGTGTCATCTGCCCAAGCAAGGGTGTTGTATGATAATATTCAATTTGGCCTTTACCTGTTGTTATATCAATCTGCACATCGTGGCTGACATAGGATATTCTAAGATTAGTGCCTTCAACATTAAATCTTCGCAGGTCTGACTGAATATTTTGGTCTTTCGTGAGTTGAGCTACAAATTCATCGTTGATTGCCTCTCTGTTGGCAGGCACTGGAATGGTTATTTCCTTTTTTTCGTACGAATATCGCCTGGGGTGCCAGGATTGCCTGTGGTTTAGAAAAATTCCCGATAATGAAAACGAAATGATAAGCCCTACATAAAAATAGGCAATATCGCGATGTGTGTTTCTGGCAGTTAGTTTCATTGTCTGCTGTTAATTTTGAAAGCTTAAAAATATTTCTATTTCAGGGGAATAAAAATGGAATTATAGAAATTAAGGCCGTAGAAGAACGTAATCCGGTAGTTTTGTAAATTTGATTATACAAATATCCATGTCTCTAAAAAAGAAATCATGAGAACAAATAGTTTTAAACAAACAAAATTAATAGCCACAAGTGTTTTGCTGATTTTGGTTATCAATGGATCAATAATCTGCACAGCCCAGACGGAGCAGCGCACCTTGCTTGCACTTTCTAAAGGTGACCATACTCTGGCAATTGTCAATCCAACCACATTGAAAATTATTGCTAGGATTCCGGTCGGCCCCGATCCTCATGAAGTCGTTGCCTCCGAAGATGGAAAGATGGCATACGTTACGAATACGGTTGGCGGTCGCTCTTTCGAGATCAACGTTATCGACCTCGTATCACAAAAGGCGTTGCCCAATATTGATACCAGGCCTTTGCTTGGCCCTCATGGAATAATGTTCGCAGGCGGAAAAGTATGGTTCTCTGCTGAAGGCTCTAAAGCGGTTGGCCGTTACGATCCTGCCACGGGTAAATTAGATTGGAGCATGGGCACCGGTCAGGAACGCACCCACATGATCTACGTGACGAGCGATGAGAAAAAAATCTTTACAACAAATGTAAATGCGGGAACGGTGAGCATTCTTTATGATACACTGTTGCCTCCTCCCTTTCCCGGAGCCCAGCCTCGCAAAGATTGGGTTCAAACTGTAGTTCAGGTGTCTAAAGGGTCGGAAGGATTTGATGTGACACCGGATGGCAAATACTTATGGACAGTTGCTGCTGACGATGGTACCATTTCAATCATTGATCTGATAACCAAAAAGAAACTTTTTGTGATTGATGCAATGGCAGTGGGAGCCAATCGCCTCAAGTTTACACCGGATGGCAAACGTGTGCTGATTTCAAGTTTGAGAACGGGCGAACTATTTGTTTTTGATGTTGACTCTCGCAAAGAAGTAAAGCGAATTAACCTCGGTAAAGGTGGTGCCGGCATTGAGATTGACAGCGATGGGTCTCGCGCATTTGTAGGCTGCACCGCTGATAACTATGTAGCTGTGATTGACCTGAAAAAGTTGGAGGTAACTGATCGGATTGATGTGGGCAAAGGGCCTGATGGCCTTGCGTGGGCAATTCGAAATTAAAACTCATCCAGTAACAATAATTTTCTATCACAAATCTTTTGTTTGTATAAAATCATTAACAGAAATTTATTGACTTTAATATAAATCAAGTATCATGAGCCAAATCCGAAAAGAAGACATCAAACAGGAAGTGTTTGATCTTTATGATGATTATGCCCACAATCGAATTGACAGGCGGGATTTTATTCAAAAATTATCAGCCTATGCCGGAGGCGGAATTACAGTAGCTTCTCTCATGAGTTTTCTTATGCCGAATTACAAAACGGCAATTCAAGTTCAGCCAGATGATTCACGGCTTAAGTCGGAATATGTAAACTATCAATCTTCAAATGGTGCGAGAACCATCAAAGCTTTATTATCAAAGCCTGTGAATTCAAAAAAGAAACTCGGAGGCATCGTTGTAGTTCATGAAAACAGAGGCCTGAATCCGCACATTGAAGACGTTGCCCGAAGAGCGGCCCTCGCTGGCTTTATCTCCATAGCCCCTGACATGCTCACGCCATTAGGTGGTTATCCGGGAAACGATGATCAGGGAAGGGAACTTCAGAGTAAACGCGACCGGAATGAGATGCTGGAAGATTTTATTGCGGCCTACAATTACCTAAAGGGACTTCGAGAGTGCAATGGTAAAGTAGGGGTTGTTGGTTTTTGCTTTGGCGGATGGATCGCTAATATGATGGCGGTACAAGTGCCGGATTTGTCTGCTGCAGTTCCATTCTACGGAGGACAACCGGCTGCAACAGATGTTCCAAAGATCAAGGCGCCATTGCTTTTGCATTTTGGAGAACTTGATACACGTGTGAATGAAGGTTGGCCGGCATATGAAGCAGCACTAAAAGAGAATAAGAAAAAATACACGGCTTATATATATCCAGGTGCAAACCATGGATTTCATAATGACACAACCCCGCGATATGACAAGGCAGCCGCAGAACTCGCCTGGAAAAGAACGATTGAATTTTTTACTCAGAAGCTGAAATAGTTGGTTGTAAAAATTGAATTCTCAAATAAGCCCTAATCGAAGATCTCTCCAGTAAGTCCCTGAGACCGTACGAATTGAACGACAGAGGGAGGATTTTCTCGTGGATGCGCACGAATTATCCGATTCTTTTAAAGACAAATCGTGGGCTAAAGTCGTTTAAGCATATAGCATCTTAAAAGAAATATTATGGAAAACGATAAAGAAAACACGTTATCGCCCGAAGTTCTTGAACGGATCCGCAGCACCCCCTCCTATCCAAATAATCAATCTGAAATCCATTGGGGAAGAATATTTTTTTACGCCTTTATACTAGGTATTATTTTGGTTGCCTTTTACGGTGGGTATAGCTTAGGCAGAATAATTGAGAAAGAGAGGTGCGAAAAGTTAGGAGATGGAAATGGTGTACCTGTAATTTAAGCTACTGCCACGACCACGCAAACCGCACTTCCCTCCCATCCCATTAACATGTAACTATAAGATCAAATTAATTACTTTGGGGTCAATTCTTTTAACCAGGTACTATCATGCTAAAGCATTTCTGGAACACAGCCTTTCGAAACCTTTTGAGGTATAAATTATTCACATCTATTAATGTAATCGGGCTTTCTATCAGCATTGCCATTTTTCTTGCCTTAATAGGCTATGTGCAGTATCAATTCAGCTTCGATAAATTTTATGAACATGGAGACAGGCTTTATCGGGTTGAGTATTCAGAATACCAGCAGGAACAACCAGTGTTGCAAACTGCTCGAACACACAGTCGCACCGCACTTCTCCTTCATGAGTATGTGCCCCAGGCAGAAGCAGTAGCCAGAATTTATCATGAGAAAGCTTACATTTTCACAGAGGATACCCGCATTGTTGATCAGAACATGCTGTTTGCTGATAGTTCATTCTTCAAAGTATTCGATGTAAATATTTTAAGCGGCTCTTCGGAGAAAGCACTTATTGCACCCCATTCGGTAATGATCTCCCAGTCGCAGGCAGAAGTTTACTTTGGCAATGATGATCCAATAGGCAAGTCCTTATATTTTAATGAACGTCTTCATCTTACCGTAACCGGGGTTTTTGAAGACATTCCCGAGACATCATCGGTCGATTTTGATTTTATTATATCCTGGTCAACCATTGTCTTTTATGGTTGGGATTCTAAAGACGGATCTTTTGACCATCCGGGAAATTTCACGTTCGTGAAACTCCGTGAGCATGTAACCGACATTGATGCAGTGAACAATGCACTTTCGGTAATGGCTAAAGATCATATTACTTCGCTTCAGAAGCGAGGCCACACAGGTCGATATTCACTAAGGCCTTATGAGGACCTGCACTTCACAAACAATCTTTCCGGAGAACTTAAACCGGGTATAAACAAAACCATACTATATGCCCTTGTTTCGCTTGCTGTTTTCATTTTAGTAGCCGGCTGGATCAACTATGTCAATCTTTCCCTGGCTCGATCTATTGAACGAGCCGAAGAAATTGGTGTGAGAAAAGTTTTTGGCGCCTCACGGATGATTATTAGCGGCCAGTTTATTCTTGAAGCATTCATTCTCGCCTTTGTCACATTCTTTATCGGTTATAGCTTGTATTACCTTTTTACGGGGCCCCTTTCGGGAATGCTTTTTAACCAGGTAAACTTCCTCTCGCCCACCATCACCACTTGGTTGCTTTATTTTATTGCTTTTATCGCGGGCACCACGCTCATTGCTTTTTATCCTGCGCACTTTATTTCAAAGTATAAACCTGCGTTGATCATCAAGCATAAACTGGGCAGTAAGGGCAATGCAAGTTTTCTTCACCAGGCGCTCATTATCTTTCAGTTGTTTCTGGCCGTTTCAATTTTAGGGGTAACTCTTGTGGCACGAAAGCAAGTGAGCTATATGCGCGAATTCGATTCAGGATTTAATACCAGACAAACAATTGCACTACGCGGGCCCGCCTCTACTAATTCGGATTCGTTGCGTTATACCCGGTTCACATCATTTCGATCGGAAGTGTTGCAACATCCGGCATTCCGGTCGGGGACAGCTTCTATGAACATCCCCGGTGAGGAAATTCGTTTTCATGATGAAGGTGTGCATGCTGTTGGCACTTCAAATGAAAAGAAGCAATCGTTCTGGATCATGCAGATTGATGAAGGTTACCAGGAGACATTTGGTATGCAGTTGCGGGGTGGCCGGAATTTCAATGAGACGGAATTCGGAAACACTTGTGTAATTAATGAGACTGCCGCCATTGCCTTAGGATATACCGCCCCTACGGATGCGATCAACACTTCCATCATTACAAGCGACCAAAATACGTTTACTGTTATTGGGGTGTGGAAAGATTATCATCATGAATCGGTGCGCAAACCGGTTAATCCAATAATTTTCTTTCATCGTCATCCTATTGAGTACGGGTATTATTCTTTTCAAACGCAATCGAGCGATGGCAACTACCTGGAAACATTGCAACAAATATGGAAGAAGCATTATCCGTTTGATCAGTTTACACACTACTTTGTCGATAGCTTTTTTGAACAGCAATACCGTGCCGATGAACTTTTTGAAAAATTATTGAGTTTGTTCAGCATTATTTCGATAACAGTGGCTGCCCTCGGTTTGTTTGGCATGGCTTCGCTTTCCATAGTAAAGCGCATGAAGGAAATCGGAATCCGAAAAGTTTTAGGGGCATCGGTGCTAAACATCCTACTGCTGATTTCCAAAAGTTATGTCAAGCTTATCGTTATAAGTTGCGCTTTTGCATTTCCGTTGGCATACTATATTACCGACCAATGGCTACAGGGGTTTGCTTATAAAATTAATATTAGTTGGTGGATGGTTATATTGCCGGGAGTAATTGTGCTCGCAGCCACATTACTGACCATTGGAGCACAATCCATTCGTGCAGCGTTGTCAAACCCGGTCGATACTTTGAGAGATCAGTGAGTGATGAAAATAATGAGGATCCTAATTCTGTATTTACTTGCCTTATGCTACACCTTTGGAAATGCCCAAACAGGCAATTCAGATGCCGTGCTTCTTTCCCAATTCACCCCAGCAGCTATTGAAATAGATGGGGAGTCTGATGTGGTATGGCAGGAGGCAAAAAAATATTCGATTGAAAAGGCTGTCACCGCTGACTTATCGAAGCCAGCTATTGATTGCAACACAAGCGGAACCGTTAGCTCTTTGTGGGATGGCACATCACTTTATTTACTTATCGAGGTTCAAGACAGGAATATTTCAACCAGTACGCCAAAATTTACCGACCAGGATGGTGTAGGAATTTATATTGACCTATTCAATGATAAGTTTCCTAAATACATGGAAGATGACGGCCTCTTATTTGTGAATGCAAAGGGTGATCGACAGACCCAGGGAACAGACGTGGCCCGGTTTGGTGCTTCGGCTGTTAAGTCAACTTACGATGCCAATAAAAAACAGACGGGATATACGGTTGAACTTGTCTTTCATCTGGGTGGAATTCGAATTGACAATGGATCTAAAATGGGTCTTGAAATTGGTATTAATAATACAGATTCAGGAAGTGTTGCATTGAAGCACAAGATATTCTGGAGTTCAACAGCTAATAACGGACTCCACGATAACTCAAGATGGGGAACGGTGATTCTCTCAGGATATGACGAGAAATCTGCGAAAAAAGTCAATAATTTTAATTTAAACGCCAATATACAAAGAGCTGATAATCTGAATATTGGTATATGGCAAAATGAAGGAACCCTTCAACAGGCATTAAGGACAGCCAAAGATGCACTTCTTAAAGAAGACCAAAGTATGATTGATCAGGCTAATGCCGATCTTGAAAAAGCCATAAGAGGATTAAGACGAAAAGGGTCTTATCCCGACCCGTATGATCTTCCAGAGATTGAAGCCCTACCTGATCCCTTTACATTTCAGAATGGAAAAAAGGTAAAGAAAACTTCAGATTGGGAAAGAAGAGCAGACGAAATAAAGAACCTTGCACAATATTACGAATATGGGAAACTGCCTGATAGTCCTGTAAACGTAACGGCTACTTTAAACGATAAAAAACTTACTGTTTCCGTTACTGATCAGGAGAAGACTGTTTCTTTTGAAGCTCAATTAAGTATTCCATCAACCGCCCAAAGTAAAGGACGAAAAAGTTTTCCGGTTATAGTGAGCATCGACTTTGCCATACGCGAAGCAGATTCGGTTTATCTAAACGCAGGCTATGCTGTTCTAAATTTCAGATACACTTCTGTATCGAGTGATAATGCGGAACACGCGGGTCCATTTTATGAGCTCTATCCTTACGACATCAAAACCGGAAATGATGCAGGAACTTTGTTAGCCTGGGCCTGGGGCGCCATGCGTTGTGTTGATGCATTAGAATATTTAGCAAAACATAATCCTGCCTTGGGTCAAACATTGGATTTGAATAAAATTGTTGTCACCGGCTTTTCACGATGTGGCAAAGCAGCGTTGGCTGCCGGTTTGTTTGATAAACGTTTCAGCGTTGTTAATCCCGGTGCTTCCGGATGTGGTGGAGCGGCTGTCTTTCGATATGTTTCCTTTGGCGGACCTCCCAAAAGAAATGCTCCGTACGGAAATGAATATGCCTGGGGCCGATCCCCGGGATGTGAAGTAATGGGCGACAAGATCAGGCACCAGGGTCATAATTCAAATGCCATGCTGGCAAGATTTTTAGATCCAGACCGAATATATAATACTAATACTTTTGGATATGGTGAACGTCTCCCCTACGATCATCATGAAATTATTGCAGCTATTGCTCCGAGAGCTGTGTTGATTACTACTGCCAATGACGATTACTCCAATAATGCCGAAGGTGATGCTATTGGGTTGGAGGGTGCAAAACCAGTTTATAAATTTCTCGGTATTCCGGAAAAATTAGGATTCAATCTGCGCACTACCGGTGAAGTGAATCCATGGGGATATGGTGGCGGGCATTGGGTTAGCATCCAGCAAAGGCGCAACCTGATTCATTTTTCCAATCTGATATTCTATAAAACACCACTCCCAAAAAATATTGAATCGGAACTATATTCAAATCCATATCTGCCTACGTTTAACAAGTACTACGGAGGGTTAAAGCAAATGATGCCGTGGTTACACTAAAGCGTAAATTCTATTCTTAAAAATATTTGCACTCTCCCCAATACCGACAAGCCCAGGCAATCCATGTACTCCAATTCGGGCCTGTACTGTGTCCTCCCGCATGTTGACGAAAGGCGATCTCACCGCTAACCAGCGGTGTGCCAAGATTAGGAAATTCGGATGTTCCCAAATCTTTTTTTCCTAAAAGTTTGTAAACGGGCCCTGCGTACACGCCTCCTAAAAACATTCCCTTTGCATCTACCCATTGTCCTTCAACTTGTGGCGAACCTGAACTGATGAACACCGGCCTTGGAGCGCAAAGCGCAACCAACTCATGAGCATCGACAGGTAAATCATCAGGTGTTAATGTACTGGCGTATTTAATAA
>Ga0315912_10002690_pt1 | contig 18583 bp, 13 predicted proteins | sample VfabasoilMG_FD_204469 | JGI IMG/M metagenome (GOLD analysis project Ga0315912, IMG submission 204469) | Garden soil microbial communities collected in Santa Monica, California, United States - V. faba soil | ecosystem: Environmental > Terrestrial > Soil > Garden | place: USA: California...
AACCTGTTAAGTCCTGTTAACTGGGGGTTCGATCGACGCTATTTGCTGTGCTCGTCCTGCGCCGCTCGATCACGCTCGGCGGCCTGATGCAGCGCAGTAAATTTGGCCCACTGATCTGTTGTCAGTGCCCGCCTCATACGGAGCAGCATCATCGTACGGGATTTGTTCAACTCTGCGCGGGCGATTTCAACGCGACTGACCTGCTCCATGACGGCGCCGTCGTCACCCTTCTCAACAAGCCGCTCGAACTCGGTTTCGGCCTGATCCAGCGCCTTCTTCTGCACTCGGAGGGTTGGTACGGCAGCCTGGAAGACATCCTCGAGCCGGCGGCTCTGCTCGGCTGTCAATCCCAGTTCCCGTTTGTAGAGGTCCGACTGCCACCACTTGAAGCCCTGTGCCGCGGCGGGCGCAGCGAGGAACAGCAGAGCGGCAATCAGCACGGTTCCCCGCCCGAGCCGGACAATGGAATTCATGGCTAGTTGTGTTACGACCGCTTCGGAATGCGCGTTTACGGTCGAAGACGCAATTCCCTAGCGTAGCATGGTTTAGAGCGAGATTTGATGGCTTTCAGGTGACGTTTGCCAGCGCCTCGAGCCGCCGAATCACGGCCTCAACCAGGTTATCGGGGGTTGATGCGCCGGACGTAAGCCCGACAGCAATCTGACCCGACGGCAACCACCCCCGGCTGGTGACTTCCTGCTTGGAGTGGACCGGCTTGTGCCGGATCTCGTCGGCCGAGGCCAATCCATCCGGATCGGCGATGTGGAAGGTGGGCACCCGCTCGGCGCAGATCCGGGCCAGATTGTAGGTGTTGCTGCTGTTGTACCCCCCGAGAACGATCATCACATCGAGCGGCCGCTCTCCAAGTAACTGCAGGATGGCGTCTTGTCGGTCCTGGGTTGCGCTGCAGATCGTGTCGAACGCCCGGAATCGCTGGGGACCGCTGGCCTCGCCGTAACGCTCGACCATCGCCTGCTTGAACATCTCACCAATTTCGAGTGACTCCGAGCTGAGCATCGTCGTCTGATTGGCGCAGCCGAGGCGCTGGAGATCCCGGTCAGGATCGAAGCCCGGTGAGATGGCGTGCTCGAACGTCTCGAGGAACGACGCGCGATCGCCACCCGTCCGGATGTAGTCGCAGACGGTTGTGGCTTCGCTTCGATCGATGACGACCAGGAAGTGCCCGCGACCTGATTGATGGGCCTGCGACGCTGTTGCGCGCGTTTCTTCGTGCCAGTACTTCCCGTGAATGATCGACGTGAAGCCCTCGTCGGAGTACCGCTTCACGTTCTTCCAGACGTTCAGCACCGAGCCGCACGTGGTGTCAACCAGTGTGCAACCGCGATCGACGAGCGATTGAAGTAGTTCGATGGTGATCCCGAACGCCGGGAGGATCACGACGTCGTTCGGTGTCAATGCGTCGAACGACTCGCCTGGATCGCTGAGGAAGCGAACTCCCTGCGCGCGAATCTGATCGTTCACGTGAGGGTTGTGGATGATCTCGCCGGTGAGAAACACGCTGCGATCGGGAAAGCGCTTGCGCGTCTGATACGCGTAGTCCACGGCGCGATCGACTCCGTAGCAGAAGCCGAACTCGCGGGCGAGATACAGGCTCAATCGACCGGACTCGAACCGATAGTCAGACGCTTTGACTGCCGCAACGAGCTCGCTGTGATAGCTCTCCGCGAGCACGTGCGCGACTTCGTGCTTGAGGTCGAGGCCTTTGCGAAAGATGAGGGGACTTTGCGTCATCGCCGGAGTGCGACGCGAGGGTCGCGCAGACGATTACCGGGCGTCCCAGGCACGAGGCGTCAGCGCGTCGAGCGGTCTGAGCGCTGCCGGTCCAACACCAACGGCAGCAATCTCCACCTGGCCGAGGAACTCGTCATCCGATGAGGCGCGCGCCTGCGTGGTCGTCGCGATGGGGACCTGCGCCCGCTGAGCCTGCACCGACTGACGGCTGCCGGGAAGATCGTGTGCGAGGTGTTCCGCCAGGAGGCCCACGAGGAACGAAGCCGCGACAGCCGCAGCCACCGTGCCCCAGCGTGCAGGGCGAATCCGGCGCGGCGCCGCTTCGTGAGTGTGGCCGGCGGGGAAGGCGATCACGCGAGCAGGACGACCATCTTGGTCAACACGCTGCAGAATGCGTGCGCGCTGACGCGCGAGGCGATCGGCTGGGAATGCCGCATCGGCATCTTCCGTTGCTGCGACGTCGATCTCATCGAGCGTTCCGACGAGACTCGAACGGCGCTCCTCGCATGCCGCGCAGACTTGCAGGTGCGCGCGGTCGGATGACGTGACCTCGAAGTCGAAGCAGATCTCGATGAGCCGATCGTCGGAGAAGTGAGGTTGGCTCATCCCGCTGACCTCGTTGCCGCCGGGGCTTCTGTCACCTGCACGTCTGCCTCAGCGATCTGCGGTTTCTTTGCGACTCGCTCGGACGCGAGCAGCTTGCGAAGCTTGCGCACGGCGCGAAACAGGTGAACCCTGACGGTAGCTTCGCTCAATCCGAGTGCCTGACTCACTTCGCTCGTGCTGTGGTCGGCCACATGGCACATGGTGAAGACCACGCGCTGACGATCGGGCAGCTTCTCGATGGCCTGGGCAATGTGTCCAGCGCGCTCGGTCGAGATCACGCGATCTTCCGGGCTTGGTTGCACCGCTGGTGGATCGGCCGGCGCCGATTCAGCCGGAGACGACATGGGAAGCGCCCAGCGCAAACGTCGGGCGCGCGCTTTGCGAAGATCGAGACACCCGTTTACGAGGATGCGGGTGAACCACACCTCAAACGGGTATTCCTCTCGATAGCTCGCGATGTGAGTGAACACTTTGACGAATGCGTCCTGTACCGCCTCATCGGCATCGTGTGCGTCGCGAAGGTAGCTGTAGGCGATTCGAACTGCCCGTCGCTGATGGTGCGCAACGAGCTCGCCAAACTGCTCCCTCGCGCGATCACGTTCTCCCGCCAGTACCAATGCCTTGAGACGTGCCGCCAGCGCTGAATCCTTGGAAGGAGCCGGCGCGGCGTCCTGACTCGTGGCGCTTGTCTGCTTCGCGCGTCGAGGAGGTGTTCTCATGTGGATTACGGCAGTCAGGCCCGCGTGTTTACCACGTTTAGGGTAGCGTTTTCCTCAAGAACCACTATAACCCTAAACCCGTCGCCAGGTTGAGACGGAGCGAGCAGATTTGCCGTTCAGTTGACTTGGCTCTGACTGGACCGATACGATCCAGTTTTTCCAGTTACTTATGAGAGAGGCGGAATGACGATTCAGGTTGAGAGGGCGCACGGGCTCGAAGCTTTGGGCATTGTCAGGTCGGGTCGCGTCCACTGGAACCTGGGCACGGCTGCACTGTACGAGGAAGCCCTCCGTCGGTCAGAGGGCAATCTGGCGGCTGAAGGGCCCCTGGTCTGCAAGACCGGTCAGCACACCGGACGTTCGCCGAACGACAAGTTCGTCGTCAAAGAGCCGAACAGCGACAAGCATGTGCATTGGGGCACCGTCAATCGTCCGATTGACGAGGCCAAGTTCGACCTGCTCCACAAAGACATGATGGCGCACCTGCAGGATAAGGAGCTGTACGTCCTGGATGCGTGGGCGGGCACCGATCCGGCGTATCGCCTGCCGATCCGCGTCGTCAACGAATTCGCCTGGCACAATCTGTTTGCGCGCAACATGTTTCTGCCGGAGAACGATCCGCAGAAGCGCACGGATCATCGGCCGGAGTTCACCGTTATCGACGCGCCGCACTTCAAAGCCGATCCCGCAAGACACGGCTCGCGCTCCGACTGCTTCATCTTCGTGAACTTCGGTAAGAAGCTCGTGCTCATTGGCGGCACGCACTACGCCGGCGAGATCAAGAAATCGATCTTCACGATTCTCAACTACACGCTGCCGCTGCAGGGCGTGCTCTCGATGCACTGCTCGGCCAACATCGGTGCGGCGGGCGACACGGCGCTCTTCTTCGGACTCTCCGGCACGGGCAAGACGACGCTCTCGAGCGATCCGGATCGGCGCCTGATTGGTGACGATGAGCACGGCTGGAGCGACACGGGCGTCTTCAACATCGAAGGCGGCTGCTACGCGAAGGTCATCAAGCTGTCGCAGGAGGCCGAGCCGCAGATCTTCGAAACGACTCGACGCTTCGGAACGATCCTCGAGAACGTCGTGATCGATCCGGATACGCGTGCCCTCAATCTCGACGACGCGTCGATGACGGAGAATACGCGCGGGTCGTATCCGATCGACTTCATCGACAACGCCGAGATGTCGGGACGCGGCGGTCACCCGAAGAACGTGATCATGTTGACGGCCGACGCGTATGGCGTGTTGCCTCCGATCGCGCGGCTCTCACCCGACGCGGCGATGTATCACTTCCTCTCGGGCTATACCGCGCGTGTTGCAGGCACCGAGAAGGGCGTGACCGAACCGAAGGCGACATTCAGCACGTGCTTCGGTGCGCCGTTCTTGCCGCTCAATCCGAACGTCTACGCCAAGATGCTCGGCGAGAAGATCGCCAAGCACGGCGTGCGCGTATGGCTGGTGAACACCGGTTGGACGGGCGGTCCGTATGGCGTCGGTAAGCGCATGAAGATTGCGCACACCCGCGCGATGATCACCGCCGCGCTCACCGGGCAACTGGACAACGTGCAGTACCGGAAGCATCCCATCTTCAATCTCGAGATCCCGATGACCTGTTCCGGGGTCCCGGACGCGGTGCTCGATGCACGAACCACGTGGCCCGACGCCGCGCAGTACGACGAGCAGGCGAAGAAGCTCGCCAAGATGTTCATCGACAACTTCGTTGCGTTCGAGAAGGACGTTGCGCCGTCGGTGAAGGCCGCAGGCCCGGCGCTGTAAAAACCAGTCGTTCGAATTTCTGGGTTCTCACTTCTCGGTTCGTGTTCAGGTTCTGAAGAACCAGAAGTCAGAACCGAACGTGCACACGAACTGAGAAACCAGAAGTGGGAAATTCGAGCAACTGGGAGGCCGTGATCGGCCTCGAAGTCCACGCACAGCTGCAGACGCGCACCAAGATCTTTTGCGGCTGCAGCACGCAGTTTGGCGCGCCTCCGAATTCCCAGGTCTGTCCTGTCTGCCTGGGGCTGCCGGGGGCGCTTCCCGTTCTCAATCGCCAGGCCGTCGACTACGCCATCAAGGCGGCGCTCGCGTGCGGTTGCTCCGTGCAGCCGCGCTCGGTCTTCGCGCGCAAGAACTACTTCTATCCCGACCTGCCCAAGGGCTATCAGATCTCGCAGTACGAGTTGCCGCTGGCGCTGGGCGGTGGATTAGACATCGCTGTTGAAGGCCAGGCGAAGCACGTGGGGCTGACGCGCATCCACATGGAAGAGGATGCGGGGAAGTCGCTTCACGAAGGCTTTCCTGATTCCGATCGCCGCACTTACGTTGACTACAACCGCAGTGGCGTTCCGCTCATTGAGATCGTCAGCGAGCCCGACATGCGATCGGCTGCGGAGGCAGCCGAGTTCTTCACTCGACTCAGAAGCATCCTCGTGTGGCTGGGAGTCAGTGACGGCAACATGGAAGAAGGCAGCCTTCGCTGCGACGCGAACGTGTCGATTCGTCAGCGCGGGCAAACCAAGCTCGGGACCAAAGCCGAGGTGAAGAACGTCAACTCGTTCCGCTATCTCGAGAAGGCGATCGCGTACGAGATCACGCGGCAGATTGACGTCATCGAGGGTGGCGGGAAGGTCGTGCAGGAGACGCGGCTCTGGGACACGAGCATCGGTCGCACCCATTCGATGCGCAGCAAGGAAGAAGCGCACGACTACCGCTACTTTCCTGAGCCAGACCTGCCGCCGCTGCTCGTCGATGAGGCGCGCGTCGAGCGCGTGCGCGCGACGATGCCGGAGTTGCCCGAGGCGCGGAGTCGTCGATTCGTGACCGAGTACGGGATCCCCGCGTACGACGCGGGAGTCCTGACGCAGTCCGCCCTGCTCGCAGACTACTTCGAGGCCACAGCCGGTGCGGCGAAGAATGCCAAGGCGGCGAGCAACTGGATCATGGGGGAGCTGCTGCGCACGCTCAAGGAGCGTAACCAGGAGATCGCGGACGTTCCGATGCCACCTGCTCAACTCGCGGGCCTGATCGCACTCATCGATAAAGGCACGATCAGCACGGCAATTGCCAAGGGCGTGTTCGCCAAGATGTACGACACGGGCCGCTCGGCCGATGACATCGTCGCCGAAGAAGGGCTTGCACAGAATTCTGATGAAGGTGCGCTCCTGGTGATCGTGACGGAAATCCTCGCTGCCAACGAGGAGACGGTCGCGCAGTATCGCGCCGGAAAGAAACAGACGTTTGGCTTTCTTGTCGGTCAGGTGATGAAGAAGAGCGGCGGCAAAGCCAACCCGAAGCTTGCGTCAGATCTCGTGAAGCGCGCTCTCGAGCCGTAACGCCCCTTAGAACGACAACTTCGCCCCGAGCCTGAGTGAACGCGGCGATTGAAATCCTGAATCCATCATGAAGCGCGCGTCGCGGACGAGTCCCTGCTGGTCGATCAGCGCTTGTGTGTCAATGCCCTGATAGAAGGTGCTTTCAGCGACTGTGACGGCCTGGCCGCGAAACAGTTCGGCGGGGAAGTAGCTCGTGGCGGCCGACTGATCGAGCACGTTGATCGCGTTGAGGCTGACCGTGATGCGCGTGCGTCCGCCGAGCGGAATTTGCTGCTGCATGTACACGTCGAGCTGCGTGAGCCGGGGCAGTCGTCCGTCGCTGACGCGCCCGCGATACATGACAGGGATATCCTGCAGCGGAATGAACGCCGCCTCGCGCGTCTTCGGCGCCCCGCTCGCGCCGAACCACCGCGCCCCGATGCTCGCGCCGGCGGGTAGGTCGACCAGGACGTTGGCCTTGAGTTCATGCGTGCGATCGGTCGCGAGCGCGCCGTACACCGGTGTGCCTCGCTCGTCGAACGCCATCATCGGGTGGTCGAAGTTGCGTCCCACGTTGGGCGCGACTCGACCGTCTTCGTCTGACTGAGCCAACCCCGAGTAGTTCCCCGAGAGCCGGCTCCACGTGTAAGAGACGCGGGCGGACCAGCCGCGCGAGTGACGACGATCAAGAGCGGCCTCGACGGCGTCGTAGTCGCGCTGTGCCTTGGGAAACGCAAGAGGTGTCGTGCTGCCTTCGGGAACGAACGAGCGGGCCTCGTCGAACCCGGGATTGGCGATCAGCCGCGTGGTACCTGTATGGCCGGCCTCCTGCGTCCCGACGTCTTCAACGGCTCGATCGATCTGCTTGTGGATGTAGCGAAGGCCAAGCGACAGGTTCGCCGCGATCTCCCGCTCCACGCCCGCCACCGCTTCCTGGAGTCGTGTCTGACGCAATCCGGGATCGATGTGGTTGTCGTCGGGATCGTTGAGGAGAACTCCGGTCTCGCTGCGGGCGATCAGTCTCCCCGGGCAAACAGGCGGACAGTCGCGATTGTCGAGGATCATCCCGATATCACCGCTGTCGAGCGTGTACCAGTACGAAACCGAGCTGACGCCGCCGAAAGCAAACGCCAATTCGAGCTTGGTGATGTCGTAGAACACGCCCCACGAGCCATACACCTTGGTCTTGCCGTCGCGAGCAACATCCCATGCCACGCCGAGCCGGGGAGCGAGCTTGTCAGCGAAGCCGAACCGGATTGCCGTTGCCGGCACTCGTGGATCGGGCGAGAGTGACGGCACACTCTCGTTCTCCGTCCGCAGGCCAGCGTGAATCGTGACCTGGCCGATCGTCCACGCGTCTTGAACGAAGACCCCCAGGTTGGTGACGGTGGCATCCCCCTGCGTGATGGCGCCGAGATTCGGCTCCCGATCGTTGCTGTTCAGCCTGTAGTAACCGTACGGTCCCCGTGCGCCCATGATGCTCTGATCCCAGAACACCCCGATTCCGTTGCCGGTGGCGCCAGTGAGCGCATCGAGACCGACGCGATCGATTTGCACGCCGGCCTTCATCTGATGCTGGCCACGAGCAGACACGAAGAGAGTGCCATCGAGCTGAATAGAGAGACGCGGCCCCTCGCCTTTGTCTCTCCCGGTGTTCGATGGAACGTTCGTATATCCGCGCGGCTGCTGATAGATGGGCGGCACACCTGGCAGTCCGAGCGACGATGTCTGGTACAAGAGGCGGTCGCCGTGATAGACGCCCTCGTTGTAGAAGTTCCGAAAGAAGTAGCCGGCACGCGCGCTCAGGAGCGCGCGGTTATTCGGCGTCATGTCCACGGCAATCGAGGACGAGTAGTTGGGCGTCACTTCGTCGATCGAGTAATCCGCCGAAGGGCTGCTGGTGCCATCGAGCGAAGGCAGGAGGCCGTCCTGTTGCTGTAACCCTGTGCTGAATGCGGCCCGCACGCGCCACGGCGCACGGGGCTGCGCGACGATGTTGAAGGCAGCGTTGTGCCGGTTGAGGCTCTGGTGAAACGTGCTGGTGGATTTGTCGGAGAACGTCACGGTGCGGTCGAGTGGGCGAATCGACGGCATATAGCCGCCGAAGAACCAGACTCGATCGCGCAGGATTGGGCCGCCCAGGGTCAATCCTGCCTCGAGCTGACGGTAGCGATCCTCCGGGTAGGTCACGTACTCGGCGCGTCGAATGTCGGTGGGATCGATCTGTAACGTCGGCCGCGGTCCGGCATCCAGTGCGTCGTCCGACCAGTAGAAGAGGACGTCGCCCCGCCATGCGTTGGTGCCTGTCCTGGTGATCGCATTCAGCACGCCACCGGTGGAGCCTCCGTACTCGGCCGCGTATCCTGACGATTTCACCTGCACTTCCTCGACGAAATCGGTCACGAGGAACTGGCCAGGCGTGCCGACCCAGGTGTCGGTTGTCTCGATGCCATCGATCACGACCCGATTCTCGGCGCCGCTCGAGCCGTCGATCGAGACGCCCGCGAGCTTGGGCTCGTAGTTGGCCCCGGGGGCCTGCAAGGCCAGAGAGGTGAAGTCGCGACCGCGAGGCATCCTCTCGATGGCGTCGTCCTTGACGCTGGTCGAGCGCGAACTCTGCGTGACGGCAATGAGCGGCGCCGGGAGTACGACCACCACCGTCTCGTCCGGGCCGGCAGGTGTCAGGACCATGTCGGCGGTGAGTTGCACTCCAAGCGGCAGATCGATGCTGTTGATGCGAGCAGACGTGAAACCGGCCAGGCTGGCGGTCACGTCGTAGCGGCTGCTTGGAAGGGCCGCGAATCGGTACCGCCCGACGTCATCGGTCACCGTCTCGACAGCCCACCCGTTGCCACTGCGCGCGACCACAAGCACGCCGGGCACAACGCCGTCTTGCGTGTCGCGTACGGTCCCTTCGATGGACGCATGTTGCTCCTGCGCGCGTAAGACGCCGGCGCCAACGAGCAGCACCAGGGCCGTGAGTATCGTGCGCATCACCATTGCGGCAATTTCGCCCAGCCGCGGAATGTTCCGGTGTCCAGCTTGTAACCGGTTGATGACGTCGCGTCCGGCAGCGCCACAAGGTTCGTGTGCGTACGCAGCAGCGCGAGCAGATCGTCGTGCGAGCGTCGATGCAACGGTGGTGTCGACACCTCCGGAACAGGCCAGACGTGGATCGCGAATGACTCGCCCGATGCTGCGATCCACTGGCCATCCGGCGAGAACGAGAGCGAGTAGATCGCACCTTCTCCTTCTTGTCCCACGAGGAGATGCGGCTGAGCACCGGAAGTCGACCCGATCCGGATGGTGCCGTCAGAACTGCCAGTGGCAATCAGCGAGCTCTTTGGATCGAGCGCCACTGCGGTCACCCTGTTGCCGTACGACAGCAGTGGCTCGATCGAGCCATCGTCCAGACTGAAACGAAGAACGGGGCTGTTTCCGCGTGCGGCCTGACCCTCCTGGCCGGCGGACGTTCCGATACCGAAGCGCCCATCGCGGCTGACCACCATCGTACCGATCGATTGCGTGGGAACGACCAGCCGATTCGTGCCGCTCGCCAGATCGATCGACGCGATGCCCGTTCCAACAATCGAGGCGTAGAGGCGATCACGGCCAACGAATTGGACCGAGCCGATACCGCCCGTGAGCTGGTCTCCGGCTCCAGGCATCGGACCAAAGGACCTGATTTCGCCGGAGACCAGATCCCACACGCGCACGACCTTTTCCTTCGCTGGACCACCGAGCAGTCCCGCGGCAAGAAGACGGCCGTCCTCCGAGAATGCGGCCCTGCCAACGAGCATGTTCTCCGGAAACCCGCGAAGCATTCGGACACTTCCATCGTCGCGTCGTACGACGGATAGATGCCCACCGCCACCCGACACGGCGAGTAGTTGTCCGAGGGGATCGCGAGTGAGGAAGCGCCTCGGCGCACCGGCTAGCGAGCCAGGCACCAGCGTTCGCGGCCGGATCCCGGCGCGAAGCGGACGCTCCTCGACCGCGCGGGTGGCCGATAGCGTGAAGAGTCTCGTGCCGTCCGGGGAGAAGACGACGGCGGGCGTACCCAGTTCGCCGCGCAGGACCCTTTCCTGGGCTGGAGCCACCGGCCAGAAGGCGACTTCGGATCCGTGTGCGGTTGCGAGCCAGTTTCCCGAAGGGTCGAAGGCGATCCCGCCCAAGCTGTTGGTATCTGCCTTGTTGAGGACGATGGGTCCAACGGCATCGGATGCCATCAGATCGAAGAGCGCCACTGTGGGATAGCCGCGTTCGAAGCTCGATGCGAAGAGCCACCGTCCCGAATGATCGAACCCAAGCCCGATGACGGCCGCGGGTGAGAGGAGCGTCCGCTCGGGGATGAGCGCGCGCGCCGTCGTCGACCAGATTCGGATCTCTCTCGACGCGTCGGTCGTGGCGACGTGTGACGCGTCAGGTGAAAGCGCCAGGTCTCGGACGGGTGTTTCCGCTTCCACGATGATCCGCGGCGGGAGACTCCAGTTCTCGAGTGACCGGATATAGACGGCCCGTCCCTGCGTGTACACGAGTGCCTGACTGTTCGAGTCCAGTCGCCCGGTGAAGTCCATGGAGCCGACCAGTCGCGGTTCACCCCCTGAGAGAGGCCACGACCGCACGACCTCACGCTGACCATCTGACGTGAATGTGAAGAACGCGTCCTTTCCCATGCGCAAGAGCGACCGGCCGATGTCCACCTGGCCGCGCAGAAGTTCCCGGGTGTCTGGGATCGACCACGCGCGGACTTCGGCAGATCGATTGGCGACGAGAACATCGTTTCCCTGCGCGAACGCAACCTGCAGGGATTGGGCGTTCTCGGAGCGGTAGTCACCGACGATGAGCCGCTCCCCTCCGTCACGATGGAGGAGTTCCACTTTCTCCATGCCGCCCCACGCGATCCAGTCGTTGTTCGGGCTGAAGGCGAGCCCCTCGCCGGCCTGATTCCCGCGGTCTTTGGAAACCCTCGCGAGCTGCGCGAGAGGGCGACCCTGGAGCAGACGAAGGGCGAGAAGTCGCCCGGCCTCGGTATCGGCCAGCTCGAGACTCTTGATCGTGTAGGCGAGGGCCGCCGTGGGATAGCGATCGAGCTCTCGCTCCCCCATGACGAGCAGCTTGCCGGCTTCAGCACGTCGTGCTTCGGCTTCGGCTTGTTGTCTCGAGGTCTCGCTTCGCTGCCAGAGAACCGAGGTCACGATTGCCACTGTTGTCGCGACAACAAGAATCACAGCGGCGGCGAGTTGCATCGTCCGCCGCCGGCGAGCGGCGTGGTGCTCCGATGCCACCGCGAACGCAGCCTCCATGGCGGTGAGCGCTCCGGGGTATTGCTCCTTCCAGACAAGGAGCTCGCGAAACGTGGATCCGGACCACAGGAGATCGTCGGACCGACCCCGTTCGTGCCACAGTCGTGCAGCTTGCCGCAGTTGATCGCGGATTCGTGCTCCCTCCGCATCCTGCGTCCGCCACTGGACGAGACGTGGCCAGGCGGTCAGCAGCGACTCGTGGACGATTTCGACTTTCTGCCGCGGCTCGGTCTCGTCTCCTGGCCCGCTGTAAGAGTTCAACAGTCGAGCGTTGACGAGAGCCTGGATGACCTCTTCGGCCTGTGGGCGACCGCCGACTCCAGGCGCTGCTGCATCGAAGATTGAAAGCAGTTCGTCGCGATCGCGAACGGCTCGAGTGCCCTGTGGTGTCACGAGGTTTCGAAAGAGATCGCGTACCAGTGGAATGCGATCCCTGCCGATTTGCTCGAGCGTCGTCTCGGCGTGCTGTGCCAATGCGCCGGCCACGCCATCGATCTCACGATACGCGCCACGCGTGAGGAGGCCGCTTGCTCTGTCGCGCCGGTCCCACAGACAGGAGGCGGCAAAGGCCAGAAGCGGCAGCGCTCCACGCTCCTGCCCGACCCCGCTCATCATCTCGTCGATGAGTGCTTCGTCCTCGAATCGATAGCCGCACGCGAGCGCTGGCTGAACCAGTGCGCGTCGCAGAGCGCTATCGGTTAGCGCGCCGACTGCAGTGATGTCGTGGAACGCAGAGGCCAGAGCCTCGTGTGCCTGGCAGTGAATGAGGAAGTCGTCCCGCATGGAGAGAATCACTCGGACGTCGGCTTCGACCACCAGTCTCCCGAGGAGCGAAGCAAACGCAGCGTGGACGTCGGCGGAACTGAGTGTGAAGAGCTCTTCGAACTGATCGACGATGAGCAGTGCTGATTCATCAGGCTGATGAAAGCGCTGAAAGAGTCGGACCGCTGTGTCTGGTTCGTCGAACCGGAGGAGCGCTCGAATGGCTTCTGTGTCGCCGGAGAAGTATGGAGCGAGCGCCTGAGCAAGAGATTGAAACGGCTGGTTCCCTGGCGTGACGACGACGGCCTTCCACAGGGGTGACAGCGTCGGAAGAAGGCCGGCGCGGAGGAACGAGCTTTTTCCGGCGCCCGAAGGTCCGATGAGAGCAAGCAGGCGTGGGCGTTCGAGTTTCTTCAGGAGCCGTTCGGTTTCAATTTCGCGTCCGAAGAAGTAGGCAGCGTCATCGATAGAGAAGGCCGCCAGCCCGGGATACGGTCGGCGTTCGTCGAAGCCCGGCAGACGCTGAGTGATCGTTTCGAGCGCGCGCGCCAACGCGTGCGCGGATGCGTATCGCGACTCCGGTGTCGGTGAGAGCGCCTGCCGAAGCACGGGCGCCCACGGCCCTTCCGGGACGCGAGGCGGAGTCTCGCGGACGGCGCGCCAGACTGCTTCGCGGCTCGCGGAGCTCTCGTCGCGTGCCGTCAACATCTCCGCCAGCACGACGCCGGCAGAGAACACATCGGCACGTGCGTCAACGCCGTCGCCGCGTGACTGTTCGGGCGCCATGTAGGCTGGCGTGCCCGAGATCGTTCTGCCCGATCCTTCGGTGGGAGTGTTGGCGAGGCCGAAATCCATCACGACCACGCGACCGGCGCTCGTGATCATGATGTTTTCTGGTTTGAAGTCGCGGTGGACGAGTCCCGCACGGTGGATGGCGTCGAGGCCCGCGAGGAACTGGAATGCAACCTCGCGCGTCTCGTCGAACGCAAACGGCCCTTGCCGGCTGAGTGTGTCGGCCAGCGTCGTACCGTCGATGTACTCCATCGACACGAGTTCGTCGTCTTCCTCAACGACCAGGTCGAATATCCGGCAGACGTTGGGAGACACGACTTCACGGGCGGCGCGTACTTCCTGGCGAAGCGCTTCACGCGCCCGTTCGGAGTCGATGCGATCGCCACGAACGGCCTTGAGCGCGACCTGCACGCGCAACTTCAGATCGAAGGCGCGAACGACCTCTCCCATGCCGCCGCGACCGAGAGTCTCCAGCAGCTGATAACGATTGCCGATGATTCGTCCGGGTCGCAGCAGCTGGAAAGCCCCGTCGGGTTCGAGCAAGGCCAGCCCGAGAAGACACTGGGGGCACCAGCCCGGAATACCAGGCTCCGAGATCAGGGCGGTTCCGCACTGAGAGCAGTGTTTGAAGGCCACGGCCCCTGAACGGATGTCTTCGTTCCGCACCACCGAGCCTATGGTGAGCCGCGAGCTTGTGCTGATGACTTCCTGTGTTGGTAGCACCAGCGCCCGTTCCCCGAAAGAGCCTGCCTCGTTGTGGGCGACGAGAAGCGCTTCGACAGCGGCCCGGAAGGCGTTGTCGTCGGCGCAGGCCTCGTCAATGAACGCCTGGCGCGAGGTGGCATCACGGTCGAGCGCGGTCTGAAAGACGTCGATGATTCGCTGCCATCTATCGGAAGCCATGATTAGACGTCCGACCGTTTGAGGGTAGCGAAGAGCCACGCGCGAGCCGCCCGCCATTCCCGTTCGACTGTTGCCACCGAGACACCGAGCACGTGCGCGGTCTCTTCAACAGAGAGTCCGCTGAAAAATCGCAACTCCGCCACTGCGCTCTTGCGCGGATCGAACTCCGCGAGATGCGTCAATGCTTCGTCGAGAGCGAGGATGTCGATGTCCGGTGCTCCAACCGAGGCATGGTGCTCCTCAAGCGTCACGCTGACGAGTCGCCCGGATCGTTTTGCCATTCGCGCGGCCCGGGCATGGTCCACAAGGACGCGGCGCATGATGCAAGCGGCGACTCCGTAGAACTGCGCGCGGTTCTGCCAGGCGATTCGGCTCTGGTCGATCAATCGGACGTAGGCTTCATGCACAAGGGCCGTCGGCTGAAGGGTGTGGCTCCGGCGCTCCCGACGCAGGTACGCCGCCGCGCGGCGTCGCAATTCGCCATAGACCAGGGGAACAAGCCGGTCGCGCGCCTGCACGTCGCCGGTGCCCCAGGCGCGAAGAAGCCGTGTCACCGCGGGTGTCTCCATACCGAGTTGTGACGGAACCGCGTCGAAAAGTCACAGCGTCGCAGGTGGCAATCGACCGGAGGCCTAGCGGGCCACAACCCGGAGCAGATGCTTCACCTCGTCGTCCACCTGGTCGGGGTTGGCGACGGTCTCCGCGATTTCGTCCCTGAGCAGGCGGCCGAAGCGTTGACGTAACCGGTACAGCGCAGTCTTCACCGCGCCCTCAGAGGTGTGTAGAGCCGTCGCGACGTCCTGATACGACGTCTCGCCGTTGCCGCCAGTCAGGAACGCCTCGAACAAGTCGAATTGTGTCCCCGCTCCGGCCTCTTCCTGTTCCTGGCGAAGGCGTCTGAGTACGCGCTCGAGAATGATCAACGCCCATCGTCGCTCGAAGATCTCCTCAGGCGTCAGGCGATCAATCGGTTCATGACCGTAGCGCCCTTCGAGGTCTTGCGCGTCGAGCGAAAGTATTTCGGCGCGTCCTCCGCGCTTCCAAGTTTTCGCCTTGTCGCGCTCCTTCGAGAGGAAATGTTTGATCGATGTCTTCAGGAAGACACGAAAGCGTCCGCGCGCCGGATCGTAATCTTCGAGGTAGCCCTTATCGAGTAGTTCAGCGAAGTACGCTTGCGTGAGATCTTTCGCCTCGTCGGCATCGTGCACCTCACGTCGAACGAGAGCGTAGAGCGGATACCAGTAGCTGCGGCACAACGTATCGAGCGCTTTTCGTGAATCCGTGGACGGAGAATCACGTGCGGCCAGAACCTGTGTCCAGCTTGTCGTGGCGAATCGCGTTTGTCGGGTGCTCACACGTGGGCTACCAGGCGACTGTCTCAGGAGTCGTCAGGTAGCCTAGCACGCTGCCGCGACGGGGGACTGCTAGCGCAGTGCCCGGCGCACCAGTCGCATCGCCACGGCCTCGCGGATGGCCGCCGCCTCCTGCCGGAGAAAGATCCAGTCATCCGAATCATTGCGCTGCAGTTCTGTCGGAGACCAGATCTTGCGCATCAACCCGGCCTCGGCGTGACGCGCGGTTCCAAGCAGGAGATGCCCGATCTCGTGGGCGATCGCTCGCCCGAGCACCGTCCCGGCCTCGATATCGACGCGTTGCGCCAACGCGAGGACGCGGTCGATGTAGACCGTGGCGTAGCAGCCAGTTCGCGTTCGCGGGTCTACCAGTGAGACGCCGAGCGGCACGAAAGGCCCTTTGCTGGTTTCAGTGGCCGTGACGATCCTGATGACCACCTCGTCGGCCTGCGGCGGGGACTGACAATGAGCCGGTGCTGACGTGCCGTGACAATCGAGCCATTCGACTGCGATTCCGGTCGCACGAAATGCCGATTCGACCTGGCCCCGGGCCGCCGGCAAATCAACGCGCGTTCGATCGAACGCCGTGTACGCACGCACGCTGATGGTCAATTGGGGGTCGATCGCGGCTGCGTGCACAGAAAATGTTTGAGTGACGAACACAACGGCAACGACGCGCGTGGCCGCAGCAACGTGTCGGCTGGAAAACAGGCTCGTGTTGAACATGTCTGGTTGCTCCTCTTTGCCCTGTCTGCTGACGCGAGAACTGCGGGCAAAACCCCTCACGGCGAGGAGAGGCGAGGAAACCAGGCTCTGTTGTTCTGGTAGTGTATTGACGTGATCGAAACGCGGCGGCTCTCGAAGGTCTACAGTCGCGGCCTCTACGCGCTGCGCGACCTGACCTTGAACGTCGAGAAAGCTGAGTTCGTTTTCCTGACCGGGCCAAGCGGCGCAGGTAAATCTACGTTCCTCCGTCTCCTGCTCATGCAGGAACGCCCGACCGAGGGCGAGGTCTTCGTCAACGGTCACAACCTCTCGATGCTCTCGCGCCGCGAGACCCAGGAATATCGTCGCGGCATCGGATTCGTCTTTCAGGACTTCAAGCTCATTCCAAGTCGCACGGTGCTCGAGAACATCTCGTTCGTGCCGGAGGTGTTGGGCGTGCCCGCAGCGAATCAGAGGCGGCGCGCGTTCCAGGTGCTCAAGTGGGTGGGCCTGCAACATCGCATGAACGCGTACCCGAAGGACCTGTCTGGCGGTGAACAGCAGCGGATTGCGATCGCTCGTGCGCTCGTCAACGATCCGGCGCTCCTCATCGCCGATGAGCCGACGGGCAACCTCGATCCGGATCTGTCACTGGAGATCATGAATCTGTTGCGAGAGATCAACGCGGGGGGCACGACGGTGCTCATCGCCACACACGACCGCGAGCTGATTCGCCTGGTCGGCCGACGCACCATCACGCTCGATCAAGGGCGCGTCGTCGAGGTCGGATGAGAGCACTCGAGTACGCATTCCGGCAGGGCGCAGCCAGTCTCTGGCGCAGCCGCGGATCCGGAGCCTTTGCAGTGCTCGCCATCACGCTGGCGCTGGTCGTTCTTGGCGTCTTGTTGCTCCTCACATGGAATGCGCAGCAACAGTTGTCGCGATGGACGTCGGCAGCGGAGTTCTCGGTGTATCTGGCCGACAACGCGACGTCCGAGCAGCGCGGGGCGATTGAGTCCGCCATCGACCAGAGCGGAACGTCCGCCGGCCGCGAGTACGTGTCCAAGGCCCAGGCGCTCACGCGATTCCGGGAGGAGTTCTCCGAGCTGGCCAACCTGGCGGAGGGCTTCGAAGACAATCCGTTTCCGGCGTCGATCGAGGTGCGTGTGGCGCAGGGGGCAGAGCGCGATGGGCGAGTGGATGCCCTGGTCAAACAGGTCGCACAGCTCCCCGGTGTCGTGGATGTCCGTTACGACCGCGAGTGGCTGGCGCGCGTGGGCTCGGTGCTCGATACCGTGAGGACCGCTGGTTTTGGCCTGGCGCTTCTGATGGGGCTCGCCGCGGCCGTGACAGTCGCGACCGTGGTTCGTCTTGGCCTGGTGGCGCGCAATGACGAAATTGAAATCATGGAGCTGGTGGGCGCACCGCTGACCTACATTCGAGGGCCGTTCGTTGCGGAAGGGCTCCTCCAGGGCGGGCTCGGCGCTTTGCTGGCGATTCTGTTGCTCTGGATGAGCCACGCACTGACGAATGCGTGGTGGGGGACCGAATTGCGCACGCTCCTGGATGGCGAGACGCTGCGGTTCCTGCCGATTCGCTTTCTTACATTCTTGATCCTGGGCGGGATGGTGGTCGGAAGTACCGGTGGCCTGGCGGCCGCCTGGCGGGTGGGATCGAACCCGCGTTGACAGATTCTCTTGAAGCTCGCTAGACTTACCTAAACGGGGGAGATGCCAGCGTTGAGGAACCGCTTGTCCCGCTTCCTAACAGATTCGCCTCCGCCCTGCGATCGGGTCCTGCATTCCCTTTCCAGTTTTTACCGAGAAGAGTTCATACGTTGTCAGCGTTGTCTTGACGCGCAGCGTGAGTACTACTCGGAGCGAACCATCAGTGACGTCGAACGCGCCCTCACACAAGTCATGTCGCAGTTGGACCAGTTGTGTGAACAGAACAAGGCCAATCAGGTTGTGAGTCACGTTCTGCAGCAAATCGATCTCGTGGCCGGGCGTTCTGCCTGGGCCGATCCCCGGCAAGTGAACTGACCCCCGTCGCCCAACTTCGACAACACCTCGGCACCATCGTCGGCGAAGCTATATCTGCCGTAAACGCCGGAGGCTTGGTTCGCCGCGCGTTGGACGGCGAAATCGCAGGCATGCTGCGACGCGCCAATGCCGTGGACGCAATCGCGGCCGGCAAAGCGGCGTCTGCGATGCTCACTGCATTCGCGGAGACGGATGTCGCTGTGCGCACGATGCTTGGTGTTGGTCCTCGAGGCACGGCCTCTGTGCTTCCGCGGGACGCCGTGTGGTGCAATGGCGGACATCCACTGCCCGATAGCGGCAGCGTCGATGGCGCAAAGCGCGCGCTCG
>Ga0315912_10002691_pt1 | contig 18582 bp, 16 predicted proteins | sample VfabasoilMG_FD_204469 | JGI IMG/M metagenome (GOLD analysis project Ga0315912, IMG submission 204469) | Garden soil microbial communities collected in Santa Monica, California, United States - V. faba soil | ecosystem: Environmental > Terrestrial > Soil > Garden | place: USA: California...
AGCCATGTCCCCGGAAGCACGACGCACGGAAGCCCTGTTGGAGCACGCGGCCTGGATCCGCGAGCTCGCGCGGGCGCTGGTGCGCGACCCGGCTCGCGCGGAGGACGTGGCGCAGCAGACGCTTGTCGCGGCCTGGAAGCACGCGCCGCTCGACGAGCGCGGGCTGCGCGGCTGGCTGACCCAGGTGGTGCGCAACTTCGCGCGGGTCGAGGCGCGCTCGGAGCAGCGCCGCGACCGGCACGAGACCGGCGCCGCGCGGCCCGAGGCGCAGCCCTCGACGCATGAGGTCGTCGAGCGCGTGCACGTGCAGCGCGAGCTGGTCGCGGCGGTGCTCGAGCTCGACGAGCCGTACCGCACCGTGCTGCTGCTGCGCTTCTACGAGGGCAAGCCGCCGCGCGCGATCGCGCGCGAGCTCGGCCGGCCGATCGCGAGCGTGCGCTCGCAGCTCGCGCGCGGCCTGGCGCTGCTGCGCGCGAAGCTGGACCAGTCGCACGGCGATCGCTCGAGCTGGGCGCTGATGCTCGCACCGCTCGTGCGTCCCGGAGACCTGCTCACCCTGCCCCTGGCCGGAGCCATCGTGATGAATGCCAAGATCCAGATCGCCGCGGCGCTCGCCGTGGTCGGTGCCGCCGCCTTGTTCCTGACGCTCTCGCGCGGAGGTCCAGAGCAGCCGAACCCCGAACTCGCGCGGGCGGCGACCCCGCCGGCGGACAGCGCGCTCGAGTCGCAGGCCCAGCCGCGCATCGAGACCGGCGTGGGTCCGGAGTCCGGGCGAGCGGAAGTCGAGCGCGCTAAGACTGCGCCCGATCCGGCGGCCGCGGCTCCGACCAACACGCTCGTGAAGGGACACGTGCTCGGAAGCGACGGGCAGCCGCTCGCGGGCGTGGAGATCGAGCTGAGCGCGACGTCACCCGCCCTGCGCGCGCAGAGCGGCGCGGACGGGACGTTCGAGCTCGACGCGCAGGGGAAATCGGGCCGCGTGCGCTCGAACGATCCGCGCTACGAGACGGTCTTCGCCGGCGTGCTCGAGCGCGAGACGCGCGAGCTGCAAGTCGTCGTCGCTCCGCGTTGCGCGCTCGCGGGCCGCGTGCTCGATGGCAAGGGCCAGCCGCTCGCCGGGGCGCGCATGCGGCTCTGGCCCTCGACGAGCGTGCGCACGCGCTTCGCGCAGGCGCTCGACCAGGCCGAGAACGTCGACTTCCACGCGCTGAGCGACGAGCTCGGCCGCTTCCGCCTCGAGAGCCTGCCGCTCTTCGACGGCATGCAGGTCGCGTGCGAGCTCTCGGGCTTCGAGGATTGGAACGCGCGCCTCGTGGACGTCGCCTCGGAGGACCTGACGATCACGCTCTCGCGCGTGGGCGCGGCCGAGCGCGCCGTGCGCGGTCGCGTCGTCGATCCCGACGGCCACGCGGTCGCTGGCGCGATGGTCGCGCTGGGGCTGATCACGACGAGCTCCGACGAGCTCGGCAACTTCGCGCTCAAGCTCGACGACCCGGCCTCGAGGGCGCCCGGATCGAGGAACGAACCCGCGGAGCTGCTCGCGGCCAAGGTGGGCTTCCTCCCGGCCGAGCTGCGGGCCGAGCTCCACGAAGGGCAGCCGCGCTGGCCGGACTACGTCGTGTTGAAGCTCGGCGGCACGCCGCTCACGATCCGCGGTCGCGTCCTCGGCAGCGACGGCGAGCCCAGCGAGGGCGCGCTGGTCTGGGTCGCGAACACGACGACGCTCGGCTACGGTCCGGAGGAGTTGCAGCAGGTCGAAGGTCTGCTCGCGGGCTCGAGCGAATCGTGGACGCGCGTCAAGAGCGATGCGAAGGGTCATTTCGAGATCCGCGGACTGCTCGACCATCCCTACACCGTCGTCGCGCTCGATCCGCGGTCGCTGCGGCGCGCGGTCGCACTCGACGTCTCCGCCGGTTCGAGCTCGGTCGAGCTCGCCTTCCGCGCGGACGGCGTCTACCCGCGCCTCGCGGGCCGGGTCTTCGACGCCAAGGGCAAGCCTGTTGCGGGCGTGCAGGTCAAGCTGGAGGCGCAGGTCTTCATGGCGCACAGCGGCGCGCGCAGGATCATGTCGCGCAGCTTCCCGGTCGCCGGACCGCTGACGGATGAGGAGGGACAGTTCGAGCTGCGCGACGTCCCGCTCGAGGGCGTGTGCATCGGGTTCTACTCCGACACGATCATCCCGATCGTCATCGGCTCGGCGGACTTCCGCGAGGACGGCACCAGCTCGACCTCGGTCGCGGACTTCGTCGGCACGCATCCCGAATCGCTCAAGATCGTGGTCGAGCGCCGCGCGCACGTGCAGCTCGAGCTCGTCGATCCCTCGGGCAAGCCGCAGTTCCGCCTGCTCGACGCCGAGGGCAAGGATGTCGAGATGAGCGTGTTCATGGGCACGGTGCGCTGCTTCTTCCAGGACATCGCCTGCGTCGACGGCCGCTCGCACGTGGTCGCGACCAGCGAGCGCGCGCGCTGGCTGGTGCTCAAGCGCGACGGCAAGGAGACGCAGCGCGTGCAGCTGACGCTCGTCCCCGGTGAGACGACGCACGTGAAGCTCTAGCTGCGCAGGTGCGCGATCAGCTTGCCGAGCTCATCCGGCTCGATCGGCAGCCGGTGCTCGACGCAGACGACGTCCGGCGCGCCCTTCAGCTTCCCGAGCCACTTCGCGAGCGGCACGTCCACATCCGGCGGCGACGAACCCTTGCCCTTCAGCTGCAGCTCCTCGACCTTCCTCGGCCAGCGCTCGAGGTACTCCTCCACCTCGCGGCCCGAGTCGATCACGTGCCCCGTGTCGATCGCCGAGCCGTACACATCCGGGCTCTCGATCTCGTCGAGCAGGCGCGCGAGCACCATCGGCGCGGTCAGCGCGGCGCAGCGCAGCGGGCTGAGCGGCTCGATCAGGACGCGCACCTTCCTTTCGCGCGCGATCGGCGCGAGCCAGCGGTAGAACGCGCGCGCCTCCTCGAACGGGTCGGCGCAGATCTCGCGCCCGTAGCCCGCGACCGCGATCACGCGCGGCACGCCGAGCTTGTCCGCGAGCTCGATCGTTCGCCGCAGGTGCTCGTAGGCCTCGCCGCGGACCTTCTTCTCGGGGTGGATCGGGTGCACCTCGTGCAGGCGCCAGGCCTGCAGCGTCACGACCTCGAGACCTGCATCCCGCGCGCGCTCCGCGCGGTCGTCGTCGCGGTGCGCGACTTCGAGCGCCAGGCCGTGCGCACGCGCGAGCTCGAAGCGCTCTTGTGGCGTCTCCGCGGGCAGGCAGTGCTCGACGTAGGCGAGGTGCGGGCTCACGCGCGCAGAGTATAAACGGCGAGCCGCTCAGCGCTTTCCAGCCAAGGCCTTCTCCGCGGCCTCCCAGCGTTCGGGTGGGACCTCGATTTCCCAGATGTTGTCGCCCGGCGGCACCGGCATGAAGAAGTCAGTCAGCTCCTGTGGTTCGAGCCCTTCCACGATCGTCGTGCCCGTCGGATCGAGCGCGATCAACTGCAACGTGAAGCTCATCTCGCAGGGGCCGGGGATCTCGAAGCTGACTTGCCCGTCGCCCCCGAGTTGAGCCGGGCTCAGCAGATGGAGGATGCCCGAGGAGCCGAAATCGCTCGAGACCACGTGCGGCACGACTTGGAGCAGCCAGCAGGGCTTGCGCAGGGCCGCTGGCACCTCGAACACGAATCCGATGTGCCAGGCCGGCTCGAGTCGCAGCTCGCCCGATCGCTCGGGGCAGTCGCCGCTCCAGGCGCAGTAGCCCGGGCTCCAGATCGTGTAGTGCGCGTAACTGCGGCTGGCTTCGATGCGCACGCGTCCGCCGCGCCAGACCGAGTCCGATCTGAAGCAGGTGAACGCTTCGAACAGGCGCCCCGTGGGGATCGCCCCCCCCTCGCGATCGACGACCTGCAGCACGACCGCCTCATCCTTTGGAGCCCCCGGTGCGGGCTCGTCCGATTCCGCCGCGAAGCGCGAGAGATCGACCTCACAGAGGCGCGGGTCGAGGGTCCGCTCGCCGGGCCGCACGAGCACGTCCTCGAGAACCATCAGCGGCGCGTCATCGCTGAAGCGGTTCTCGAGGCGCACGCGACAGCTCCCCGGCCGGACTTGGTCGAACTCCGACTCAACCAGCTCGCTCTCCCGCGCCCGGTCCAGTTCGCGATCCTGCACCTGGACACCGTCGTCGAGCACCCAGCACAGGCCCCGGGTGAGCGTGCGCGGTGTGCGCGCGCTGATGTGCACGGCCCCCGTGCGCACGAGCTCGAGCGTCAAGTCGGGGCTACTGCCGCAGTCGAACCGGATCTCGGGCGCCGCGTGCGCCGGCCGATAGCCGTAGCGATCCAGACGCAGGGTCAATATGCCGCCCGGGCAACTGCCGTAGATCGCGAACGCGCCGGAGGCGTCCGTCTCGACCTGCCCGTCGACGCTGTGCAGCTGCTCGATGCCCACATCGACGTGCGCCAAGGGACGTCCGCGATCGTCGATCACGTGTCCGCGCACGAGCGGGGTAGCCGGGGCGAGCCGCAACGTGCCGAGGTTGCGCGTGGCACCCGGCCCGAGCGTGCTGAAGTGGATCGGTGCGCTCTCGAGTTCCTGGCCAGGCCCGCGCAGGCGCAGCACGCCACGCCAGGCGAGCTGCGGCGCGAGTTCATCCGGATCGTCGGGCTCGTTGGGGAAGAGGTCCGTCCGAGCGAGCGCCAGCACCAGCAGGCCCTGAGCGTCGCTTTTCACTTCACCCTCTTGCCGATCGTGCTCGATGTCGTCGTTCGGTTCCTGCGCCCAGGAGACCCACTCGAACTCCCGATTCGCGAGCGCCTCTCCGTTCGCGTCGAGCGGGCGCGCGAGCACGATCTGCAGGTACTCGGGGATCCGCAGCGTCGCCTGAGTGCTGGCGGCGCCCGCTTCCGAGACGCGCACCGAGCTGCTGAAACTCTGCTCGCCCGCCAGCCATACGTCGCAGTCGAGCCAGCTCCCCGGTTCGGCGCGCGCGAGCAGGGCCCGGCCGTTGACGAGCGGCGCACGGGGCGAGCTGACGCGCGGGAGGCGCAGCACCGAACTGCTCCCGGAGGAACTCCTGGTCGAGAAGCTGACCCAGCCGCCGATCGGGGCGAGCGCTCCGTCGCTCGTCTCCAGTTGCAGTTCGAGGCGCTGGGCGTCGGGGAGCGTGAGGTCGATCGACTCGGGCAGCGCTTCGCCCACCTCGAACCAGCGTGCGGGCGGATCGAAGCAGGCATCGGACACCGTCGCGCACCAGGTTTCCTCATCGCGGCAGTTCTCGGCCAGCAGCCAGCCGAGGTTGGGGATGAGCGCCTCGCCGTCCGAGCTGCTGAGACCGCGCCAGAACTCTCCGCGACTTCCCCTGCGCAGCACGACCTCGACGCCTGCGACACCGGCGCCGGCGCGGTTGCGTGTTCGCACGACGCAGGTGCGCGAGGAATACAAGCGCAGCGTGGTCTCGGGAGCGCTATCGAACCCGACCGACGCCTCGCCGAATAGGCCGTCCTTGCGGGCCATGACAGCGAGCCAGGCGCGCGGGATCGGCAGGTGCAGCTCGCCCTTGGCGTCGCTCTCGATGCGCCGGCCGCGCGCGCGCAGCTCGGCCTCGATGTCGGGGTTCGGCAGGTCGGACGAGAAGCCGGTCCCGGGCCAGTCCTGCTCGTCGAGATCGAGCACGAAGACCTCGGCGCCGAGGATCGGCTGCTCAGTGACCCCGTCGACGAGGTGCACGACGATCTCACTCGGTTCCTCGGGCAGCGGCTCGAAGCGCAGCACACCGGCTGGTGCCGCGCGCGAGCTGCCGATCGGCACTGCTTCCTCGAGTGCGACGGGCTGGGAGCTGGTGCCCAACTCCGCGCGCTCCGTACAGGTCGCGGCGGACGCGACCGGGCGCGGCACGCTGCGCCAAGCGAGGTAGGCCAGTGAGGCGACGAGCAGGGGCAGCAGGAAGACGAGCCCTCGGCGCATGGCCACTTCTAGGTGCCCGGGGTGTGCAGGTCACCGAGTTGGCGCTTGTCACCGCGCGGCACAATGCGAGAATCGAAGCCTACGCCATGCCGCTCCGCCACCTGCAACTCGCGCTCCTGCTCGTTCTGGCCGCCCTGCCCTGCGCCTGCACGTACGTTCCGCGCGCCAGCGCGGAAGACGACGCGCGCGCCAAGCGCTTCGAGACGCGGCCCGACGCCTGCGGACTGTACGTCTACCGCGAGGGAGCGGACGGCGGTGCGATCGAGCTCGAGCTCACGCTCGACGGGCGCCCGATCGGGCGCACCAGCGGCGGCGACTACCTCTTCAACTGGGTGACGCCGGGCTCGCACAAGCTCGCTTCGCGCGGGGACGAGAACCTGCAACTTTCGTTCGAGGCCGCCGCGGGTGAGCTGATCTTCGTGCGCCAGGAGGGCACCCTGGGCAACTGGGTCGTCGCCTCGAAGCTGGTGCGCGTGACGGAAGAAGAGGGCCGGCGGGTCGTGGCGGGCTGCGTGCGCGCCGCCGCGGGCTTCTGATCAGGGGACCAGCAGCGTCGATCCGCTCGTCTTGCGCGCCTCGAGCGCCTCGTGCGCGCGCGCGGCCTGCGCGAGCGGGAAGGTCTGCCCGATGCGGCACTTCAAGACGCCCGCGGCCGCGAGGCCCAGGACCTCGCTCCCCGCGCCCTGGTAGTCCGCGTCGCTGGCCGTGTAGTGGAAGATGCTCGGGCGTGCGAGGAAGATCGAGTTCGTCGCGAGCTGCCTGAGGTCGAGCGGCGGGATCAGGCCCGAAGACTGGCCGTAGCTGGCCAACAGGCCGCGCACGCCGACGCACTCGAGCGAGCGCGCGAACGTGTCCTTGCCGACGGCGTCGTAGACCGCCGAGCAGCCCGTGCCGAGCGTGACCTTCTTCACGCGCTCGACCAGATCCTCGCCCGGCAGCAGCACGACCTCGTCCGCGCCGTCGGCGCGCGCCGCATCGGCCTTGGCCTTGCTCGAGACCGTTCCGATCACGTGCAGGCCGAGGTGCTTCGCCCACTGCACGAGCAGCGAACCGACGCCGCCCGCGGCCGAGTGCACCAGCACCCACGTGCCGCGCTGCAGGGCGACCATGCGGCGCAAGAGGTACTCCGCCGTCAGGCCCTTGAGCAGCACGGCGGCCGCGACGCTCTCCTCGAGGTCGTCCGGGATGCGCACGAGGCGCGAGACCGGGATGTTGCGCTCGAGCGCGTAGGCGCCCATCGGCCTCGTCGCGTAGGCGACGCGCGTGCCGACCTCGATCTCGTGCACCTGCGGCCCGAGCTCGGTCACGACGCCCGCGCCCTCCATGCCGGGGGTGAACGGCAACTGCGGCGGCGTGTAGAGGCCGCTGCGGTAGTAGACGTCGATGAAGTTTAGCCCGATCGCCGCGTGGCGCACGCGCACCTCGCGCGCCGGCGGCGGAGGCAGCTCGCGCGACTCGAGGCGCAGCTCCGCCGGACCTCCGGGGCGATGGACGAGGATGGTCGGCGTGCGCACGCGGGGAGTCTCGGGTTTCGCCCGCCCCGGCGCAACAGCTCCGCCTCGCTCAGCTCGTCGCGCCCAGCCGCTGACGCGGCAGGACGCGCAGCGTGCCTTCCTCGGTCTCGATGCCGTAGCCGTAGCTTGCGGCCAGCTTCTCCGCGGAGCGCTTGGTCTCGCCCGGGGGCAGGTCCGACCAGCGCCACTCGGCGTCCTGCGACTTGTCGCCGCGCGTGTTGTAGTCGCGCGGCATCTGCGCCAGCACCTCGTCGATGCGCGGGAGCGTCGCGTCGAGGCCGATGCGCAGGCAGATCTCGGCCACGGTGTCGCGGTCGATGTCCTCCAGGCGGTAGCGGAAGTACTCGAGCTCGGGCATCGTCCGTGCGCGCTCGGCCATGCGGTTCCACTCCAGCCAGTAGCGCAGGCAACGCTCGACCTCGCTGCCGAGGAGCAGCGTGGGCGCGTGCTGCTCGGCGAAGGAGCGGTACCAGCTCGGCGTGCGGAAGAACTGGATCCGAAGCGAGGAGCGCACGTTGGCGACGGGCTCGCGCACCTGGTGCAGCACCACGGTGCCGTGCGGCAGCGCGTCGAGGTAGGGCGCGCCGAGCCAGGAGGAATCGCCGGGCACGTCGGGCGGCCAGAGCAGCTCCTCGGCCTCGCGCAGCTTCTTGGGCCCGAAGATGTCCTCGTGACCGGTCAGGCAGCCGAGCGCGGTCAGCACGTTGGCGATGTAGCCGGTGCCCGATCGTCCGGCTCCCGTGACGAGGAAGCGCCGCACGGCCATCGCGGCTCAGTCCCCCTTCTTCGCAGCCATGAGCTGCTTGCGGAACTCCTCCGCCGTCGCGTAGCGCTCGCGCTTGTCGGCCATCAGCCCGCCCACGATCGCCTGCTCGAGCTCGCGCGGCACTTCGACCTTCGGCGCGCGCGACTTCATCGTCGGCGGCTGCTTGTCGAGCTTCGACTGGAAGACCTCGATGAAGCTCTTGCCCTTCCAGGGGATCGTGCCGGTCGCGGCCTCGAAGAGTACGGTCGCGACGTTGTAGACGTCCGACTGCACGTTGGGCGACTCGCCGCCGAACTGCTCGATCGGCGCGTAGAACGGCGTGCCGATCAGGGCCGTCTTCTCGCCCAGGTGCTTGGCCGACCAGAGCCCCGGCGTGATGCCGCCGTCGGCGAGCACGAGGCCGAGCTGTGTCCCGTTGTCGATCTGAATCGTGTGCGGCTTGATGTCGCCATGCACGAGGCCCGCCGCGTGGATCGCGGCCAGTCCGTCGAGGAGCTGCAGGCCGATCTCGATCACCGTCGCGGCCGGGCTGACCGGGTGCGCCCGCAGCCATTCGCGCAGCGAACCGCCGCCCGGCATGTCGGTCACGTAGAGGATCGAGCCGTCCTCGTTGACGTGCACGTCGCGCGTCGCGAGCACGTGCCGCGAGTCGACGCGCTTCCAGGTGGACAGGCTCTCGGCGAATTCGCGCGCCTGCTTCGCGTTCTCGAACAAAGCGGAGGGGAAGACCTGCACCTCGCAGGCGGACTTCGTCTGCTTGTCCTCGACCTCGAAGGTGGTCGACATCCCGCCCTGGCGGTGAGCGCGGCGCACGGTGTACTGCCCGAGCAGCTCCTTGCCGGGTGCGAGATCGAACAGGCTGAGCGACTTGGCCGGCATCCGAACCGCCAAGATATCAGTAGGCGGCGTGGCTGGCGACGTACTCCCGCCACTTCCGCTTCGCGCGCAGCTCGCTCATCACCTCGGCGAACTCCTCCAGCTCGTCCGCGAGCGTGTAGAAGTGCGGCGAGACGCGGATGCCCGCGTTGGGCCGGTGATCGACCAGGATCCCGCGCGCCTCGAGCGCCTTGACCCAGGCCGGACCGTTCTCGTCCTCGGCCAGGCCGACCGTCAGCGTCCCGCCGCGCTGCTCCGGGTCGACCGGCGAGTGGATCCGGAAGCCGCGCGCGAGCATGTCGGCGCGCAGCTTCTCCGTGAGCTGCTTCGAGTGCGCGCGAATGTTCTTCACCCCGGCCTCGATCACGAGCTCGTAGCCCGCCGTCGCCGCGAGCAGGCTCGGCACGGCCGGCGAACCGTTCAGGAAGCGCCGGATGCCCGTCGCGTAGCGCTGCGCGCCCGTTTCGAACGCGAACGGCGCCGCATGCGCGGCCCAGCCGGTGATGCGCGGCTCGAGCTTGTCCTGCAGATCCGGCCGCACGTAGAGGTAGCCCGCACCGGGTCCGCCGCAGAGCCACTTGACCGAGCCGCCGCAGATCATGTCGACGCCGAGGGCCTGCACGTCGACGGGCACCGTGCCGAGCGACTGGTAGGTGTCGAGCAGGACCAGCGCGCCGACCGAGCGCGCCTTGTCGCAGACGGCCTTCGCGTCGACCAGGAAGTGGCTCTTGAAGCACACGTGCGAGAGCGGAACGATCAGCGTCTCCTCGTCGATCGCGGCCAGCAGTCGCTCGTGGTCGACGCTCACGCCGTCGGTCGGCACGCACTCGATGCGCGCGCCGAAACGGCGCTGGCCCTCCCAGACGTACATGTTGGTCGGGAACTCGAGGTCGGTGTAGACGACCTTGTTGCGCTTCTTCGAGAAGTCGAGCGCGCTCGCAATCACCGACTGCACGGTCGAGACGTTCGGGTGCATCGCGATCGAGTCGGTCGGCGCGTTGGCGATCTTCGCCAGCACGTTGCCGACGTCGACCGGCGCGCTCCACCAGCCCTCGCCCCAGGCGCGCACGCCGCGCGTGGCCCACTGCTCGCTGAACTCGCGCAGCTTGTCGGCGACGCCCGCCGGCATCGCGCCGAGCGAGTGGTTGACGAGGTAGTTGGTGTCCTCGACGATCGGGAAGCGCGCGCGGAAGCGTTGGGGGTCGAAGCTCATCGCGCGTCAGCCCGACGCCTGTCCGGCGAGCTCCTTGGGCAGCTCGACGCCCATCGCCGCGGCGCTCGGCAGCACGAGGTGGCAGGCGGACATGAAAGGCTTCAAGTCCTCGACGTACTGCCGCAACGAGTCGCCGCATTTCTGCCGCCGCAGTCCGAGCGCGAACGCGCGCTCGTCGCCCTGCGTGCCCGGCCGGCCCATGGCCTGGATCGTGATCGCGAGCCAGCGCTGGAACATCTGCTGCGCGGCGTGGCGGTTGCCCGGCTCGGAGCAGAAGCCCTTGAAGAGCTCCTCTCCCTGGCGCGTGCTGGTGCGGTCCATGGCCAGGATCGAGAATGCGATCGCGGCGAACTCGCTCGAGCGGCTGTCGACGTAGCTCTCGGCCGCGACGCGCTCGGCGCGGTCGCAGAGCGCGAGGCAGACTGCCAGCTCGAGGCGCGAGGCCGGGTACGGGATGCGCTCCATCTTGTCGCGCACGGACATCACGAGGTCGCTGCCGCCGATCTGCGCGTAGAGCAGCTCGATCTGCTGCATCAGCTTGAGCGAGTGCACGATGTCCTGCGCCAGCAGGATCTGCGCGTCGATCTCGGGCACGTACTTGAGTCCGTGGCCGCGAATCTTCTCCAGCATCAGCTGGCGGTAGGCCTGGCGCTCGACGATGCGGCGCAGCAGACCCTTCGATTCCTCGTCGAGTTCCAATTCGGGCATCGGGGGGGCTCAGGCTTTCTGGGGCGCGATTCCGGTCAGTTCGCTATCGGGGATCAGGAGGCGCGTGACGGGCTTGCCGCCGCGGATGTGCTGCTCGACGATCTCGTCGACGTCGGCGGGCGTGACGTGGCCGTACCAGACCTGCTCGGGGTAGACGACGACGGTCACGCCGTTCGCGCACTGGTCCAGGCAGCCGGCCTTGTTCGCGCGCACGACGCGCTTCAGCCCGGCCGCGTGCAGCTTCTTCTTGAAGGCCTCGACGACCTCCTTCGAGCCGCGCGCCGAGCAGCAGCCGCGCTCGTCGGCGGGATCGCGCTCGTTGGTGCAGATGAAGACGTGGCGCTGGAACTTCGGCATGCGCAGTCAGGATTCTATCACGCGCCGGCCCCGAACAGCTCGCGCGCCAGGACGAGCTTCTGGATCTCGCTCGTGCCCTCGTAGATGCGCAGCGCGCGCGTCTCGCGGAAGAGCCGCTCGACGACCGTGCCGCGCTTCACGCCCGCTCCGCCGAAGTGCTGCACCGCCCGGTCGCAGATCCACGAGGCGCTCTCGGTCGCGAAGAGCTTGGCGCGCGCGACGGCCGCGCTGGCGTTGCCGCCCGCGTCGACGAGCTCGGCCGCCTCGTCCGTCAGGAGCTGCCCCGCGCGCAGGCGCACGTCCATCTCCGCGACGTCGAAGCGCAGCGCCTGGAAGCTCGACAGCGGCCGCCCGAACTGTTTGCGCTGCGAAAGGTGCGTGCGCGATTCGTCCAGCGCGCGGCGCGCGAAACCGTTCGCCGCCGCCGCGACGCCGGTGCGGAAGCGGCCCAGCGTCGTGAGCGCGATCGCCAGGCCCTCGTGCTCGCGGCCGAGCAGCGCGCGCTCGGGTACGTCGATCGCATCGAACGTCACTTCGCCGATCGGATGCGGCGCGAGCACCTCGAAGGGCGCGACCGAGAGTCCGCGCGCCTCGGCCGGGACGTAGAACATCGAGAGGCCCTCCTCGCCCGGCTCGCCGCGCGTGCGCGCGAGCACGGTGTAGAAGTCGGCGATGCCCGCGTTGGTGATGAATGTCTTCTTGCCATCGAGACGCCAGCCCTGCTTGGTGCGCGTCGCGCGCAGGGCGATGTCGGAGAGGTTCGAGCCCGCGTCGGGTTCGGTCAGCGCGAAGGCCGCGATGCGCGTGCCGTTCGCGACCGCGGGCAGTACCTCCGCGCGCAGCTCGCTCGTTCCGCCGAGCGCGATCGGGAAGGAGCCCAGGCCCTGCTCGACGAGCAGGAGGTCGAGCAGGCCGTGGTGCCAGGCGAGCTCGTCGCGCAGCGCGCAGAGCACGCGCGTGCTGATCGTCTCGGGGCCGCAGAGCTTGTCCGCGTTCGCGCCGCCGTCGCGCTCGGGCACCATGTACGGGGTCAGGCCCGCCTTGCGCACGATGCGCAAGGCTTCGAGCGCCGCTTCGCGCTCGGAGAGCGCGTCGAGGCGCGCCTCGGTGCCCTTGGCCGCGGCGCGGGCGCGCTCGCGCAGGTCAGCGAGCAGCGGATGCAGCGCCTTCACGCGCGCACCTTTGTGAAGTCCGGCGCGCGCTTCTCGACGAAGGCCTGGTAGGCCTCGCGGTAGTCCGGATGCGCCATGCACTCGGCCTGGATCCAGGCCTCGGCCGAGAGCGCGGCCTCGAAGCTCATCGCGGCTTCGGCGTTGAGCATGCGCTTCGTCGCGGCCAGTCCCATGCTCGGACCGCTGGCGAGCTTCTTCGCCCACTCGGCGGTCGCCTTCTCGAGCTCGGCATCGGGCACGACCTTGTTGTACAGGCCGACCTCGTGCGCGCGCTGCGCGCTGATGAACTCGCCCAGCATCAGGAGCTCGGTCGCGTTCGAGAGGCCCACGATGCGCGGCAAGAGCCAGGCCGCGCCCATGTCGGCGCCGCACAGGCCGACCTTGGTGAAGAGGAACGCGATCTTCGCACTCTCGGCCGCAATGCGCAGGTCGGCTGCCGCCGCGATCACGGCTCCCGCGCCGCAGGTCGTGCCGTTGAGCGAAGCCAGGATCGGCTTCTCGAGCTTGCGCATGTTCTCGATCAGCTTGCAGGTCAGGCGCGTGAACGCGTGCACGTCCGCGACCGGCACGTCGAACAGGCGCCCGATGATGTCGCGCACGTCGCCGCCGGTGCAGAATGCGCGCCCGGTGCCCGTGACGACGACGCAGCGCACGCTGCTCTGCTTGCCGAGCGCCTCGAAGGTCTGCGTCAGCTCGGAATAGGTGTCGAAGGTCAGCGCGTTGAGCCGCTCGGGCCGGTCGAGACGGATCGTGCCGACGCCGTCGGCTTCGCTGTAGCGGAACGTCTTGGGGTTCATCGGGAGCTCCATCTCAGGGGATCGCCGCGGTGGCTTCGAGCTCGAGCAGCGCGCCCTCCTCGAGCAGGTCCGCGACCTCGACCAACGTCATCGCGGGGTAGTGCCGGCCGACGATGTCCTTCCAGATCACGCCGATCTTCTTCGCGTGCGCGACGTACATCTGCTTGTCGGTGACGTAGACGGTCAGGCGCACGATGTGCTCGGGCTTCGCGCCCGCGGCTTGCAGCACGGTCGCGATGTTGCGCAGGGTCTGCTCGAACTGCGCGCCGAAGTCGCCGCGGCCGACGATGCGCTGCTCGGCGTCCCAGGCGACCTGGCCGGCGACGAAGACGATCTTCGAGGCGCCGCTGAGCACGACACCGTTGGCGTAGCCCTTGGGCTTCTTCCAGCCGTCCGGCTGCACGATCTCGATCTTCATCGTTTCCCCATTCCTTCTTCGACCACGCGCCGTTCGCCGGCGCCGAGGAGCTCGATCACCGCGCCGTTGCGGTCGCCCGCGAGGAGTTCGCACACGAGCTCAGCGACCTCCGCCTCGGTCACCAGCTTGCCCCCGGGGTTCTGCGCGGCCAGGAAGGCGCGCGTCTCGGCCTCGCTCTTGCCGGTCTTCTCCACGATGCGCCGCACGGTGCCGTCGGTCATCGGCGAATCGACGTAGTGCGGGCAGACCGTATTGAGCGTGACGCCGCTGCGCGCGAGCTCGAGCGCCGCCGAGCGGCCGTAGCCGAGCAGCGCGTGCTTGCTCGCGACGTAGGCTGCGGCATAGGGGTAGCCCTGCAGCGAGGCGGAAGAGGCGACGTTGACGATGCGGCCGTAGCCGCGCTCGACCATCGCCGGTACCAGCGCCTCGATCATGCGCCGCGCGCCGTGGAAGTTCGTGGCCATGTGCTGTTCGTAGAGCTCGGGGCGCAGGAAGGGCGCGGTGATCGCGAAGCCCGCGTTGTTGACCAGCCAGTCGACGGGGCCGACGCCGCGCACGAGTTCGACCGACCGGGGATCGCTCACGTCGAGCTGGATCGACGAGGCCTTTCCGCCCTCGGCGCGGATCGCGGCCGCAAGCTCCTCCGTCGGCCCCTGGTTGCGCGCTCCGAGGATCAGCGTCGTTCCGCCGCGCGCCAGGCGCCGCGCGATCGCGGCCCCGATGCCGCGACTCGCGCCCGTGACGAAGGCCACGTGGGGCGTACTCATCCGCTAGAGTGTGCCAAACCGGGCCCGCGGCCGGTACCGATGACGACGCGCGAGCATCCCGACCAGGCGAAGCTTCCGCCGGCGCGCTGGCCGACGCGCGCGGAGGCGCAGCGCAGTCTGCTCTTCTCCCCCATCCGCTACGGTGCGTGTGTCGCGCGCGCGCGCAGTTGGGTGCCGGCGATGGTGCCCTGGAGATCGGTCGAGGACGGCTCGGTGACGCCCGCGATCCTCGACTGGTACGGACGCCTGGCCGACGGGCGGCCGGGCGTGCTGGTGGTCGAGGCGACCGGCATCCGCGACGTGCCGAGCGGTCCGCTCTTGCGCATCGGCGACGAGCGCTTCGTGCCCGGCCTCTCCGAGCTGGTCGAGACCGTGCGCCGGCGCAGCGGCGGCGAGACGCGGCTCTTCGTGCAGATCATCGATTTCCTCGGCATCCGCAGGCGGCCCGAGAAGGAGAAGTACCTGCGGCGCTTCCTCGCGCTGCGCGACGAGCACCGCGAGCGGCTCGGGCGCGCGGGAGCGAGCGACGACGAGGTTCGCGCAGCGCTCTGCGCGCTGCCGCACGCCGAGCTCGTCGCGCTGCTCTCCCCGCGGGAGGTCGAGGAGCTCGAGTACGGCGCGCGCGAGCGCGTCACCGACCTGCAGCTCGCGCACATCCGCGAGCTGCCGCGCGTCCTGCCCGGCCTCTTCGCCGCGGCGGCGCTGCGCGCGCGCGAGGCCGGATTCGACGGCGTCGAGCTGCACTACGCGCACGCCTACACGATGGCCTCGTTCCTCTCGCGCACGAACACGCGCGACGACGGCTACGGCGGATCGCGCGCGGCGCGCGTGCGGCTGCCGCTCGAGGTGCTGGCCGCCGTGCGGGCGCGCACCGGGCAGGACTTCACGGTCGGTTGCCGCATCCTCGGCGACGAGGTGATCGAAGGTGGCAGCCGCATCGAGGACGCGGCCTGGTACGCCGCCCAGCTCGCGGCCGCCGGGATCGACTTCATCTCGGTCTCGAAGGGCGGCCGCTTCGAGGACGCCAAGCAGCCCAAGGTCGGCGAAGCGGTCTACCCCTACACCGGGCCGAGCGGTCTCGAGTGCATGCCGACGCGCACGATCGATGAGCGCGGGCCTTTCGGGCGCAACCTCGAGCTCTCGCGCGCGATCCGCGCCGCGGTGCGCGCGGCCGGTTGCGCGACGCCGGTCGGAGCCGCGGGCGGGATCAACTCCTTCGAGCTCGCGGAGTGCGCGCTGCGAGAGGGCGACTGCGATTTCGTCGCCGCAGCGCGCCAGTCGCTCGCCGACCCGGACTGGTGGCGCAAGCTTGAACTCGGCCGCGGCGCGGAGATCCGCCGCTGCATCTATTCGAACTACTGTGAGGCGCTCGACCAGCGCCACAAGCAGGTCACCTGCCAGCTCTGGGACCACGATTTCGAACGTCCGGACCCCGGGCGGACGACCATCGCGCGCTCCCCCGACGCAAGACGGCGGCTGGTGCCGCCGTCCTGGATCGCGAGCTGAGACCGGGTAGCCGGGCTACTTGGCCTTCTCGCTCTTCTTGGCTTCTTCGCTGACGCTGATCTTCACGATCAGCTTGCCCTGCGTCTTGCTGTGCGACTTGAACGAGCCCTGCTCGGTCTGGCGCTCGGTGTCGCGCACGCTCTCGACCTTGCCTTCGAGATCGAACTTCACCGGCCGCTTGCCGTCGATCGAGAAGAAGTACTCGCCCTTGGCTTCGGCCGAGTACGTACCGGCGACGACCGGCAGCGCGCCCTCGGGGTCGAGCATGCGGCCGCGGCCCGGGCCGCCCGCCGGCATGTCGGGCAGGTCGCCGTGCGTTCCGATCTCGATCTGGATCTTGACGCACTTCTGGCCGTCGCAATCCTCGTCGAGCGAGACCACCTTGGCCTTGCCGGTCCATTCCGCGTCCGCGGGGATCGCGCCGCCGCCGCGACCGCCGCGCATGCCGCCGCGCCGGCCGCCGCCGCCCTGGCCGCCGCCCGCGTTCTCGGGAGCCGGCGGGGGCGGATAGAGCGCCTTGCGCAGGTCGAGGCCGAGCGCGCGCTTGATCTGGGCGCTGTCGAGGTCCCAGTGCGAGTCCTTGTCGACGTCCTTGTCGGGCAGGAGCGCATCGAGCGCGAGTCCGAGCCTGTGGCCCTCCAGCGCACCCTCGTGGTCGGGCTGCTTGCCCTCGAGGAACTTGACCTTCACGTCTTCGTCGTCGCCCGTGAGCTGCAGCGTCGCGCCCTCGTAGGGGCTCTCGAGCGGCGTGTTGGTCTCGTTCTCGCCGAAGCTCATGTTGGCCTCGCCGCCGACCTTCTCGTAGGTGCGCTTGACCTTCGTCGGCTTCTTGCCCTCGTGCCCCTGGACCTCGTCGAGCTGCACGATGTGCCAGGTCGTGTCCATCTTCGCGGCCCCGCCGCCGCCGCGACCCTCGACCGGCTGGCCGTCGCGCTCCATGGTCGTCTCGGTCTCGGTCGCCATCTGGTAGTCGTACTCGACCTTGAGCACGCGCTCCTTCGAGTAGTCGGTGCCGAGCGTGGCGCCGCCGGCGAGGACGAGCAGCGCGAATGTGAATGCGGTTTTCATTGGGAGTCTCCGTGGTTGCGACCGACTGCGGCCGAGCCCGGATTCTAGCGCGGCGACACCCTCGCTGCGCAGGCTTCAGGAAAGCTCAAGGAAGCGGGCGACCCCCGGTTTCAGAGCCGGGGCAGCGTGCGGTCGATCTCGAGCAGCCTCCCGCGCGCGTCGAAGAGGAACTCCAGCCGGCCTTCGGCGGGGCTCCCGCGCGGGTCCGTGCGGTTGAACGTGACCAGACCGAACTCGTCCGCGAGGTCCACGGCCACGAAATCCCAGCGTCCGAGCGCCACGGGGAGATCCAGGAGGCCGCTGTTTACACCGAGCACACCCTCGGCGAACTCGCGCAGCTCGCGCGCGCCGACCTCCGTGCGGCCCGTGGCGCGGGAGGTCGAGAGGCCGTCGATCCAGGCGAAGGTCTGCTGCACCGAGTCCGGCTCGGTCGCGGACTGGACCACATCGAAGGCGACGAGCCGATGCGCCGGCTCGAAGGCCATCGCGGCGTTGTTAGGACAGGTGCGGCACTGGCACTGCGTCACGCACGGATCGCAGTCCTCGGAGCAGTAGACCATCACGCAACTCGAGCCGCGCAGCAGGATCACGCTGCCGAGCGCGATGAGGACCTGAGCGAGTGCCGAAGGAACCCTGGGCATGAACGACCTCCTCCAATGACGACGGAGGGGACGAGGTCGAAGCTAGCTCAGCTCCCGAGGAGCCGCAAGCTAGCTCAACGCCCGCGGATCGTGATCTCGCACTCGGGCAGCCCCTCGGGCAGCTCCAGCCTGATCGTGGGGACTCCACCGTAGACTCGGTAGCGCCCGGCCGCGATGTAACACTCGAACCGGAGCGAATCCGCGCTGGGCGGAAGCGCTCGGGGGCGAACGAGTGGTTCGTGGCGACCGTGGCCTCCGAATCGACCGTCCGTGAGCTCCGTCGGCTCGCCGATCTCGGGACACAGGGTGATCGGGGGAGTCGGGTGCGGTCGCCCGAGGTCGTAGACGTTCAGGATGAGGTGTTGGTAGACCGCGAGCTGCAGGACGATCTCTTCGTTCTCCGGCGGCAATTCGAGCGCGAATCGCTGTCCGCAGAATCCGCCCTGCACACCGAGCGGATTCACTTGGAGCACGAACTGTCGTTCCAAGTCACCGACGAGTTCGAAGGTCCCGTCCTTGTCCGTCGCCGTGACGAGACGCTCCGACTTCGCGCGCGCGTGCTTCTCCACCTCCGCAATCGTGTTTCCACCTGCGGGCCTGCCCATTGCATCGAGGAGCCGGCCGTGGAGGACAGGCAGGGGCTCGAGCGTGATCAGTCCGAGATCGAGCAATCTCTCTGGTCGCGTATCGAACGTCCCCAGCACGAGCGGACGGTGACGCGCGGACGAGGCGGTGATTCTCCAGCGACCCACGAGGAAGGAACTCCGCTCGACGATGCCTTTGCGATCGGCGCTCGCGTAGGAGATGCGAGCGATTTCCGGTGCAGTCACATCCTCGAC
>Ga0315912_10002692_pt1 | contig 18580 bp, 11 predicted proteins | sample VfabasoilMG_FD_204469 | JGI IMG/M metagenome (GOLD analysis project Ga0315912, IMG submission 204469) | Garden soil microbial communities collected in Santa Monica, California, United States - V. faba soil | ecosystem: Environmental > Terrestrial > Soil > Garden | place: USA: California...
CCTGGCAGCCGAGGTGGTGCGACACATCGGCAATGGGCTGATCGTGGCCACGGCCCACGGCGAAGGCCTGGTCCCCACGCGAGAGCTGGCCCTGCCTCCCGGCGCGGATCACCGTCGCGCCTACCCGGTCGGCCGCAAGCTCGACGTGGTGCTCGTGCATCGCGACCCCCAAACGGGCCGGCTCCGCTTCAGCGTCGACCGCGTGGAAGACGTGGTCGAGCGCAACAACTACAGAGATTTTGGCCAAACGGCACAGAGGGCGGGCGCGCTCGGCAGCTTGGGGGACCTCTTGGGCGGCAAGCTCGGTGGGCTCCCCACTGCGCCCCAGAAGGCGGCGCCCAAAGAGCCCGCACCCAAAGAGCCCGCACCCAAAGAGCCCGTGGCGAGCCCAAAGATCGGCGTGACACGGCGCCGCTGACGCAGCCATCGCCGGATTCGCCCGAGCCCGCCACCCTTCCACAGCCGGGCGTTGTGTGCTCGCCGAAACGGCGCCACGCTCCGGTCATGAGCGACGGAGAGCACCTGGCGGACAAGACTTGCATCCCCTGTCGCGGTGGCGTTCCGCCGCTCACGGAGAAGGAGTACGCACCGCTCCTGACCGAGCTCGATGCCTGGCAAGTCGTGGACGGGCACCACCTGGTCAAGGACTTTCGCTTCTCCAATTTCCAGGCCGCTCTCGACTTCGTGAACCGCGCCGGCCAGGTCGCCGAGGAGCAAGGCCATCATCCGGAGATCACGGTCGGCTGGGGCCACGCCAAGGTCGAGATCTGGACGCACAAGATCGACGGCCTCACCGAGAGCGACTTCGTCCTCGCAGCCAAGTACGACCGCCTCGTAACCTGAAGGGCGGACGTCCGGGGGTGCTTTTCGCGCACCCTGCTATAAGGGGCTCGCCGATGAACTGGTCCGCGCGCCTGGAAGCCCCCAAGCAGCTCATCAAACGCCACTGGCTCGATCTCGGCCTGGGTCTGGCAGTTGCTTGTGTCTCCCTGCTCAGCCGCATCGCCACGCTGGAGCCGGTCGAGCTGTCAGGTGACCCGCTCGACTACTGGTTCTTCGTCAAGTCCTGGTTCTACGGTGGCGAGTTCGGCACGCTCGACCACCACGACGCCCGCTTCGGCATCCACATCTGGCTGTTCCTGGTGCAGCTCTTCTGCGGTGAGTCAGCCGAATACACGTACGTTGCGCCGCTCTGCGTGTCGACGATCGTCACCGTGCTCACCTACGCGCTGACGAGGCAGCTCGCGTCGCGGGCAGCGGCCGTATTCGCTGCCTTTCTGGTGATCGAGTTCGACGCCTTCATCCGGCTCTCGTCGCAGATCAGGCCGGAGATGTTCGGAGCCATGTACATCCTCGCCTCCAGCATCGCGCTCGTGGCCTACGGGCGGGCTGCCCCCGAGCGGCGTCTGCGGCCCTTCCTGTGCGCGACGGGGTTTCTCATCCTCGGCTACCTGACGCGGCTCGACAACCTGCTCTTCACGCCGGCGTTCGTCCTCGTGCTCTATGCCGGGAAACGCAGCTGGCGCGACGTGCTCGCGTTCGTCGGCCTCCTCGTGGCTGGGTTCCTCGCGGAAACGCTGGTTCACGTCCTCCTGGCAGGGGGCTCGCGCCTGACCGCCGAGGTGCCGCGGGGCGCGGGCGGCGCGCTCGCCGAGTACGGCCAAGTGGTCCAGCGCGTCACCAAGTACCTCGAAGACTCGGGCAAGCTCGTGTTCTACCCCGTGTTGGCGAGCGCTCCCGCCCTGCTCGCCCTGACGCGGGGCACGAAGAACGCACATGCAGGGCAGGTGGTCGCGCTGTTGCCGCTCTCGTTCCTTTTGCTCGTGGTGTTCGGGGTGCGAAGCCTCGAGCCGGTGCGACCGTTCATGCCGATGAACTCGCGCTACCTGGACGCCGCTGCGCCACACTGCCTGATCGCCACGGCCGTGGTGGCTCAGCAAGGGCTGGCCGCCCTTCTGCCCCGGGCAGCTCGCTTCTGGACGCGACGCACCACCGGCTTTGCTTCGCTCGTGCTCGCATTGGGTCTGCTGATCGGGCACTCCGCTTCTGCCCTGAAGCAGCTGGCCAACATCCCTGCTGGGCGCCACCCCTTCCAGGAAGCCCGGCGGCAGTTCCTGCTGGTCTCGGACGCCTACGAGCGCGGGCTCCCCATCGTCGGCCCGTCCGACAAGCTGGTGAAGGTGCGAGACCGCAAGGTCCAGCGATCGCCGCCTCTGCACTGGGCGTACAAGGGCTTCGTCAGGAGCGAGCTCTTGCGGAACCAGCGCGGCAAGCTCCGCGAGTTCAGCTACAACCTGACCCGCCCGGTCTCTCCCGGCTCGAAAACGATGTACCTTCCGCACGAGCTTCCAGCCAAGCGCGTGGCCGAAGCGGTGGCCGCACGACGCTGCGTGGTTCAGCTCGACCGGCGCGATCGCTTCGTGCGCATCCGTGGCAGCCACACCGAGCTGCCCCCCGACTGCAAGAGCCTGCCTCGCAAGCGGGTCCGCTAGTCCCTGCTCACCCTGGTCAGCGAGTAGCCAGCCTCGTACCATCGCTGGATGGTCCACTCGCATGGCGAGCAAGCGCGTAGACGCAGGGCAACGGCGGCGCTGGCCGCCAGCTTGACGGCTGTCGCTGCCTCCTGCGGGGGTAGTGGAGTCAGTGGACAGGATGGGGACATCGCTGCCCCCCTGCCCGAAGCGTCCTGCGAGGCCGCTGGCGGCGGCACCGACGTGGCCGAGCCCACCCTCTTGGTCAGCTTCAGCGACTCGTGGCAGGAGGCTTGGCTGGGCTCGCCCGCAGTCGTGGACCTGGACGACGACGGCACGAACGAGATCGTCGCCCCGCGCGGGGAAACGCTGAAGGTGTGGAGCGCGGACGGCACCCTCCTGCGCGTACACGAAGACTTCCCGGGACGCGTTTGGGCCAGCGCCGTGGTGGCGGACCTGCGGCCGGACCTGCCGGGGCTCGAGTACGCAGCGGCGGCGCGCGAGGAGATCCACGCCTTCGCGGCAGATGGAGAGCCCTTGGCTGGGTTCCCCGTGGTGTGGCGTGACGAGATGCGCGCCCTCGCGGCGGCCGACATCGACGGCGATGGGCTGCTCGAGCTCGTGACCGTGACCACGAGCGACCTCGAGGCGAATGACCAGGTCGACATCCTGTGGGCCGTCCACGCCGACGGCAGCGTGGTGAGCGGCTTTCCACCGAACACGACGGGCGCCGCAGGCTGCACCGATTCCTGCTACGTGCACGCCGGATTCGATCAAACCCTCGCGCTCGGTGACGTCGACGGCGACGACAGCATCGACATCCTCGCACCTCAGGACAATGCCTACGTCAGCCTGCACGACGGCAGCGGGCGCGCCTTCGACGCGAGCTCGATCTTCGACGATCGCGACAAGTATTCCGGCATCCGCTTCATGCTGGACTATGCGCTGGCCCAACAAGGCTGGGGCGAGGACGACGAAAACCAAGCCCATTTCACCAACTCCGCTCCGGCCATTGCCGACCTCGACGGCGATGGCGTCCGAGAAATCATCCTGCTCGGATCCGTGCAGAACGTGGCGCAAGACCAGCGCGAAAGGGGAGTCGTGGTGTTCGTGACCGGATCCGACGGCACGCGGCCGAGCGCTTGGCAGGAGCCGTTCCATGCCGAGGAGTACTTGGGCGGCCTCTGGGACCTGGGCGACAACATCGTGGCGGCGACCAACCAAGTGACGGTCGCGGACCTGGATCCCGAGCTGGAGGGCCCGGAGCTCGTCTTCGCCGGCTTCGATGGGCGCATCCACGCGCTCAGTGCGGAAAATACCGAGCTCTGGCGCACCACCTACACGTCCTCGGCCCAGGTACTCACGGGTGGCGTCCTCGCGGCCGACCTCTCGCGCGACGGGCGACCGGAGCTCGTGTTTTCGACGTATTCCACGGCCGAGGGTCAGAGCGCGCTCTTCGTGCTCAGCGCCGGCGGCGAAATCCTGCACCAAGTGCCGCTCTCCGGCCGCGGCGCCATGCCGGTGCCCACCATCGCCGACTTGGACGGAGACGGGACGCTGGAGATCTTGATCAGCCTCAAAGACTCCGCAGGCGACGTCGAGCTCGAGGCGTACACGGTCCCGGGCTCGGGGGATCGTTGCCTGATTTGGCCCACCGGGCGTGGTAACACGGGGCGCACGGGCTCGGTCGGAGCCGTAGAGAGCGCACCTTGAGCATCGTCCGCACGTATTCGAGAAGCCTCCTCGCTTATGGCTGCATCGTGTCCGTCCCTGCGGCGCTCGCCGATTGGGGAACGTTCGGGCTTTTCGTGCACGTGCTGTCCGTGCACTACCTGCCGGCGGCGGCCGCAGCGTTCGTGGCTGGCACCGGTGTGAATGCGCTCCTGTCTCGGCGTTTCGGCTTCCAGAGCCGTGGTCGCGGGGTGCTCGAGGAGGTGGGCTTGGTCTACCTGGCCAGTGCGACTGGCTTCTGCCTGAGCACGCTCACGCTCTCGCTTTGCATCGAGTGGCTCGGCCTGCCGCCGCTCGTGAGCAAGGTGATGGGATCGGCCTCGGCATTCCTGCTGAACTTCGGGGCGAGGCAGTTCTTCGTCTTCAGCAGCGAGCCCCGCTGGAAGTGAGCTTCTGGCGCCGACGAGGGGGCCAGCGCGTCACCGCGTGACTGCAAACATTCTCTCCGGCACGATCCAAGCCGACTTCCTTTACCGGGCTCGGGCTGGCTGTCAGGATCGAGCGTCGTGCTCCGCCCGCTCGACGCTCTGCGCCTCGCCCCTGCGCTCGGGATGATCGTCCTCGCGAGCTGCGGAACGCTGGGCATCGATCTGGACCCCGACGAGGGGCACCTGGACGGCAGTGGTGCGGCCACGATCGTGCCTGTCGGTGGCAGCCCGGGCGACGGGGGGACGGGAGGCGAGGTCGGAAGCGGAGGCGCATCAGCAGGCGGCGGCGGCGAGGCGAGCGGAGGCACAGCGAGCGGCGGTGCCGAGGGCGGCAGCGGCGGAGACGGCAGCGGCGGTGTGCCCGCGAGCGGGGGCACGGCCGGAGCCGGAGGCGGCAGCGCAGGCAGTGGTGGCGAGCCCTGCCTTGGGCACGGGGAGGCCGACTTCTCCCTCGTGGGCTGGGCCACCGAGGCGGGCGGCACCACTGGCGGCAAGGGTGGCCAGGTCGAGCAGGTGTGGAGCGGAGCCCAGCTCCTCGCTGCGCTCGCAAACAAGAGCCCCTTCACTCCGCTCACCATCTTGGTTCAGAACACCATCACCCAAGCGAACACCGGTGACGACAAGATCGACATTGCCGACGTCGAGGACGTTTCGATCATCGGCCAGGGAACCGCCGGCGTCTTCGACGGCATCGGGCTACGCGTCATCCGCGCCAGCAATATCGTGATTCGCAACGTGCGCATCCACCACGTCGACATCGGCGAGATGGACGCGATTGGGCTGGCTGGACCGGCCGACCACATCTGGATCGACCACTGCGAGCTCGATTCGGAGTTTCAATCGGTGCCGGAGGGCACGTACGACGGCCTGATCGATGCCAAGGACAACGTCGCCTACGTCACCTACTCGTGGAACTACATCCACGACAGCTGGAACCCGATTCTCGCTGGCAGCACCGAAACGGATCTCTCCGATCGCAAGCTGACCATGCACCACAACCGCATCGCGAGCTGCGACAGCGGCACGCCCTCACTGCGCGCCGGCAACGGCCACGTCTTCAACAACCTGTTCGAAGACATCGCCACCTTCGGCATCAATACGCGCCTCGGCGCCTGCGTGCGCATCGAGAACAACGTTTTCGTTCGCGCGACCAATCCGTGGGTGAGCGCGTTCAGCGCGACCTTGGGCGCCGCCGAAGTCATGTGCAACGAGTTCGACGTAGACTCCATCTTCGATTTCGAAGCGGCTGACGTGTCGGCGGCGGAGGACTGCGTGGCCACGGTCCCCTACGACTACTCGAGTGTGCTGAACGAGACTGGGGCGGTGGCCGCCCTCGTCAGCGGCAACGCCGGCTACGGGAAGCTGGAGGACCCGACCGCGTTCTGAGCGAGCGAGGCCAGCGGATCGGGGGAGACGCCTGATTCCGGGGCGACCGCCCGACCGACTAGCTGACCGCACGCCGCCGCGACGTCGGCGCCGCCGCTGTAGCGAACGTGGCTGCCTACGCCGCACCCGTAGAGGACGTCACGAAACGACTCCAGCGACTGGCTGCGCTCGAAAGGCAGCCCAGGGACATGGTTGTAGGGGATGAGGGAAATGCGGGGCGGCTTGCCCGCGCGGGCCTTGAAGTCCAGCGCGAGCGCGCCGAGGGCGCGGGCGTCCTCGGCGGAGTCGTTCCTGCCCCGAAGCATGGTGATCGCCCAGAGCGGAGCGAGGCCGGTGGTGCGCGCATGCTCGACACAGGCGTCGATGATGGTCGGCAGCGGATGCGCACGCTCGATGGGCAGGAGCTCGGCGCGAACCTCGGCCCGGGCGGCATGCAGCGACAGCGCCAGCCGAACCTTGGGCACTTCGCGCGCAAGGCGCCGAATGCCAAGAGGCAGGCCCGCCGTCGACACGGTGATGTTGCGCGCGTCGATGGCGAGCGCCGAGGGCTCCGAGAGCACTTCGATGGCTTGCAGGACAGCGTCGACGTTCGAGAGCGGCTCGCCCATGCCCTGAAAGACGACACCGTGGATGCGTCCGGGTGCTGCGTCACGGCGCAAGCTGGCGCGCAGGGCATGGACCTGAGCCACGATTTCCCAGGCGGCCAGGTTCCGCGACAGGCCGAGGGTTCCGGTGGCACAGAAGCGGCAACCGAGCGCGCACCCAACTTGAGAGCTCACGCAGGCGCTGAAGCGCCCGGCGCGCTCGAGCGGAATGCGCACCGCCTCGAGCTGGCGTCCGTCCTCCGTGCCGAGGAGGAGCTTGACGAACGGGTCCTCCTTGCTCCGCTCCTCGCGGAGCAGGGTCAGCTCGGCGTGCCTGGTGCGTGCTCGCACCAGCTCGAGACTAATGCGACGCACGTGCGCCAACGGTCCGAGCAAGCGCTCACCTCGGTGGACGGCGGCGACGATGCGGCGGGCCTCCGCCAAGTCCAGGCCCGGCAGCTCCCGGGCGAGGCGTGCCGGCCCGTACCCCAAGAGGACCGGCCCCAAGTGCTCCCTGGCGAGCGGTGCAGCTCGAGACAAGGGCCCGATCGTGGGCAGGCTGCGGCCTGATTCGACGCCCGGCATTTCCGTGCTCAACCGGCCAGCGGACCCACGACCTGGCGCGCGACCAAGTCCCGCACCGTGTCACGCAGCGTTTCGCCCGGATCGCGGCTGGAAAAACCGAGCTCGCGCTCTGCCTTGGCCGAGCTCGCGTACCAGTAGTGACTGCTGAGCTCGACCTCGAGTCGCTCGATCGGCGGACGCCCGCCGAGACGACGAATGGCGCCGTCGTAGAGGCCAAACAGGCCGAGCGCCAGCTCGCGGTTTGCCGGCAATCGCAAGCGGGGCGGAGAAACACCACTGATCCGGCCCAAGCGCGCGAAGAAGGCAGCGAAGGTGAGATTGGCAGCGCTCAGGATGTAGCGCTCGCCGCCTCGACCTTTCAGGGCTGCCAGAACGGCGCCTTCCGCCGCATCGCGCACGTCCACCAGCGCAAGGCCACCACGGGGTGTCACCGCGAACGCGCCCTCGATGAAGCGCCGCACGTCGGCGGTGGAGGATTCTCTGAGGTCTCCGGGCCCGAGCAGGAGCGATGGATTGATCACCACGACTTCGAACTCTGGACTGGACTGCTCGAGCGCAAGTCGCTCGGCGAAGTACTTGCTGCGGTAGTAGGGCCAAGACGCGATGAACTCGAGCGGCGTGCCCGAGGTCTCGTCGTCGATGCGCGCCGAATCGCGACTGACGGCCAGAGTGCCGCTGGTGCTGGTCAAGACGACCCGGCGAACCCCCGCCTGACGCAGGCCGGCGAGGGCCTGCCTCGTGCCGTCCACGTGCAGCCGCTGCAGCGCCTCGGCGTCGTTCGGATCGCGGGAAACGCGTCCGCTGCACAGGATGGCGTGGCTGGCCCCCCGCGCCGACTCGGCAACCATCGCGGCATCCAGGATGTCGACCTTGGCCACCGGCAGGTCCTCCTTCTTCCCGTCCAGCTCGACGTGGACGCGACCTCCGCCGAGCGAGGCCGGGTGAAAGTCGATGCGGCGCTGGTGGAGCGCCGCGGCCACGTGGCGTCCGAGGAACCCGGTAGCGCCGGCCAGCCAAACCTTCATTCGGCGGCGCTCCCCGTGCCCTGACGCAAGACCGAAGTGGGCACGTTCAGCTGGAAGATCTTCTGCAGCGTAAGCAGGTGCGCCACGTTGTTCGTCTTGATCTGCCCCGAAACGAAGTCGGCGGCACCCGGCACCCAAGCCTCGCGTACGATCTTTTCGAATGCGCCCGGAGTGGTCTTGAGCACGCAATCAGCCACGTCCACGGTCTTGCCGCGTGAAATCTCCACGTCCTGTCCCGTCGCGCGCACCGTCCAACGCTCGTCGCCAATCGAGAAGTAGTAGCTCACCGGCGCTTGCACGGCACCGGAGACGAAGCGCTCCTCGAGCTCGGCAAAGATCCCAGCCAAGCCGGGCTCTTCGGGCACCTCGGTCCGCCTGAGCTCGGCGATGTCGAGCGCCGCTAGGTCGAGCAGCTCCCCGCGCGAGAGCGCCAAAACGGCGCGCTGGGCGATGCGTGCCACCACACGGGCGGCGTCCATACTGGAGAGTCCAGCGGTGAGCGCCACGAGGCTCGAGCTGGGCAAGGGGGGCCCGATGCGGGCATCCAAGCGCCGGCTCTTGAGCACCCGAGCGCCGCGCGGCAGCGCCTGGAACGTGCCCGACAGCCACAGCGGCAGAATGTCGACCTGATGATGGAGGGCCAGGTAGCCAACGGCTGGCTTGAAGGCCTGGAGGGTCCCGTCGGACGAGCGCGTGCCCTCGGGGAACAAGAGCACGGTATGACCCTGGTCCAGGATCTCGCCCGCACGGCGCATGGCGGAGCGAAGCGCCCCCGTGCGAGGCATCGGCTCCAGGTTGGACAGCTGCTCGAAGAACACGCGCTTGAGCGCCGGTCCCTCGAAGAAGTAGTCCTGCGCGGCCAGGGTGACCATGCCGTCGGCGTAGGCGCCGAGTGCATGCTTCACCAGGCCCATGTCCAGGTGGCTCGAGTGGTTGGCCACGACCAGGGTGGGCCGATTGTGCGGAATGAAGGCGCGGCCTTGCACGCGGGTCTGCATCAATCGGGAGTAGAAAGACTCGGCACCTCGGCCGAGCCAAGCCATGGCGGCCTCGCGCAGTGGCTCCGGGATCTGCAAATCGTCCGCCTCGGCGCCTTCGATCCGACCGCTGCGAGACGACGTGGATGCAGCGGCCAAAGCGGCCGGTCCCGCCTCGAGCGCCTGGCTCAGCTGGCCCACGGTCTCGGCACGCGCCAGGGCCTCGGCGTCCAGCGTCCGACCGAGCCGCAGCTCGAGCGCCGACAGGAGCTCGAGCGCCATCAGCGAGTCGAAGCCCAGGTCGCCGCGCAAGCTGAGCTCAGGCGTCACGTCCGCGGGGCGGCGGCGCGCCAGAGTCGCCACCGCGGCCTGCACGACGCCGGCCGCCTCCCCCGCCCAAGCTCGCAGCAAAGGACGTCCCTCGCCCTTCTGTGCACGCAGCACGGCCGCCTGCACGAGCGTGCGCTTGACCTTCTTGGTGCTGGTGCGCTCGAAGGGCTCGTCGAAGAGCTCCACGATCGCCGGGCGCTGAACTGGCGGCAGCTGCGAGAACGCATCGTGCAAGGCCTCGCGCGCGAGCGCCCGCTCTCGAGCCGCGTCTTCCTCGTTTCCGTCGACCTTTCCGTTCAGAGAGCCCACCACGGCTGCGCAGGCCAAGCGCTGCCCGCCGCGTTCGCCCGGCACGCCCACGATGCAGAGCTCGCGAACGTGCGGCACCGCGCCCAACCGCGCTTCGACGTCCTCGGGGTATACGTTCTCCCCGCTCGAGCTGACGACCACGTCTTTGGCGCGACCCACGAGCACGAGCCGTCCACGGCCGTCCAACTTGCCGAGATCCCCCGTGTGCAGCCAGCCGTCTTCGTCGATCGCCTGGCGCGTGCTGGCCTCGTCGTCAGCGTAGCCAATCATGACGTTCGGACCGCGTGCGAGCACCTCGCCCACACCCTGCGCATCCGGAGCCTTGATGCGGAGCTCGACGCCCACGACTGGCTCGCCCACGGTCCCCGCTCGCGCCTTGGGTCCGCCGGGCGCCACCGTCAGCACCGGCGCGGACTCGGTCAGGCCGTAGCCCTCGGCCAAATGCAGGCCGAGGCCCTGAAAAAGCGCGTGCGTCTCCGGATTCAAGGCGGCACCACCGCTGACCAGGTAGCGGAGCTGTCCACCCAAGCCCTGGTGGACGGCGCCGAACAGCGCGCGTCCCACGTCGAGACCCGTCTGCTTGCCGACGGCGCGACTGAGCTCGACGGCAGCGTCGAACGCCCATTCGGCGAGCGGCCCCTTGTCCGCCACCTTGCTCGAAATCCGGCGTTCGAGCGCCTCCCACAGGGCTGGCACGCCAATCAGTGCCGTAGCACGCGAAGCCTTGAGCCCGTGCTCGAGCCGCTCGCCCGTGACCTCGTCCAGGTAGACGATGCGCGCGCCGCGCGACAGCGGCAGGAGAAGTCCGCAAGAAAGCTCGAAGGTGTGATGAAGCGGAAGGACGCTGAGCACGCGATCGCCCGTACCGAGCGGGAACAGCGGCGCGAGCGCTGCGACCAGCGAGGTGACGTTGCGATGGCTGAGCATGACGCCCTTCGGCGTGCCCGTGGTTCCGCTCGTGTAAATGAGCAGCGCCAAGTCCTCCGGCTGCCGCGGCTCGGCCGGGGGCGCCGGGGCCGCCTTGGACCAAACCGAGCGATCGAGGGCGCCGTGGAGGTCGAGGATGGTGAGGCCCAGCCCCTCCGCGCCGAGGGCGACGCCGGCATCGGCGATCAGGATGCGTGCCCGCGAGGCGCGAGCGATGTTCGCGAGTGAAGCGGCATCGAGCGCTGGATCGAAAGGCACGACCGTGGCCCCAGCGTAGAGAATGCCGAACAGACTGACGGGCCAGGCCGGGTGGTTCTTTCCCGACAAGAGCACCCGATCGCCCGGCCCGACGCCCTCGGCGCGCAGACGCGAGGCCAGGTGGAGCGCTGCCAGCCTGAGGTCACGAAAGGAGAGCCGACTGAGACCCTCGGCCTCCGTACGCTGGAGGGCCACCTTGAGCTCGTGACGCAGAGCCATGTCATCGAGCAGGCTCGTGATGGTTTCGTGAGCGCGCGGAGCCTTGGGTTTTCGCTTGATGCGCTCCTCCATCTCGGGGAAGACGTGGCGCTCGAGCGCGGGAACGTGCACGTCGAGGAACCAGCTGCGCCAATCGAGCTTCTCCGGGTACCAGGGCACCAGGGACTGCTCCGTAGGCGACAGGCGCGCGTGAGCAGCTCGAACGGCAGCCGCACTGAAGACGTAGTGATACTCGGTGACGAAGGGCAAGAACGTGTCCATCACGCGCGCGATGCGATCCTGCTGCTTGCCGAACGTTTCCAGGCTCGCCTTGGCACTGCCGAAAACACGACTGAGCGGACCGATCGCGCCCTTCTCTAGGACGCCCGCCAGGGCACGCGCGCCGGTAGCCAGGCGATGGGGACCGTACGCGTCGTACTGGGCGCGGGTCAGGAGCGCACTCTCGTAGCGAGACTGCAGGGCTGAAAACACGGCCCCACCTTTGCCGGTGCGCTGATAGTAGGCGCGCTTGTACAGCCCCGACAGCTCGAAGAATCGCGCCATCGTGCAGGGATTCAGGTCACTGGCTGCAGCCTGGTAGACGGGCTGGTGCGTACCCTCGAGGAGCTCTCCGAGCGCCAGCAGGATGGCTCCGCACACCATGTCGCACGGGATCATGTCCAGGTTGTGATTGCTGCCCGGAACCTGGAGACCGCCTTCGCGGATGAGGAAAATGATCGGCGCGCTGGTGTTGATGCCTTCGTTCCAGCCGGGGAACGGAAACTCCACCGTGGACTCCACGATCGAAGGCCGCACGATGCAGAAGGGCAGGCCGCTGCCGGCGACAACCTGCTCGCCGATGCTCTTGGTGTAGGTATACGTGTTGGGCCAGCCCCAATACTGGGCCCGTTCCATGCCGAACCCAGCTAGCTGATCTTCGACGAAGCGCCGCTTGACCCTTTGCAGCTCGTCCTCGAGCGCGGGTCCTCCCAGCGGCTCGTCCTTCGCGCGCAGATTCGTCTTGGCCTGATCGACAAAATGGCTCTGACGAAAGGCATCCGAGGCCCGATGCCGCGCCTGCTCAATCAGGTCCAGACACTCCGCGATCTCGCGCTGGGGACTGAAATCACGGGGATCGAGCTCACCCACGCGCGGAAAAGGGACCTCGCGCGGGTCGCGCTCTTCGATGGGTCCGGTGCGACTGCCGGCAGTAAAGCACGTGCTGGTGTGCAGAATGGGGCAGCCACCGAGGTCCTGGGCCAGAGCTACCAGGTTCTGGCAGCCAAAGGCATTGACTTCGAGCGCCTCGTCGAGCGGCGGATCGAAATCGACCACTCCGGCCACGTTGACGACCGCGTCGATCTGCCCCCGCATCTCGTCCCTGAGGTCTGCCTCGATGCCGCAGAGCGGCTGCGACACGTCACCGTAGATGGGCGTGACCTTCTCGGACACGAAGTGGTCGAAGTCGCGCGGGTGACGCTCACGCAGCGGATGGAACACCGGGCTCTTGAGCACGACTTGCTCGAAGCGCTCGCTCACGCCGAGCCCTGCTTTCGGCCGCACCACCAAGTACACGTGCCCGATTTCCGGGAAGCGAGTGAGCAGGAGCGAACACCACACCTTGCCCAGGAATCCGGTGCCACCCACCACGAGCAAACGACGCCCGGCGAGCAGTGCCGACAGCGGCAGCGGCTCGTCCTGTGCCCGAGGTGCTGGGCCGAGCTCGGACGATGAAGAAGGTGGGGTCACGGCGCGGCGCATTGTAGCTAGCGCCTGGGCAAAGACGAGCGGGCGTCTGAGCCAGCATGCCGTCCGAGCCAGCATGCCGCCAAGCCAACAGCGCCTGGCTCAGCGTGGCAGTGGGTTCATTCCGGGTAGAGGCCAGCGAGAGCGTTGGGACACGTCTCGTCGACCACCTCGCACGAGACGGGCGGCTCGGTCGGCGCGGCGTCCACGAGGTCGGCGGCTTGGTCGACGTTTTCTTCGGTAAGCGTGGCGCAGGAGGGAATGCTGCGCACGTAGTCGGCAGACTGGTTCACCGAATCGGTCATGCAACGCTCGTACTGGGACACGGTGGCCTCACAGTCAGGCGCCTCGTCGGGCGTCGAGTCGCAGGTCAGGTTGTCGGTGACCATTTCGAGCTCGTCGCTATCCAAGCAGGTGTCGTACGCATCAGTGCAGGCGGTCTGGATGTCCTCGTCGTTGCCGCCCACGTCGGCGGCAAGCTGGCCGACGATGATGCCGGCGACGGTGCAGAAGTAGTCCGCCACGTCGATTTCGGCCTCGAGGTAGTTGAGCGTCGCCTCGCAAACCTGATCGAGCTCGGCCGGCGTCAGCTCGCTGCCAGTCTTGTTGCCATCCACTCCGGAGTTGACTCCGCCGCCTCCACAGCCCACCAGAAGGGCGCCAGACAGCGAAAGGCAGAGTGGAATCGATTGTAGCTTCCTCATGAGTGGAATCCTCTCCGAACAAGCAAGGCCGAACAAGCAAGGCCAGTGCAAAGGTCGACCGCTAGGATACCTCAGTCGCCCTTCTGGTCCCAACTCTTGCCTTCCTCGTGCTCACCGGCACCAAGACTGGCGAAGTCCCGGCGCATTTGTTCTTCCAGTTGGGCGCGAGCCGAGCGTGCCATCATGCGGCGTTTCTGCTCGCTCTCCCAATGTGGGAGCATCTCCTCCAGTGACCGCACGTTGTGGCGGCGAAACACGTCGGCACGCTCCTGCGCCTCGAACGCCCGCACACCGAGCTCTACCAGAGCCGCGCGCCCCAGGGCGATGGCACCCTCGAAGGTTTCGCGCTCGACCACCTGGATGCCGCGGCGGCGCAGGGATGCGTAGTGTCCGACGTTGCGAGCACGCGCAACGACGGCGAGCTCCGGAAAATGCTCGCGCACGGCATCCACCAGCCGCAAGCTGGCTTCGACGTCGTCGATGGCCACGATCAAGAGCCGCGCTCGGTCGGCATGAGCCGCATGAAGCAGGTCGAGCCGGGTCGCGTCACCGAAATGCACTTCGAAGCCGAAGCTGCGCAGCGTTTCGACCTGGTCGGGATCGAAATCCAGGACGATGGGCTTGATGCCGCTGGCCAAGAGCAAGCGCGCCACGATCTGCCCGAAGCGCCCGAAGCCTGCCACGATGACGGGAGCCTCCTCGAAGTCGGCATCGGCCTCGGGTGATCTGCGCACGCGCGCGGACGAAAGCATGCGCGCCTCGAGTGCCAAGAGGACGGGGGTGAGCATCATCGACAGAGCTACGGTGAGGGTGAGCAGCGCCTCGCCGTCCCCAGGGAGGATCTTGGCGCTGCGGGCCACGCCGAAGACGACGAACGCGAACTCGCCACCCTGCGCCAGGAGGGCACCGAGCAGCCAGCGCTCCGGCTGCGCCACCCCGAGCATGCGGCCGAGAGCACGCAAACTGAGCACCTTGGTCAGCTGATAGCCCACCAGCATGCCGAGGACGGCCAGCGGACGCTGGGCGAGCAAGGCGAAGTCGATGCTCATGCCGACGGCGATGAAGAACAGGCCCATGAGCAGGCCTCGAAACGGCGCGATGTCCGACTCGAGCGCATGGCGGTACTCCGAGCTCGCCAAGAGCACCCCGGCCAAAAAGGCCCCGAGTGCCATGGAAACGCCGACGCTGGCCATCAAGAGCGCGATACCGAACACCAAGAGCAGCGCGAAGGCCGTGAAGACCTCACGCACACCCGTACGAGCCAGCCGCCTCAGGATCGGACGCGTGAGATAGCGCCCGGTCACCACCACGAGCAGGATCGCCACGAGCGCCTTGACGGCCGCTACGAGCCCGGTCCCTTCGGCCTCCTGACCCGAACCGGCCAAGAGCGGAACCAACGCCAAGAGGGGAATGGCGGCGATGTCCTGAAAGAGGAGGATGGCGAAGGCGGTGCGCCCGACCGGGGCGCCAGCCAGACCCTTCTCGTTCATGGTCTGCATCGCGACCGCAGTCGACGAGAGCGCGAGCGCCAGACCGACGACCAGGGCCGCCTGCCAACGCATGCCGAGAAGGCCGGCTAGTAGACCGAGCGGCAGCGCGCTGGCGAGGAGCTGCAGGCCGCCACCGACGAACACCGGGCGACGCATCGACCACAGCCGACGAGGATCGAGCTCGAGACCGATGGCGAAGAGCATCAAAACGACGCCGAATTCGGCCAAGTGCAGGGCTGCTTCGGCGTCGGTCGCCAAACGGAGGCCGAAAGGGCCGATAGCGGCACCAGCAGCCAGGTAGCCAAGCACCGAGCCCAAACGCAGCTTGTGCGCGATCGGTACGCACACGGTGGCGGCGGCCAAGTAGACGAGCGCCGAGCTCAGCAGTGGGTCCGGCGTCATGAGCCGAGCTCCTGCAGAAGGCGCCGGTAGTCTGCGCAATGCTGCTCGAGCTCCGAGTCGGAGATGCGGTGTGCAGCGCGGACGACGAAGGGCGGCAGCCACTCCATCTTGCAGAAGCGCGCCAGCTGCTCGATCGGAGGCGCGTAGTCGGCGAAGGGCCGCCCATGAACGCCGTGCTCCGAGTAGGCCCTCTCGTCACCTCCAGTCGACGGTGCCCACAGAAGGCGCTTGCCAGACAGCGCGAAGCGGTCGCCGTAGGCAAAACCGCGCACGAGAACCTTGTCCATCCAGTGCTTGAGCAAGCCCGGCACCGAGTACCAGTAAATCGGGTGCTGCAGGACCAGGCCCTTCGCCTGCAGCAAGAGCTCCTGCTCCGCCGGCACGTCGATGTCGAACGCGGGATAGAGATCGTAGAGCGAACGCACGACGACCCCGTCGACGTCGCCTGCGGCCGAGAGCAGCCGCGCGCCGACCCGAGAACGATCCGGATACGGGTGCGCGAAGACGACCAGGATCATGCGCTCATTTCTCGTCCGGGTCGGGGTCCGGCTCGCGCGCCTTGCCCTCTCCCGGTGGAGTGTCGATGAGCTCGGGGACGCTCTCGCGCGCCCCGCCTTCTCCACCCAGATCGGGTACGGAGCCCGACTCGTCGGTCGGTCGGGGAGGCGCGACGCTGGCCGGCGGACGTTGCGAGGCTGGCGAACGCACGAAAGTAGGCTCCGCTTCGACGACCGGGACGGGAGGGGCAGCTTTCGGTGGTGGCGCCGACCAGAAGCCGCCCTCGAGCAGTGCGATCCAAGCCTGCCGTAGCCAACCGAGGAGCGACTGCGCCAGCCACAGGGACCAAGCGAGCATGACGGCGCGCCACACCCAGATCGAAAGAGAATAAACCCAGACTCGTGGCAAAGGCCCGGAGCTCCGGTCGAGGTACCAGATCAGGTGCCCCCCCGAGCTGCCAGCCCCCTCGACCTCCATGTCCGGCGAGGTCACGAGGCCCTGGTAGACGGCAATCGTCAGCGTCGCCAAGAAGCCGAGGCTGTACAGGAGCAGCATGATTTGCCCGAGATTGCGGAGCGCGCCGGAAGGGAAGGCAAAGCGCGAGCGGGCGGCGATGGCAAAGAACCAGCCGGCTACGAAGACCGCAGCCACGGCGGGGATCTGGGTGAGTCCGAGGCCAAGCAGGAACCAGTCGCGCGCCTTGAGCGTGGCCATCGGCAAGCGAGGCAGCAAGAGAGCGGCGATCGCGATCAGGACCAGGTAGCCCCAAAGCAAGATCGCAGGTCCTTGACCCGGACCGCCCGCCAGCAAGAGCCAGCGCTCGGACGGCAAGGTCACACTCACCCGATAGTTGACCCCAGGAGCCCCGGCGGAGACCGCCGGGCTGCGGAAGAGTGCGACGAGCCCGCTCGGTTCGTGATAGCGGACGACGATTTCGTGCGCACCCGGCGCAATCGAGATTCGGACGCGGCTGCCCTCGGCCCGCGCTGCTTGTGGGGTGCCGTCCACCAGGACCTCCTCGAGGCGAGCACCCGGCGGGAGATCGACCGGGTGGAGCGCGCTCTGGCTGGTCCGCAGGTTGATCGTGAGCTGGCCGTGGCCCATCCGAATGCCCGGCGTCAGGTCCAAGGTGGCATTTTCGACGGTGAGGGACTGACCCGCGCTCGGCTTGGGCCAGACTGCCGAGAGCTTCACCTGCTCGCCGGGCCAGGGGTGAAACACGGATCGCTCGACGCCGTCTTCCACGCGCACGGTGGGAACCAGGCCCTCGAGCGTGCAGTGCCAAACGACCCCACACTGCAGACTCCACACTTCGCTGTGGGTCGCGCCGGTCGGCGCGACCAGAAACAGCTCGAGAGGCCCTTCGGCCTTGGGCAATGTGAGCGTGGACTCAATCTCGCGCGCGCTGGCTTCACGCGGAAACGTGAGCACCATGGCGCCGTCCTTCGTCTCCACGTTCGCGGTCGTGACGTGCTCGCCCGGCAAGAGAGGCAGTCGCAAGACCTCGGGGCTGGAAGGGTCGCTCAACCGGGTGACGATGGTCGTCACCTGCCCCGTCATGCCCAACTGAAAACGACGCAGCACGGTGAAATACGGAAGCACGCTGACGTGCGCGTCCTGGCTCGCTGCGCCTGCCGTCGCGCCCGGCGTCGCAGCACGCACTTCGCGCTGAAACACGAGCGCCCCACCCTGCACACGACCATCGTCGCCGACTCCGCTGACCGACCAGCCCGCTGAATCGACGACGACTCGCTGAGGCGCCGTGCCAACCTCGATCGTCACGCGATCGCTCGGGAGCAGGGCCTCGAGCCGAACGCGATGCACGCCGCCTTCGAGCCGCAGGTAGTACGCGCCGTCAGGCTCCAGTCTGAGGTCGCCCGCTGGCTTGCCGTCGACCGTGACCTCGAGCTGGCCGAGCGACTCGGCCGGACCGGGCAAACGGTAGGCAGCACGAGCCGCTGCATGCACCTCGATCTCGAGCACGATGCGCTCCGCATCGCCGCTGACCGTCATCTTGGGGACCGAGAGGCAGGCGTCGCCGCAGGCGGGGGGGCGCACCAGGCGCTGCTGCAGCTCAGCCAGGCGCTCCGTGCTGGGCTCGTCGGCGCTGGCCTTCCCACTCGATAGGCAGAAAGCGAAAAGGAGGCCGGCTGCGCCGAGCGTGCGCCTCCGGTTCTTGCGCGGATTCTCCGTGAACGGCTTCCAGCCGCTAGCTCCGGGCGGGCCCAGCTGCGGGCGGTCCAGACTGCGCCACAGCACGAGGCCGAGCGCGCCCAAGGAAACCAGGCGCAGCACGGTGAGGATGCGCATGAGCCACGGCGGCATCAAGACGAGCGTCATCTGGTGGTCCTTCACCACGGGCCCGGACCAGCCGAGTGAAAACGAGCGCCCGACGGTGTCCGGGATGCCAGGACCGGTCTGCACCACGGCATCGGCGGGCACTTCCTGCGAACCCCAGTCCTTGCCCGGTTTCCCGTCGGCTTTCGCGACGCGGGCCACGTTGCCAGACGAGCTGTCGAGCATGAAACTCT
>Ga0315912_10002693_pt1 | contig 18570 bp, 19 predicted proteins | sample VfabasoilMG_FD_204469 | JGI IMG/M metagenome (GOLD analysis project Ga0315912, IMG submission 204469) | Garden soil microbial communities collected in Santa Monica, California, United States - V. faba soil | ecosystem: Environmental > Terrestrial > Soil > Garden | place: USA: California...
TGGATCGCCAAAACCATTCGCGCCCCGCGCGCGACGACGCAACGGTGCGCACGTCAGGGTGCGGAGCCTGTCCGAGCGGGCTGGGCCGCGCATGGCGCCGGTCCAGCTCCTGCAGCATCTTGTTGATGATGCTCACTGCGTCTCCTGCTCGGCGGCCACGCGACCGGGCCGCGGCCGTTGCCACCACCAGCTTCGCTGCGGTCCTGCCGCCGGCGTGTCGGCCACCGCTACGCGCACATGGCGGCGAGTGGCGCTGCGCGCGCCTTCGCCATAGACGAGCAACAGCGCCTTGTGCGCCAGGATATTGACCAGCCTCGGCACGCCGCGGCTGGCGCGATGCAGGGCCCGCAACGCGCCGCGATCAAATAGCGGTGCGCCGGCGTGCCCGGCGATCGCCAGACGGTGCTCGACGTAGGCGCCGATCTCCTCGCGGTCGAGGCCAGTCAGGTCGTACTGGAACGTGATGCGCTGGCGCAACTGCCGGATCGACTCCGTGGCGAGCCTGCGATCGAGTTCCGGTTGCCCGAAGAGAACCACCTGCAGGAGCTTGCGCTTCTCGGTCTCGAGGTTGGTGAGCAGGCGCATCGTTTCCAGCGTCTCGAGCGGCATGCCCTGGCTCTCGTCCATGCACAGCACCACGCGGCGTCCATGGCGCGCGTGATCGAGCAGCGTGCGCGTGATGCCGCGCATCAGGTGGTGCTGGTCCGCACCAGGATCAACCTGCACTCCCAGCTCCTCGGCCACGGCGAGCACCAGGGCGCGCGGCTCGAGGTTCGGGTTGGGCAAGTAAGCGCTCGCCCAACTTGCATCCAGCGTGGAGAGGAACTTGCGGCACAGCAGGGTCTTCCCGGTGCCGACTTCGCCTGTGATCTTGATGAAGCCCTCGCCATTGGACACCGCGATGAGCAGCGTATTGAGTGCTTCCTGCGTGCTGCGGCAGGCGTAGAAGAAACTGGTGTCCGGCGTGATGCCGAACGGCGCTTCGCGCAGCCCGAAGTGCCTGAGGTAATTCACTTCGGCTTCGACTCGGCTGGCGGCTTCACCGGAATGAAACCCTCCAGGCGCTGCTGCAAGTCACGCATGTCCTGGCTCCAGCTCGATTCGCTCTGGATGATGGTCGGCTTGAGCAGGATCACGATCTCGCGCTTGCGCAACTGGTTGTTGGTGTTCCGCAGCAACGGGTTCGCATCCGCCGCGCCGGGGATTCCCGTGCGGCTGTCGCTCCTGCCCATGCTCATCAGCCCGCCGATGGCGACGATATTGCCGTCGGTCACCCGCACCACGGTGTCCGACTCATTCACCGCGGATTTCGGCAGCGGCAGCGTGATCGATGGAATCGAGCCGCCCAGGTCGACCACCGTGGGGTTCTCGGTCACGGTGCTGATCGAGGGATGGACATGCAGCGTGATGGTGTTGCCTTCGTCGATCTGCGGCGTGACGTCGAGCATGATGCCGGAAAAGAACGGCGCCACCGTCACGGTCGGCGTCTGCTGCGTCGTGGTGCCGGTGGTGGTGGTAACCGTGGCCACGTTGGTGACGAAGAACTCGTCATTGCCGACCTTGAGCACCGCTTTCTGGTTGTTCAAGGTGGCGATTCGCGGGCTGGACAGCACCTGCGTCGAGCCCTGCGAATCCAGGAACGCCAGCAGCGCGGCGAAATTGGAGGACTGCACCGCAAGGCCGAATACCGCCCCTCCGGCTGCCCCGGCGGCGGCTGCCTGCGTCGAGGCCGCCGCGATCGTGCCGAGCCCCGGATTCGCCGTGATGGGGCCGCTGCTAATCGACGGGCTGCTGCCCGCGACGCCCAAGCTCGTGTTGTTGCCGAACTGGCCGATCGAGCCTCGCGGACTGGCGTGCGTGCGGAACAGCGCCCAGTTGATACCCGACTGGAAATCGTCCGACAGCGTCACCTCGATCACCTTCGCCTCGAGCATGACCTGCCGCTCGACCGACAGCCGCGTCTCGCGCAGGTAGTGCTCCACGGAGCGCAATTCCTGCGGGAACGCGCGAATCAGCACCACGCCCGAATGCGGTGTCACGATTACGTTGCGCCCCTCGCCTGTGCCGACGATGGAGTTCAGCGCGGCGCGCAGCTCCTTCCAGAAATCGCTGTCCGTGCTGGTGGACACGCGCGTGCTGTCGAGTGAGCGATTGGTCCCGCCGCCGAAGGTCTGCGTACCCGGCACGGGCGGCAGCGGCTGGCCGGGCGATGCGGGCGTGGGCGGGCCGCTGGGGTTCGACGAATCCGCCAGCGATCCGGATTGCACGCGAAGCTCGCTGGTGCCCTTGCGCTGGCCCACCAGGTAATTGACCTTGAAGAGCCGCGTCTGCAGCCCGGCCGGCTGCACGAAGATGCGCGTTCCGTCCATGCGGTACTCGTAACCGTACAACTCCCGCAAGGAGTCGAGGGCCTCGCGAATCGTTACATCTTTCAGGTTGACCGAGATGTTCCCAGTCACCTCCGGATTCAAAAGCATGGAGTAGCGCGTGCCAGAGACGATCGACATGAACACCTGCTGGGCGGGCGCATTGTTCACCGACAGGTCGAAACGCGGGTCGATCGGGCGCCCCTCGGCACTTGGCATCTCCATGCGTAGCGGGGGCAGCAAGGTCATGTCCGGGGCCGGCCCGCCGGCACCCGCCTTGCGGCCGGCAAGCGCGTCACGCACTTCCGCGCGTATTGCCGGGTCCACGTCCACGGGTCGCGGTGGCGTGTTGCAGCCCGCGGTGAGGATCAGCAGGCAGAGCGAAGCGATTGCTCGATTCATTGGGTATTTCCCTTTTCCCTGGCCGCCGGGCCAGAACGCGCGGCAGCAGCGACGCGCCGCTCGCGCTTGTCCATGCCCGGTATCAGTTGCAACGTTTCCCTGCGGTCCGCGTACTTCAGTACCACCGCGCTCTCATTGATCGATTCGACGGTGGCGTCGCCAAACTTCGCGCCGAGCGCCACGCTCTTCCCGCTGATCACTGCCGCGCGACGCGACGGCGAAATCAGCACCGACTGCAGGCGCGGGCCCGCGGGTTCGGCGAGCGCCGCCTCGACAGCCGCGGCAGGCGGTCGCGTCGGATCCGCGAGCACGGCCGGCCGCTGCGCGTGCGCCGCGGCAGCAAGCAGCATCAGGACGGCGGCGGCAGGAAGCCGAGTCATACCACCAGCCATGCCTGGTCGAAACTTAGCGTATAGACCGTCAACTTGAGCGTCGCCACAGGATAGGCTGCGACAGACATCTCAACTCGCCCCCAGTAGAGCTGCGTGGGAGCCCGTTCCAGCGCGGCGAGGTACGCGTGCAGGTCGAGGTAGGAGCCCGCCAGCGTCACCTCCACGCCGTGGCGGAACACCCTCCGTGCGGCCTGGCCCTGCGCAGCGGCAAGGTCTGTTACTGGCAAGGTCTTCAGGTCAATCAACTTCAGGCGCTTGTCGCGCTCGAGCATGCCCTCGAGCACCTCGCGCATGCGCTGCGGCGAAGTGAAGTTCCGCTGTTCCTGCAGGATCTTCGCGTCCAGTTGCGCAACCTGCGCGCGCAGCTCGTCCGCACGCTGGCGATTGGGCGCATCCGGATCCACCTGGCGCTCGCGCCCAAGGCGTTGGATCTGCGATTGGAGCGTGCGCAGTTCGCGCTCGCTCTGGCCCACCTCCGCCCCGAGGCGGCGCTGCTTGTCGCGCAGCGGCTGGATGAGCAGGGCGCTCATCAAGTAGATCAGCGCGAGCGACACCGCGCCGAACAGCAACACGCGCTCCCGCAGCGTCGCGTTGTCGATGCGGTCGGCCAGCAGCTTCAGTCGTTCTTTCACGGCTTGCCACCTTTCCCGGCCGACGGCGCCACGGCGGCCGCGCGTATCGGCGCGACGACAGCGAATTCCACGAATCGCTCGGGTTCCGCGGCTGGCGACGTTCGCCGCGCAGAGGACTCATCTTTCGCCTGCAGGCGCAGCTCGGTGACCAATCGCCCGCGCATCACTTCTTCGTCGTTCAGCGCCTTCAGGTAGGCAGGCACCAGGTCCGCGTGCAGGACGCGTCCACGGATCCTGAGATCATTGCCGTTTTCGCCCACCGTGAATCCGGTCAGCCAGACGCCCCGCATGGCGTGGCGGCCGAAGGCGGCAAAAAAGCGAGCAAAACCCTCGGTACTGCCGATTTCGCCGCCCTCCAGGATTGCCAGCGTACTGCGGCGCGCTCGCGCCTCGCCTTCCAGCCGGGAAACTTCCGCCTCCAGCAGCTTGCTGCGCCCCTGCCCGCCGAGCGCCACGAACTGTGCGCGCTGCGCGGCGAGCTGCGCTCCGTAGTCCCCCGCAACGCGTTCCAGGCTGCGCGTCTGCACTGCCGCGTAGCCGTAGAGCACGAGCATGCCCGCCGCGATCAGTCCCAGGCTCTGCAGCATGGTGCGGGCGGAGAAATACTTCTGCTTGCGCAGGAACAGCGGGTTGTAGAGGTTGATCTGCTGGCTCATTCCGCCCGCCTCACAGCGCCTTGCTTTCGTAACGCAGCGACGCGCCGATCAGGTGGAACAGGCGCCACTCGTCCTGCGCATCCAGGTCGGCTCCCGCGCCGAAGGAAACAGCGCCCGCCAGATGCACCCGCTCCACCGACTGGTCCAGGTTCTTGGCCAGGTATTCCAGCAAGCCGGATTCCTCCGGTTCGGGCGCCAGCAGCAGCTTGGCGACCGGCACGTAGGTGTACTGCCGGTCGAAGTGGTCGAAGGTCCGCTGCAATTCGAGCAAGACCCGCTGGAACTGCTCTTCGCGCGCCGACCCGGACACCGAGGCGAGTTCGGACACGCGCACGTCGAAGCGGCGCGCGAACACCAGCTCGCCGCGGAAGTTCACCGTCAGCAGGCTCTGGTCCTTGCCCAGGTGCAGCAACGACACGCCCCTCTCGTCGCGCTCGAAAAGCGCGGCGATGTTGCGCTGTGCCGTCTCCTGGATATCGATCACCGATAGTGGTATGCGCGCAACGTCGAAACGTCCGATGCAGGACTGGATCAGCGCGTTGCGCGCCGTGATCGCGTACATCTGGTGGCTGCGCTCGCCGCCGGCCGGGTTGCGCGGCACCTCGAGCAGGTCCACGGTGGCGTCCTCGACGTGGTACTCGAGCATGTCCTTGATGCGCCAGCGAATCGCGGTCTTCAGTTCGGTCTGCGGCACGTTCGGCGCCTCGACCAGCAGCATCTGGTAGTCGCTGGGCGCGAGCAGGGTGGAGCAGCGGTACTTGTCGAAGCCGAGTTCCTTGGCCAGGCGATCGGCACCGCCGAACTCTCCCTCGAGTTCGTGGGTGCCGCAGCGGCCGACAACCGAGCCGCCGTCCGGCGCGTACTGGCCGTGGACGTAGCTCAGTTCCCCCGCTTGCAGGCTTACGGCGAGCCAACCCGGCTCGCTGGAATCACGCGCAAATGGCCACTTCATGGCCCACCCTCACTCCAACTTGCTGATTTAACTTGAAAATAGATGAATAAAGGCTTGTTGTCAATGCAATTTCTGCAAAATCAGGTATTTGCAATTTATCCAGTTTCACGCCTGCCCCCGGTCAGTTTGTCACCGTCAGTTGGAGCTCCCGTTCCACATAGGTCGGGGACAGCACGCCCGGGCAGGCCCCCCCGGAGTTGCAGCCGGTTGCCGTGATCCGATGGGCCCTGACCTGGACGCCTCCTTCGGTCTCCGGTCCCGCCCCGAAGGCCGTGCAGGTGACAGTGACATTGAAGTCCGGGACGCTGAACGGCATGGCGATGGTGGTAGCCACCGCCGGGCAGGTCGCATTCCGCACCACCTGGTATGCGCCCCATTCGACGCCGGCGCGCGCGGCCTGGTAGGCGCGGGCACCCTGCTCGTCCTTCACCCCGGATTCCACTTGCACGTTCGATACTGTGAGCAGGTAAGCGCTGATCGCGGCCAGCAGCACCGTCAGGAACACGGCCAGGACCAGCGCAAAGCCGCGCGCGCGGCGGCGGCGGGACGGTTTCATGGCGCGTTGTTCACATGGACCGCGTGATAGAGGCTTACGGTTTCGGCGTTGCCGCCAAACAGCTGCCGGCGCAGCGTAATCTGCATGGTGAGCAACCCGAGTTGCGGCCCGACGCTCGCATAGCTGAACGAACAGGCCGTGACGTACTCCGCGATCAGGGCCGACCCGCCAGAACTGAGGGCGGCGGGCGTGGTCGGCTGCGCTGCAAGCGGCCTGGTGGGGAATGGGGCAGTGCCGTAATCCCAGTGCCGCCGGACCGTCCCGCCCACGGGGTCGCAGGCATAGGTCACGGGACCCGAGATGATGAAGAAGCGCTTGGCGGGAGAGTCGTGCAGTGCGCGCGAGAACGGGGTCTGTGCGAAATGCACGCGATTGCGCCCAGCTTCGATTCCGATCGCCGCATCAATCTGCGCGCGGTTGGCGGCACCCGCTTCATAGGCGTTCTGACCTGCGAAGCCTTCCCCGAAATTGTTCAGCACCAGGTAATCACTGGTCGTGACCGAGCCAGGGCTGGCCAGGAGGCCGATCGTCTTGAAGCATTGGTCGCCCGAGGCAATGTCGAACGACAATTGGTCGTTGTCCGCGACGCTGAGCGAGGGATCATTGGCCTCGCAGGGTGTGCCGCCGGCCACGCTGCCAAGGTCGCCCCGGTACCGGCCGGCCTCGCGCAGGGAGAGGAACTCCACGTACTCGACGCCGCCATTGGTCGCGCGCCGCACGCTGTTGGGCAGCGCGAGTTTCACGTCGCGCCCGATGCGCTGCAGCGCGTTGTCGGCGATGTCGGTGAGCTCCGCGCGCGCGGCGAGGTCCGCGCCCTGCTGCAACGGCGTGAGGAAAAAAGCCACTGCCGCGACGATGATGCCGACGATCACGATCGACAGCACCAGCTCGATCAGCGTCACGCCGCGTTCAGGGTGATCGGGGCGCATAGCGGAGCCGGTAGCCTTGCAGGACCACGGAAACGTTGGCGGGGCCCGTGACAGTGACGGTGATGCGCAGGGCTTCGCCGGCGGGCACGCCGCCAGCGGAGGCGAAATCCGCACTCGCCTCGGCGATCGCCACTTGCGCTGAATAGCCGGTCAGGACCGTGGTGTTGCTGATGTCCTGGATGCTGCCGGCCATTGTGAACCCGTTGTAGTCGCTGACGTTGTCGTAGCGCGGGCCGGCATACCGGGACTCACCGCCTTCGACGCCGATCACTTCCTGCGTCCCGCAGGCCACCGGATTGGCGGCGGTGAACACGAGGACGTCGTCCGGGTCGCAGAACGTGAACGGACGCAGCTGGATCTCTTCCATCAGCGAGTTGGCAACCGCCACCGCCTGCTTGCGCACCAGCGGATCCACGCTAGCGAGCGTGACCTGGTTGTAGATGACCGCAAGACCCGAGATGCCGATGCCGAGGACCACGATGAAGACGATGACCTCGATCATCGACAGCCCGCGCTGGCGGCTACTGCACATAGCCCGTCTCCGCATTGATCGTGATGACGTGCCCGCCGACGGTGACGGTGGCGCCGCTGCTCGGCCGGCCGAGTCCATTGAATGATAGTGGGCTGGTGGAAACGCTGAGCGCGACCCCCGACGGTGCGTCGAGCAAGACCGCATTCCCCGTCGAGATATCGGTCACACGCGTCCCGCAAGGATCCGCGTAGCACAGCGCGAGTCGGGGTCCGGCCTCTACCAGGACATACACTTGCCGGCGCTGCGCCACCGCCGTGCGCTGCGCAAGACGCACGCCAGCGCGCACCTGTTCGTGGTACCAGGTTGCCTCGACGTTGCCCGGGCTGAGCTGCGGAATTGCCAGGGCGGCGAGGATCGCCGCGATCACCAGTACGATCACCAGTTCGGCAAGCGAATAGCCGCGGACCGGGGCGCGCATTTTCAACCCGCCTTGTCCAGCAGGGCACGCTCGCGGCGCACCGCGGCGCTCATCGGCGCCAGCCGCTCTGCCTGCCCAATCCAGGCCGCCAGCTGGTCGCGGCTGGCTGGGGCATCGAGTAACTTGCCGTGGCGCCGGTGCACGGAAATTTTGCCCAGCAGATTTCTCACCTCCAGCGGATTCGCCTCGAAGCCCTCGGCGAACGCTGCTACCGCGAACTGCGCGGCTTCGCGCCGTCCCGAGTCCGACACTTGGCCATCCCAGAATTGCCCCACGTACCAATGGTAGCGCCAGTCCGCGCGCTCGATGCGTCGCGCCGTCTCCAGCCAGAACGCGGCGGCTTGCGACGCGCCTGCTGCGGAGCGGCGCAAACCCCATTCGGAAACAACCTCCGCCACCACCGGCCGCAGCAGTACGATGCACGCCAGCACGGCAATGCCGGTGCGCGCCGCCAGCAGCGCCGGTGGAAGCGACGCGGCGTGATGCGACGCCGGTTGGCCGGCGGCAATCCGGCGCTCGAGTGAACCGAGCAACGCGCCATACAGCACCAGGCAGACGGGGATGTAGAACGGGAAATCGACCAGCGCGTGGCATGCCATGGCCGTCGCGCCCGCCGAGGTCGCCAGCACCATCGCCCGCTCTTCGGCCGGCACGAAGCCCATGCGGCGCCACGCCATCAGGCCTGGCAACCCCGCCAGCGCCAGCAACGCCAGCAGGCCGAGCGGTCCCAGTTCCTGCAGCGTCTGCAGATAGTCGTTGTGCACGAACCAGGTTTCGGCAGACTCGCCATAGCTGGGTACGCGCGCGCGGCCCTGTTCGAGCGAGTAGCGGAAAGTCAGGTAACCAGTTCCGGCAAGCGGTCTCTCCTGCCATGCGTGCCACGCGAGACCGTAGAGCTCAAGACGCGACGCCGTAGACGCCGCACGCGCTTGCGCCGTGGGCGGCGCCTCCTGACTTGGCGTGCTCTGCGGCAATGATCGCAGGCCTGCGGCGAGGATAGCCCCGGCAGCGACGACTGCGAGCGCACGCAGCACGCCGCGCCAGCGCAAGATTCCGGCACACTGCGCGAGCGTCATGGCTGCGCCGAGCCCGGCAGCCAGCCCGAGCACCGCGCCGCGGCTGTCTGCGGCGAAGAGCGCCGCTGCCAGCGTAGTGCCGACCGGCAGGAGCAACGGCGCGCCACGACTTGCCGCCAAAAAGCCGAGAACAGGAACTAGCAGCAGGTTTTGGGCCGCCGCATAGGTTGCCGGGGTCTCGAACAAGGCTGTAGCCCGTGCCACGCCCCCAACCCCAACCTGGACCAGTCCCCACGCGGCCAGGATCGCACCGAGCCCTAGTGCCGCGATCGCTGCGTTCCGTTCGGTCCCTGCGTCGAACTGCCGGAACGCCATGAAGGCCAATGCGAGCAGCAAGGGGTGGTAGAGACCTGCCGGGGAATAGGCGCGGCTTACGAACAGGGTGCTGAGAACCGCCAATAGGGCGTAAGCAAAGACCGCGGCGCCAAGCCATGAGCGCGGTGCCGCCTGTGATCCGCCGGCCCAGACCGCTCCGGCCAACGCAAAGGCGGACAAGGCCCACGGCACCACGTTTCCCAGCCGGGAGCCGGCGCAGGCAAGCGCGAGGGATGCAAAAAAAAGGGGAGCCGCAAGGCTCCCCTTCGTTTTCATCGTACCGCCCGCAACCGGCGCTATGCGCGCCCCGGCGTCGCTTCCGGGCAGCAACGCGTCGGTCGGATTACTGGCAAAGCCCCGACGGAATCGCGCCGCACTGCGCGGTGACCGTCGGCGTGGCCGAGGTCTCGTTGGCGATAGCGACGCCGCAAGTGCTGCCGGTGAAGTTGACGGTCGAACTCGTCGTCACGGCACCGGTAATGGCAGCGATGTTCGTAAACGTCTTGTTCGACGCGTAGAGCAGGACCGCCGCGGACTGCAGGGACCCGCACGCGCCTTGCGCGACCGCAGTGCGCGCCTGCGTGGAGATGTCCGTGAACTGGGGAACCGCGATGGCCGCCAGGATGCCCAGGATCACGATCACCACCACCAGCTCGATCAGGGTGAAACCCGCTTGAATGACTTTGCGCATGACTACTCCGTCTTCCGTGGTTGAGTTGGGATCAGCAAGCACCGGTAACCAGCAGCCTGCGCAGCTGTATCAATTTGTCCCATGTTACCTGCCATGGGAGCGGGCTGCAACTGCCCAATGTCAATTAGAGTCAATGAGTTCGCTACACAATGTCAGAAGTATAGTGAAACAACTCACGGGAGCGGTTCCCAGCTATAGGGAATTGCAGGTCTCAGGCCGACGCCGGTGAACGTGAAGCGGGACGCCTTGGCAAGGTCCAGCCGGAAGCGGATCTGGTCCTCCGACCCCGACCCGCTTTCGCTGCGGACCGAAAGGTAGCGCTTGAGGTTGGGCAGGTAGACCAGCTGGGACCGGGTGCGGTCGAAGAGCCACTTGCCGCTACCGACGGCGTCCGCGGGGACGCCGTCGGCCTCCCCGAGGTAGTTGGTCGCCAGTGTCCTGGTCGTCACAAACGGGCTTTGCCGCGGCAGCGCTTCGATCGCCTCGTACTCGCCGCGCAGTGCCAGGTAGGCGACGCGCGTATACAGGGCCGAATTGAGCTGGCTGACGGTCGCCTCCATCGCGAACTTCTCCGCGGCCTCGGCGTAGGCCAGCAGCCGCTCCAGCAGGAGCGCGGCAACCACGCCGGCGATCACGACGTAGAGCGCCGACTGGAGGTAGTTTCGCTGCCGGCTGGCTGGAATCACTTCTTCAGCATGACGTTGCCGATGCCCCAGATCGGCAGCAGCACGCCCAGCGCGAGCACCAGCACCATCGCCCCCAGGGCCACGGTGAGGATCGGCTCGATGGTCGCCGCGAGGTTCTTGATCTCGTAGTCGACCTCGCGCTCGTACATGTCGGCGACCTCGGCCATCAGGTCGTCGAGCTCGCCGGTTTCCTCGCCGACGGAGATCATCTCCAGCACCACGGGCGTGAAGATGCCGGCCGCGGTGGAGGTGCGCAGCACCGTCTCGCCGCGCTCGATGCCGTCGCGCATGTTGCGGATGCGCAGGGACATGTGCGAGTTGGACACCACTTCCGACACCACCGACATGGCCTGCACGATCGGCACCCCGGCGCGGATGGCGAGCGCCATGCCGCGCGCAAAGCGCGCAAGAGTGGCGCGCAGGATGATCGACCCCGCGAGCGGCAGGCGCAGCTTCCAGCGGTCCCACTGGTAGCGGCCCTGCTCGGTGCCCACGTAGACCAGCGCGCCCGCGATCACGCCGACCAAGGCGGCGAGGATGGCCCACCAGTAGTTGATGAAGAAATCCGACATGCCGATGAGCAGGCGCGTCAGCAGCGGCAGCGCCACCTTCTGCGACTCGAAGATCTTGGCGAAGGCCGGGATCACGAAGAAGTTCACCACCGCCACCGCCGCCGAGATCACCACCAGCACGATGACCGGGTAGCGCACCGCGGCCTTGATGCGGTCGCGGATGTCCTTGTCGAACTCCATGTACTCGAACATGCGGTTGAACGACTGGTCGAGGTCGCCGGTCGTCTCGCCGATGCGGATCACGCTGACGTAGAACGGGCTGAACACGCGCGGATGGCTGCGCATCGCCGCCGACAGCTCGCGGCCGGCATCCAGGCTGGCGCGCAGGTCGCCGATGACTTCGCCCAGCGAACGGTTGGCCGTCGACTGCTGCAGACCGGCCAGTGCGCGCATGATCGGCACGCCCGCCTTGAGCAGCGTGTACATCTGGCGCGAAAACAGCATCACGTCGACGTCCGTGATCGCCGGCGCGCTGAACTTGCGCCACCAGTCGGGCGCCGACTCGCCGCCGCCGCCGGCCTGCGAGATCTCCACCGGCGTGACGCCGATGGCCAGCAGCTGGTCCGCGACCGCGCCAGTATCCGCGCCCTCGAGCTTGCCGGTGACCAGCCCGCCACGCGCGTCGCGGCCGCGATAGGCGAACGCCGGCATCAGTCGTCCACCTGCACCGCGACCTTGATCGCCTCCGCAACGGTGGTGCGCCCGGCGGCGACCAGGGCCACCGCATGGTCAGTCAGCGTGCGGCCCTTCAGGTGCCGGTGCGCGGCCTCGATGAAGAGGTTGGGATCAGCGCGGTTGGCCGCGCGCACCAGGTCGGCGGTCATCTCGAGCATCTCGTAGACCCCGGTGCGACCCGCGTAGCCTGAGCCGTTGCAATGCGAGCAGCCGCGACCATGGCGGTACTTCTGCTTCGCCCACTCCGGCCCGATCACCGCCTCGAGCCAGCGTCCCTCGTGACCGTCCGGCGTGCGATCTTCGGAGCAGCTCTCGCAGATCAGGCGCACCAGGCGCTGCGCGATCACCGCGTGCACCGAGGTCGCCACCATGTAGGCGGGCGACCCCATGTCCACCAGGCGGATCGGCGTGCTCGCCGCGTCCTTGGTATGCAGCGTGGAGAACACCAGGTGGCCGGTCAGCGCCGCGCGCAGGCCGATCTGCGCCGTTTCCTCGTCGCGGATCTCCCCGATCAGCAGCACGTCGGGGTCCTGGCGCAGCGTCGAGCGCAGCACGCGCGCGAAGGTGAGGTCGATCTTCTCGTTTACCTGCACCTGGTTGATGCCGGGCAGGCGGTATTCCACGGGGTCTTCCACCGTGAGGATCTTGCGGTCCACGGTATTCAGCTCGGCCAGCGCCGCGTACAGCGTGGTGGTCTTGCCGCTGCCGGTCGGGCCGGTCACCAGGATCATGCCGGCGGTGCGCTTCAGCAGCTCCTGGAAGCGCTCCAGCATGTCGCCGGGCATGCCCAGGCGGTCCAGGCGCTGCAGCGTGGCCTTGCGGTTCAACAGGCGCAGCACCACCGATTCGCCGTACTGCGTCGGCATGGAGGACATGCGCACGTCGATCTTCTGGTCGCGCACGATCACGTTCAGGCGCCCGTCCTGCGGCAGGCGTTTCTCGGAGATGTCCAGCCCCGCCATGAGCTTCAGGCGCAGCACCAGCGCGGGGCCGATGCGGCTGTCGGCGTCGGTCTGCGGGTTGAGGGAGCCGTCGATGCGAAAGCGGATCTGCACCTTGCCTTCCTGCGGCTCGATGTGCACGTCGGAGGCGTTCACCTGCACCGCGTCCTCGAACACCGACTGCAGCAGCTTCACCACAGGCGCCTCTTCCGCACCGACTCCCGCGCCGAGCGCGCCGAAGTCCACGTAGGAATCGCCGATGTCGCGCTCCAGCTCCTTGGCGAGGCCGCTGATCTCCTGGGTGCGGCGGTAGACGCGGTCGATGGTCTGCAGCAGCATCGCCTCGCTCACCACGGCGACCTCGATGTCGCGCTGCAGGATGCGGCCCAGCTCGTCGTAGGCAAAGAGATCGGTCGGATCGGCCATGCCGACCAGGATGTTGTCGCGCCGGTCCTCCAGCAGCACCGCGCGGAAGCGCCGCGCCTGCGCCTCGGGCAGGCGGCGCACCACGTCCTGGTTGAAGTTGTAGAACTTCAGGTTGATGTAGGGGATGTTGAGCTGGCGCGAGATCGCCTCGCAAATCTGCTCGTCGTTGACGAAGCCCTGCTCGATCAGCACGCGGCCGAGCTTGCGCCCGCTTTTCTTCTGCAGGTCGAGCGCGATCTTCAACTGGTCCAGCGAGATCGCCTTCTGCGCGACCAGCACGTCGCCTAGGCGTATCTTTTCCGGGCGTCCCATTGCAAACTCCGCACGAGAGAGGGCGGCGGGCATTATCCGCCAATCCGATGCGCCGCGCTTTTCCGTCCCGCGTGCAGCGACTATGATGCACCCTCGCTGACAAGCTTTTTCAGAAAGTGAGCCGATGAAAGCCTTTGCCTCCCAAGCCGATCTCAAGCCGAAGAAGATTTCCTTCCAGCGCCTGTCGAAGAGCGCTTACGCTTTCACCGCCGAGGGCGACCCGAACACCGGCGTGATCGTCGGCGACGACGGCGTGATGGTGATCGACGCGCAGGCCACGCCGCTCATGGCGCGCGAGGTGATCCGGCGCATCCGCCGCGTGACCGCCAAGCCGGTGAAGTACGTGGTGCTGTCGCACTACCACGCGGTGCGCGTGCTCGGCGCGTCCGCCTACAAGGCCGAGCAGGTCATTGCGAGCCGCAGGACGCTTGGGCTGATCAAGGAGCGCGGGAAGCAGGACATGGCAAGCGAGATCGGGCGCTTCCCGCGCCTGTTTCGTGGCGCGAAATCCATTCCGGGCCTTACCTGGCCCACCATGGTGTTCGAGAACTCGCTCACCGTCATGATGGGCAAGCTGGAAGTGCGCATCCTGCACGTCGGTCCCGGGCACACGGGCGGCGACAGCATCGTCTGGCTGCCGCAGGAGCGCGTGCTGTTCTCGGGAGACCTGGTCGAGTACAACGCTGGCATCTACACCGGGGACGCGCACCTCGAGGAGTGGCCAAACACGCTGGACAAGCTGCGCGCGCTAAAGCCCCGCGCCCTCGTGCCCGGCCGCGGCCCGGCGCTCACCACGCCCGCGCAGTGCCAGAAGGCCATCGGCTACACGCAGGACTTCGTGCGCGGCTTGTACGCCGCCGCCAGGCGCGGCGCGGCGGCGCGCCAGTCGCTCAAGCAGGTCTACCAGGCGACGAAGAAGAAGCTCGACCCCGTGTACGGGCGCTTCCCGATTTATGAACACTGCATGCCCTTCGACGTGTCGCGCGCCTACGACGAGGCGCGCGGCATCAAGCACCCGCGCATCTGGACCGCGCGGCGCGACATCGAGATGTGGAAGGAGATCGCGTGAAGACCCCGCTGGTGTTTCTCCCGGGGTTGCTGTGCGACGCGCAGCTCTGGCAGCCGCAGGTGGTGGGCCTGGGCCCGAGCATCGAGCCCTGGGTCGCGGACCTGATGCGCGACGACACGATCGCCGGCATGGCGAAACGCGCGCTGGCCGAAGCGCCGTTCCCGAAGTTCGCGCTTGCCGGGCTGTCGATGGGCGGCTACGTCGCGCAGGAGATCATGCGCCAGGCCCCCGAGCGCGTCGAGCGCCTGGCGCTGCTCGACACCCAGGCTCGACCGGAAGCGCCGGAAGCCAGGGAGCGGCGCCTGGCGCTGATGGCGCTGGCCGAGAAAGGCGAATTCATGGGCGTCACGGACCGCCTGATGCCGCTCCTGGTGCACGGTTCGCGCCTCGCCGACGCGCCGCTGGTCGAACTGATCAAGGACATGGCGAAGAACGTCGGCAAGGACGCGTTCCTGCGCCAGCAACGGGCCATCATGGATCGGCCGGACTCGCGCGAATCGCTATGGAAAATCCGCTGCCCCACGCTGGTGCTGTGCGGCGAGGGCGACATGCTCACGCCCAAGGACCGGCACGAGGAAATCGCCGCTGCCATCCGGGGCTCGACGCTCGTCGTGCTCCCCGGGTGCGGCCACATGTCTACGCTGGAAAAACCCCTCGAAGTGAATCGCGCGCTATCGGCCTGGCTGACCGTTGGTGGTCAGGCCGGATAGGCGCAGCCCCGCCGCGGAGGAGGAGGGAGGAGGAAACCGCGGCGGGGCCTGCCTAATCTTTCAGTGATCGTGGCGCAGACGGGCGCCGGTGCAATCCGCTGCAGTGCTGCGGACCTGGCGCGCGGCGCCAGTGATCTTCGCGTAGGTTGCCGCGAAGAACTCGCGGAACATCTTGGCCAGGATGAGGGCGCGTTCCTGACGGGCCTTGCGCTCGACATCCGACCACTCCTGCATCTGCAGGGGGAGCTGGAATCCAGCCCTCATTTGCTTCTCGATCTGCTCAATCTCATACGGGTTCATCTTGGTTCCTTGGTCCGCTAGTAGTGCGGTGCAGCAAATATACGGCTTTGCGGGTGAGTTTAGAATAGGGGAGAATCACAAAACTCTATTGCGATAAACGCAAAGCCCAGAACCGCCAAATGCGTGATGTAGTCCACGGAATGCTGGTGTTTTCCAAGGTCGTCCACGCGGGCAGCCTGTCGGCGGCGGCCCGCGAGCTTGGCGTGTCCCCAGCGGTGGTGAGCCGGACCCTGGCGGGACTGGAGCAGCGCCTCGGCGTGCGACTGGTCAACCGCACCACCCGCAGCCTGCACCTGACCGACGAAGGCGCGAGCTACTACGAGACCTGCACGCGCATCCTGGCCGAAATCGACGAGGCGGACGCCGCAGTCAGTTCGCGCCGCGTGGAGCCGCAAGGCGTGCTGAAGGTGGCCCTGCCCGCCTCCTTCGGGCACAAGCACATCGCGCCGCTCGTGCCGCGCTTTGCCCAGCGCTACCCGAAGATCGAACTCGCGCTGTCGCTCTCGGACCGCTCGATCAACCTGATCGAGGAAGGTTTCGACCTGGCGATCCGTATCGCCGAGCTGAAGGATTCATCGCTGGCCGCGCGCAAGCTCGCCCCCAATCGTCGCGTGGTGTGCGCCAGCCCCGCCTACCTGCGCCAGTACGGGGAACCGAAGACCCCGCAGGACCTCGCCGGCCACAATTGCCTGGTCACCACCTGGGAGCAGGGCTTCGCGATGGCCTGGGAATACAAGAGCCCGGTCGGCAAACGCAGCTCGGTGCGCGTGACCGGGCGCTACGCCTGCGACAACTGGGAAGTGCTGCGCGAATGGGCAGTGGCGGGCCTGGGCGTGGCGCTCAAGTCCACCTGGGACGTGAGGAAGCACCTCGAGGACGGCTCGCTCGTGCCGCTGTTGCCGGGGTATGACTTCGGCACCGACGTGGGCATCTACGCGGTCTACCCGCACCGGCGCCACCTGCCGGCGAAGACCCGCGTGTTCATCGATTTCCTCGCGGAGTCCTTCGGGCCCGAGCCCTATTGGGACCGCCCTGCGGAAAAGCCGCCGGCCGGCCGAACCAAGTCGACCGCAGCTGTCTGAGCTTGTGTTAGAACGGCGTTAACGGAGGCTAGCCGATGAACGCACCGGTGGATCCCGCCAAGCTCGCCGAGGTTTCCCTCGACGACAAGTTCACGCTGGAGAAGGGCCGCGTGTTCCTCACCGGGACGCAGGCGCTGATCCGGCTCCTGTTCCTGCAGCGCGAGCGCGACCTGCGCGCCGGGCTGAACACAGCAGGCTACGTTTCGGGCTACCGCGGCTCGCCGCTTGGCGGCCTCGACCAGGCGCTGTGGCGCGCGCAGAAGCACCTCGATGCGCACCATGTGAAGTTCCAGCCCGGCGTCAACGAAGACCTCGCCGCCACGGCCATCTGGGGCACGCAGCAGGTCGGCATGTTCCCCGGCGCGAAGTACGACGGGGTCTTCGGCATGTGGTACGGCAAGGGCCCGGGCGTGGACCGCTGCGGCGACGTGTTCAAGCATGCCAACTCCGCGGGCACCTCGAAGCACGGCGGCGTGCTCGTGCTCGCGGGCGACGACCACGCGGCCAAGTCCTCCACGCTGGCGCACCAGAGCGAGCACATCCTGAAGGCCTGCTGCATCCCGGTGCTCAACCCGGCCAGCGTGCAGGACTACCTCGATTTCGGGCTGCACGGCTACGCCATGAGCCGCTACTCGGGCTGCTGGATCGGCTTCAAGTGCGTAACCGACGTGGTGGAATCCGGCGCTTCGGTGATCGTCGACCCCGAGCGCGTGCAGATCAAGCTGCCGGCCGATTTCGCCCTGCCTGCGGGCGGCGTCAACATCCGCTGGCCCGACAGCTTCCTCGAGCAGGAGGCGCGGCTGCTCGACTGGAAGGTCTACGCGGCGCTCGCCTACGTGCGCGCCAACGGCCTGGACCGCATCGTCTGGGACTCGCCCAACGCCACGCTTGGCATCGTCACCACGGGCAAGAGTTACGGCGACACCATGCAGGCGCTCGCCGACCTGGGCATCGACGAGCGCGTGGCGCGCGACATTGGCCTGCGCATCTACAAGGTGGCGATGCCCTGGCCGCTCGAGCCGCAGGGCGCGCGGCGCTTCGCGCAGGGGCTGGAGGAGATCCTCGTCATCGAGGAGAAGCGCCAGTTGATGGAGTACCAGATCAAGGAAGAGCTCTACTCCTGGGAAGCGTCAAAGCGCGCCCCGCGCGTGGTCGGCAAGTTCGACGACAACGGCGAGTGGAGCCGCGCCGAGGGCCAACCCGCCGGCACCTGGTTGCTACCCGCGCACTACGAGCACAACACGGCGATCGTGGCGCGCGCCATCGCCAAGCGGCTGGAAAAGCTCGGCCTCGCGGCAAAGCTCGGCTCTCAGTTCAAGGAACGGCTAGCCTTCCTCGAGTCCAAGGACCAGGCGCTCGCCAAGCCCCGCGTCACGACGATCCGCCAGCCCTATTTCTGCTCGGGCTGCCCGCACAACACCTCCACGCGCGTGCCCGAGGGCAGCCGCGCAGTGGCCGGCATCGGCTGCCACTTCATGGCAGTGTGGATGGATCGCAGCACTTCCACCTTCACGCACATGGGCGCGGAAGGCGTGACCTGGGTCGGACAGGCGCCGTTTACGGAAGAGAAGCACCTGTTCGCGAACCTTGGCGATGGCACCTATTTCCATTCAGGACTGCTCGCGATCCGCGCCGCAGTGGCGTCGAAGGCCAGCATGACCTACAAGATCCTCTACAACGACGCGGTGGCGATGACCGGCGGCCAGCACCACGACGGGCCGCTCGACCCGGCAATGATCTCGCGGCAGATCGCAGCCGAGGGCGTGAAGCCGATCATCATCGTCACCGACGAACCGGAGAAGTACCCGACGGGCACCGACTGGGCGCCAGGCGTGACCATCCGCCATCGCGACGAGCTCGACGCCGTGCAGCGCGAACTG
>Ga0315912_10002695_pt1 | contig 18559 bp, 13 predicted proteins | sample VfabasoilMG_FD_204469 | JGI IMG/M metagenome (GOLD analysis project Ga0315912, IMG submission 204469) | Garden soil microbial communities collected in Santa Monica, California, United States - V. faba soil | ecosystem: Environmental > Terrestrial > Soil > Garden | place: USA: California...
TCGGAGGTGATCACCGGCGTGCTCTTCACCATGGTGCTTTCGCCCACGGGTGGCCTGGTCAATCAGATCCTGGAGCTGTTCGGCTCGTCCGGGCAGACCTGGCTCTCCGATCCGGACAGCGCGCTCTTGACGTTGTTCTTCGTGGTCTCGTGGAAGTACTTCGGCTTCCACATGATCCTCATGCTGGCAGGGCGGCAAGACATCCCGCCCGAGTTGGACGAGGCGGGCATGATGGACGGCGCCGGGCGCTGGCAGATCTTCCGGCACATCACCCTGCCGCTGCTCGGTCCCACGATCCGGATCAGCGCGTTTCTGTCGATCATCGGCGCGATCCAGCTGTTCGACATGGTCTGGGTGCTCACCGGCGGCGGGCCCATCCACTCGTCCGAGACCATGGCGGTGACCATGTTCCAGTACGGGTTCAAGCGCTACGAGGTGGGCTACGCGAGCGCCATCAGCGTCTCGATGTTCATGATCAGCCTGGTGTTTGCGCTCCTGTACCAGCGCCTGGTGCTGCGGCGTGACCTCGAGGGAGCGGTGACGAGCGCGGGAGGCCGGGGTTGAGCCGGCGCGAGAGGTCGGCGCTGCAGGCGCTGCCGCTGCACGCGATCTGTGTGCTGGTGGGGCTCGCCATCGTCGTGCCGGTGCTGTTCGGCGTGCTCGGTGGCTTCAAGGACAATGGCCAACTGGCGACGCACCCGTTCGGGCTGCCGTCCCCCTGGGTGCCCGAGAACTACCTCGAGATCCTGGGCTCGCTCGCGTTCTGGCGGCCGCTCGGCAACAGCGTCCTGATCGCCGTGCTGACCACGCTGCTCGTCGTGCTCGCCTCCGCGATGGCGGCGTTCGTGTTTGCTCGCTACGCCTTCCGCGGCCGCGAGCTGTTCTTCACGCTGTTCACGATCGGCCTGATGTTCCCGTTCGCGGTGGCCATCCTGCCGCTCTACATTTTATTGCGCGAGCTGCACCTGCTCGACAACCCATTCGGGGTGATCCTGCCGCAGGTGGCGTTCGGGCTGCCGGTGACGATCACCATCTTGCGCGGCTTCTTCCGCACGATCCCGGCCGATGTCGAGGAGGCGGCGTTGCTCGACGGCTGCACGCCGTTCGGCTTTTTCTGGCGAATCCTGCTGCCGATGGCCCGCCCGGCGCTGGCCACCGTGTCGGTGCTGGCGATCGTCGCCAGCTGGAACAACTTCATGCTGGCGTTGGTCGTGTTCAACGACCCCGGCTGGTGGACGCTGCCGCTCGGGGTCACCCAGTTCCAGGGGCAATACGCTGCCGACATCGCCCGCATTCTGGCGTACGTCGTGCTCGCCATGTTGCCCGCTCTCGCCCTGTACGCCGTGGCGCAGCGCCAGCTGATCGGCGGCCTGACCTCGGGCGCGACGAAGGGCTGAGCCGGAGCCGCGAGCGCGCGGCTCGGCGGACGGGACGGCGGCGCAGCTTTTTCAGGTGTCTTTTGTGACGAGCTTCGTCATAATGGACATTAGTTCATCACACGAGACACTCTGTCGTCGCGGCCCCGTGATGAACACGAAACATGACGCAGACCCGCTCCCTCAACGCGTTCGCGCTCTCTCTCGTTGTGTTGGCCAGCGCCGCGATCGTGGTTCGCAACCTGCCAGCCCGTGCGCCGGTCTCGCTCTTGAACGTTTCCTACGACCCGACGCGGGAGCTCTACGCGCGGCTCAATCCGCAGTTTGTCAGCGCGTATGCGAGTTCCACTGGCACGGCGCTCGAGATCCGGCAGGCCCACGGAGGCTCGTCCCGGCAGGCGCGCTCGGTGATCAGCGGCGAGCTCGAGGCGGACGTGGTGACCCTCGCCTTGCCCTCGGACGTCGGGTCGCTGCAAAAGCGCGGGCTGGTCGGAGACGGCTGGGCAGCGCGGCTTCCGAACGACTCGCGGCCCTACTACTCCACGATTGTATTTGTGGTGCGCGCGGGTAATCCGCGCCAAATTCGCGATTGGCCGGATCTCTTGCAGGCCGGCGTCGAGATCATCACCCCCGACCCGCGCACCTCGGGCAATGGCAAGTTGAGCGCGCTGGCGGCCTGGGGCGCGGTGCTCGAGCGGGGCGGCAGCGAGGCCGACGCCAGGGCCTATTTGAAAGCCTTCTACGAGCATACTCCCTTCCTCGAGAGCGGCGCGCGCGGTGCCGCCTCCGCCTTTGTCGTGGAGAAACTCGGTGACGTCCTCCTCACGTGGGAGAATGAGGCGCTGCGCGAGGCCGCCGGGACGCTCGAGATCGTCTATCCCCCGCTGAGCATCCGGGCAGAGCCGGTGGTGGCCTGGGTCGATGCCAACGTGGCCAAGCACCACACTGAAGCGCCGGCGCGCGCGTATCTCGAGTTTCTGTTCAGCGACGCCGCGCAAGAGGTCATCGCCGAGAGCGGCTATCGGCCGTTCAACGAGACCGTGCTCGCGCGTCATGCGGCGCGTTTTCCACACCTGACTCTCATTTCGGTCCAGGACATTGCAAAGGATTGGGACGATGCCCAGCAAAAATTCTTCGCGGTCGACGGCATCATCGAGACGGTCTCCCAGCCCAAGCCCCGCCGCTGAGGGAGCGGGGGGCGGTGCGGATCTATCGAGCACGCACGACGTCGTACCCCCGAGCGGCCCGGGCGGTTTCACGCTGAAGGGCTGGCTCGCGGGGTACTCGGGTCGCAAGGCGCGCAGCGATCTGCAGGCGGGCCTGACCGTGGCCGCCATCTCGCTGCCGCAGAGCATCGCGTACGCCCTGATCGCGGGGGTCGATCCGCGCTTTGGTCTGTTTACGGCGATCGTGTTCACGGCGATCGTGTCGATCTTCGGCTCGTCCTCGCACCTGATCAACGGCCCCACGGGCGCGGTCTCGCTCGTGGTCTTCAGCACGCTGTCCTTCTTCGATCCAGAAGCGCGCATCGATGCCTACGAGGGCATGTTCGTGCTGGCCGCGATGATCGGCGTGATTCAGATCCTGATCGCGGTCTGCAAGCTGGGCGATCTGACGCGATACATCTCGGAGTCGGTGATCACGGGCTTCCTGGCAGGTGCTGCGACGCTGACCATCGTGGGCCAGATCGGCAACGCTCTGGGCTTGAAGAGCCAAGGCACCGGCCATCAACATATCTTCTATCGGCTCTGGCTCACGCTCACGCAACATGCGCCCCTCAACCTGAGAGCGGTGGCGATCAGCGCTGGCGCCATCGCCCTGGCGCTCGTGGCGCGGCGGCTGGTGCGCCGCTTCAGGTTGCCGCAGCTCGACATGTTCGTCGCCCTGTTGCTGGTGGTGATCCCGGCGTATTTCCTTGGCTGGTCACAGCCGGGCGCGGGAGGGAAGGCCGCGGTGTCGCTGATCGAGGAGGTTCCTGCGGCGCTGCCCGGTTTTCACATCCCGGTGGTCCAGTGGGACTGGGTCACCCGCCTCGCGCCGGGCGCCTTTGCGATCGGCGTGCTCGGGCTGCTCGAGTCACTCGCGATCGCCAAGGCCATCTCGTACAAGACGGGGCAGCAGCTCGACTTCAATCGCCAGTGCCTGGCCTCGGGCATCGGAAATCTGACCGGTGCCTTCTTCCGTTGCATGCCTGGCGCGGGCTCGCTGTCTCGCTCTGCGATCAACCATCAGGCAGGCGCCGCGACCAAAATGTCAGGGGTGTTCACGGCCGCCATCGTGGCACTGCTCGTGCTCGTGTTCGCGCCGCTCACGCGCTACGTCCCGAAGGCGGCGCTGGCGGGGCTCTTGATCGTGGCGGCGGCGCGCCTGATCGATCTGCACCGGGTCCGCTACATTCTGCGCGCCAGCGGCTACGATGCGCTGCTCATGGGCTTGACGGCGCTGGCCACGCTGGCGGTCGGCGTGGAGTTTTCGATCATGCTGGGCGTGGTGGTTTCCGCCCTCTTGTTCATTCCTCGCGCTGCCAAGCTGAAGATCCGCGAGCTCGTGGTGACCGCCGAGCGCGTGGTGCGCGAGCGCGTGGCGAGCGACCCTGCCGCCCGCTCGGTGGGCATCTACGATCTCGAGGGGGAGCTGTTCTTCGGCGCGGCGCCCGAGCTCGAGCGGCACTTGCTGGGCGTGCTCGACCGCGCGCGCCGGCGGGGCATCCGCCACCTGGTGCTACGCGTCAAGCGCGTACGCGCGCCGGATGCGGTCTGCCTCGAGCTGCTGGAGCGGATCCTGCGCGATGCGCAGAGCGACGGATTTACCCTGCTCCTGGCCGGCGTCCGACCGGATCTTCTCGGCGGCATGGAGCGCCTCAACTGGAGCGAGTGGTTACCCCGCGAGCGCTGGTTTCCCGAGGAGGACACGGAGTTCTCCGCGACGCTGAATGCAGTCCGCAAGGCCTACGATCTAGCGGGCGAGCAGCGGCAGGGCGGTGCCATCGTCTACTATCTCGTCTGACGCCCGGTGGAGGGGGCTCATCGGGCACCGTCAGTGCGCGGACGCAGGCAGAAATCCAGCTGCCGCGAGCCACGCCCAGGCTACCTCCGGCCAGTTGCCGACGGGCCATCCCTGGGCGCCGCGAATGCCGAAGCCGTGCTTGCCGCGGGCAAAGATGTGCAGCTCCGCCGGCACGCCGCGGCGTTGCAGGGCGGAATAGTAGCGCAAGCTGTTGTCGGGGACGACGACCGTGTCATCGCCGGTCAGGATCAGCAGGGTGGGCGGGGTAGCGGCCGTGACTGCATTTTCGAGCGAGGCGCTCGCGAGCCCGGCAGCGCTCGGTGCCTTGCCGAGGAGGGCGTCGCGCGAGCCGCCGTGAGCGATGCTCGGATCCATGCTGATGACGGGGTAGAGCAACACGGAAAAGTCAGGCCGAGCGCTGCCCGCGTCGAGCCCATCCACGGCGACATACACCTGGGCGTCGAAGCGGGTGGCCACGCTCGCCGCCACATGCCCGCCCGCGGAAAAACCGAGAAAGCCGATGCGCTGCGGGTCGAGGCCGAAGTCCCGCGCGCGGCCGCGCACCAGGCGCACGGCGCGCTGAGCATCTTGCAGGGGCACCAGCGCGCGCTCGGTGTGGCCCTCGCTGGGCAGACGGTAGACGAGCACGAAAGCGCTGACGCCACGGGCGGCCAACCAACGCGCCGTCTCGAAGCCCTCCTTGTCCAACACGGCACGCACGTAGCTGCCGCCCGGCGCGAGGATGACCCCCGTGCCATTCGGTTTGCTCGCGCGGAACAGCAGGAGCCGCGGACGCAGCACCCCGGCCACGAAGCGGTCGTGGAGCTGCGGGTCCGAGCTGCGCTCCGTGATGCTCTCCTTCAAGGCGAGACCCTGCGAGCCCGGAGCGCTGCCGGGCCAGAGCGGGATCTCCGTGGCTGCGGGGTCGAGCGCGGCGACCGGGGGGGCCGCGCGTGCGGAGCTCGACAGGCCGAGCGCGAGCAAGGCCAACACGGCCAGGCTGCCGCAGAGGAAGGAGCGCAAAGAGCGAGCAAGAGCCGACATTCGAACCGCGCGCATGGGCAGGGGGGAGACTTGCTGCTTGTAGGGCTGCACGCCAAGGTCGGTCAACAGAACGCGGCCCCAGGCGGATGCCGCGATCCGGCGGGCTGCGTTCCCGCGCCTGCCCGCCAGCGCCGCTCCCGGGGGCGGGGCTAGCGCTGGCATGGGCAGACGCACGTCGGCAAGCGCGCCTCTCGTCCTGCCGCTAGTGCACCGATCTCGCTCGGCGCGGGGCGCGCGGCACGGCGAAGGCGCTCGCGTTGCAGCAGCAGACGCATCGGCGTGGAACACTCGGCGCGGCGGCGGTGTCTCATTTCCGCCCAGAACTGTTCCGCTCGGAAGCAATTTTTACGGCCGCCGAGCCTCGAGTTGCACGCGATGCATTCGAGATACACAAGGGCGTTCAGCTAATGTTAATAAGCGAGGTTATCGCCGCTTGCGCGGCGCGTCGCAGCCCGGAGCAAATGATGCGTGTCACCCTTTCGCTGAGTGGACTGTTGGCCTTGTTCATCGCCTGTGGCGCGCCAGACGAGTTCGCCGATGAGCGGGATGGCGACGAGTACGGGGTGTTGACGCAGGCGCTCACGGAGTCGTTCTCGGGCACGCTGGCGGTGAACCAGACGGCCTCGCGCGGACCGCTCTCGGTGCAGCCCGGCTCCCAGCTGCGCGTCGTGCTCTCGGGCACGGGCGACGCGGATCTCTATGTCCGGTTCGGTTCGAAGCCCACGCTGACCAGCTACGACTGTCGCCCCTACGCCGAGACCTCCGCCGAGCAATGTGTGCTCACGGTGCCTGCCACGGCAACGTCCGTGTTCGTCGATGTCCACGGCTACACGGCGTCCACCTACTCGCTCTCGATCGAGCGGGTCGAAGCTGGCGGCTCCGGCGGCACCGGTGGCAGTAGCGGCACGGGCGGCAGCAGCGGCACCGGTGGCAGCAGCGGCACGGGCGGCAGTAGCGGTAGCAGCGGCACCGGTGGCAGCAGCGGTACCGGTGGTAGCAGCGGCTCCTCCGGCAGCAGCGGCACCGGGGGCGGGGGCTCCGGCGGCACGGGCGGCACTTCCGGCGGTGGAACGCCGATCATCGAGTCGTTTTCGGGCACGGTGGCGCGCGATGCGGTGGTTGCCCGCGGGCCGCTGGCCGTGCTGCCGGGCTCGCGCTTTCGCGCCGTCCTCTCGGGGACGGGCGACGCCGATCTGTACGTCCGCTTCGGTTCGCGCCCCACGCTGACCAGCTACGACTGCCGGCCCTACAAGGAAACCTCCGCCGAGGAGTGTGTTCTCACGGTGCCCTCGAACGCGACGTCCGTATTCGTCGACGTTCGCGGCTACACGGCGGCAAACTACTCGCTCTCGCTCGAGCGGGTCGCGAGCGGCAGCGGGGGCGGAGGCTCCGGCGGCGTCTCGGGCAGCGGAGGCAGCGGGTCGGGCGGCTCTGGTTCACAGGGCGCCGAGTTCGTGATCGCGGTGCTCGGTTCCTCCACCGCGGAGGGAGAAGGCGCGAGCAGTCTGGCCAACTCCTGGGTCGGCTTGCTCGAGACCGCGCTCTCGGACGTGGCCAACGTGAGCATCACGAATCTGGCCACGGGCGGCTACACCACGCTCGAGCTGTTGCCCGGCTCCGGCGCCGGCGGCGGCATCGATGCAGCGATCAGCGAGGATCCAGATCTGATCATCGTTGCCCTGGCTGGTAGTAACGACCTGGACATCGGCACCTCCACGACCAACTACCTGTCGCGGCTCACCCAGGTGCGCGACAAGGCACGTGCTGCGGGCATCCCGGCGTTCTTCGTGGGCACCGCACCCAAAGACCTGAGCGACAGCGAGCGCCTTCAGTTGTCGGACTGGAACACCCGCATGCGCAGCAGCTTCAGCACCTGTTGGACCCCCGCCAACGGCGCGTATTCCCCCTGTTTCATGGATGTATTCGCCGACCTGGCCAACGGCGATCTCGAACTGTTGTCGCAGTACGATAGTGGCGACGGCATCCACCTCAACGATGCGGGGCATCGCGTGATCTTCCAGGACGCCGTGGAGATCATCGAGCCCTACCTGTGTACGGTCAGGGCCTGCAACTGACGCGGAGGTTCAGGGCTTGGGGGCTGCTGGCTTCGGATACGGGACGAGCACGCGCTCGGTCTTGCCATCCTCGAGCTCGTAGCTGAGCACGAGGTCCTGCCCGAGCAGGGCGTCGGGGGCAGCCGAATACAAGGCGATCCACTTTCTGGTGAAGAGCCCGGGCGCGACGGTGAAGGGACAGCTGAGCAAGTAGTCCGGTGGCCCTGCGGGGGCTGCCGGCTCGCCGCCGTCGGGTGCGGGCTTGACGGGAGCCTCGGCCAGCGTTTCCAGGGCGGGGTGGGGGGGGCCGCTCTTGCCATCATGCATCGCACGCGCGGCGAGTTGCCATGCGCGCAGATGTTCTCCCACCACGGGCTCGAACGACGGCCCGAGCTGTCGTTCGGGCACAATCGACACCTTGCGTACCTGATGCCATTGTCCCGATGGGTTCTGGAAGGTGAATTCCAGCGCCCCCACATACGGGCTGCGCAAGGATTCGATCGGGGCGCTCGTCACGATCAGCGTCGTCTTGGGGGCGTCGGGGGGCGCTTTTGCCGGCTCCGCCGCGGGTGCCTCGGGCGCCGCCGCCTCTGGCTCCACGTGAGCACACGCGGCACCGAGCGCGAGCAGGCCGCAGAGTTGCAGCGCAGCCGGCCGCGTCACGCGGGGTATCGGCCGGGCAGGGCGGCGTGACGCCGAGCGCCGTGGGTCAAGCATGAACAGCCCCTCGCCGCCTTCAGCGTTGATCTTCGGGCTGCAAATACGAGATCTGCACCAGCTCCCAGAACTCGCTCTGGCCGCGCAGAGAGACCAGGTACACCGACCCGTCTCCCGACGCGAAGGCGTGTCCCATCCGGGACTCGGTCTGGATCTGTGCGCTCTCGGGGCTGGGATTACAGGCGAGGCGGCGGGCCTGAGCATTCGGACGAACGTGCCACAGGGTGTCGTGCAAGTTGCCGTCGTTGAAGGGCTCGGTCGCCGTCACGAACCAGCCGTCGCGACCATCGGACTCCACGTGACCCGGCAGCGCCGCCACGGGTCGATCGGGCCAGAACTCAGTCAGCTGCGAGCCGCGCAAGGGCGCCAGCCACATCTCGAGATCGGGATGCGTGACGGGCTTCTCCTCGACCGCCGGCTTGGGGGTGGTCGGATCCTTGCTGACCAGCGCCATGCTCGACGCGGCGGGGGCCTTCGCTGTCGTGGGTTCGGCCTTCGGCGAGGCTTCGGCCTTCGGCAGAGCTTCGGGCGTCACCGGCTCGACGATGTGGATCACGCCGGTGGGGGTGAGGAACGGCCGCGTGGCACTGTCCTCGGGGGTGGCCACCTCGCGGATGCCCCCATCGCCCGAAATCACGATCGTCGAACGATGATTGGCGCCGTCCTCCAGCTGAGGCTCTCCGCTCAAGAGCAGCCCCTCCGAGGATTCGACGAGCGGCGGCTCGATCAGGTAGCCCCAGCCGGGCCCGAGGTTGGCAAAGAGACCCACCGGGCCGCCGCCGAGGCTGATCTTCCAGATGGCGCCGGGCTGCCCGTAGCGGGCAAAGTAGAAGTTTCCGCCGCTGATCCCGAGCCAACGGGTGTCCCCGAGCCCGTTGGCGCCGAAGGTCGAGCGCAGACGCGTTTCTCCGCCCCCCATGGGCACGCTGCGCACCTCTCCGTTCTGGGTAAAGACCAGTTCGTTGTCGTCCACCCAGATGGGCGCGCTGTACGCTCCGGGGACCAGCACCGTCGTCGCCAGCTCCCGGCTCGGCGCGTGGGGATCGAAACGCACGAGTTCGCTCGTGGTCGTGTCGCTCGCCCCCCACTGGAAGCGAAAGAAGAACAGGTCTCCGGCGGCGAACAGCAGTTCCGCCGGTGGCTCCGAGTCGCTCCGGTTGCCGCCGGTGACGGGGACCCAGGCGGCGCTGCACTCCCCGAGATTGAGGGCCGGTTGGATCTCCAGCTTGGCGATGGTCTGAGCGCGCTCCTCGGCACCCGAGCAGCCGCACAGGGCCAACGCCAGCGCTAGCGGGCTCGCCTCTCGAAACGCTTCGACCGTTCTGCAGACCATGGGGTGAAAAGGACGCACGAGGCAGGCTGGTACCAGCTGGTGCCCCGCTCGTCGACTTTCTGACACACGGCTGCTCCCTTCTGCTCGCGCGCGCGCCGCCCGCAAGGCGCTGGCGCAGGTGTCAACTTTTCAGCAACGGACGGCTGGGTTTTCCGCAGACCCCCCGTGCTATGCAGGCCACAGGCAAATCCCAGAGGACATTCCAGAGGTAGAGCATGGCGGAGCAATTTTTCATCACCGGGGCGGCTCGCGGCTTGGGCCTGGCAATGACGAAGCAACTCTTGGACCGCGGCAGCGTGGTCAGCGTGTTGGTTCGTCAGGACAGTGGCGGCCTCCGGGACTTGCAGGCTCGCTCGGGTGAGCGGCTGAGCATTCACCTCGGGGACGTCACCGATGAGGCGTCGATCCAACAGGCGTTCGCCGACGTGGGGGCACGCTTCGGGCACTTGGACGTCATCATCAACAACGCCGTGACCTACCTGGACGGCTCCCGCCCCGGCATCGAAGAGGCCGATCTCGACATCTGCGCCCGCACCTTTGAAGTGAACGCCGCCGGCCCGTTGCGGGTCATCAAACACGGCCTGTCGCTGATCCGCAAGGGCGCCCGCAAGCTGATCGTGAACGTCTCCTCCGAGGCGGGCTCGATCGGCGATTGTTGGCGCAAGACGGAATACGCCTATTGCATGTCCAAGTCGGCGTTGAACATGGGTTCGAAGCTGTTGCAAAACCACCTCGCGCCCGAAGGTATCCGGGTCCTGGCGCTCCACCCGGGCTGGTTCAACTCCTCGGGCAAGGGGCCCGCGCCGATCTCCGCCGAGGAGGCATCGGTGAAGGTGCTGGCCACGATCCTGGCGCCGCGCACGCTCGGGGAGCCGATGTATGTGGGGCCAGACGGCGCAGCGTTACCTTGGTAGGGCCTGGAGGAATTCTCGGATCCGAGCGATGGCCTGATCGATGGTCTCGACGGACGCCGCGTAGCTGAACCGCAGATAGCCTTCGCCGTGCTCTCCGAAATCGGTGCCGGACAGGCACGCCACGCCCGCCTCGTGCAGCAGGCGGCGCGCGAGCTCGGCGGATGGAATGCCGAGCCCGGTGATGTTCGGAAAGGCGTAGAAGGCACCGCTGGGCCTGATGCAAGAAACTCCGGGCAGGGAATTGAGCCCGGCGACGATGCGGTCGCGCCGGGCTTGATAGATGGCCCTCTGCGCGTTCACCTCGGCGCGGCACTGCTCGAGCGCAGTCATGCCTGCCACCTGCGTGAAGCCCGCGGTGCAACCGACGGCATGCATGGTGAGCAGCGCGACTTTTTCCGCGAGCGGCTTCGGCATTGCGGCAAAGCCCAGGCGCCATCCCGTCATGGCAAAGGACTTGGAAAACCCGTCGACCAGGATCGTCCGGTCCCGCGCCGCTTCGATCGAGTAGAAGCTGGGAGCCGTTTGATTATCGTAGACGAGATCCGCGTAGATCTCGTCGGTCATGACCCAGACGTCGCGCTCGATGGCGAGCTGGGCGATCGTTTCTAGATCCTCCCGGGGGATCGTCCCTCCGGTGGGATTCGAGGGCGAGTTGATGATCAACAACCTGGTCTTGTCGCCCATGCGATCCGCCAGAAAATCGAGATCGAAGGAAAAGTTGCGGGCTTCCAGCAGCGGCGCGGCGATCGGTATGCCGCCGGCGAGCTCGATGTCGGCGCGGTAGCTCGGAAATCCCGGGTCCGGATACAAGACCTCGTCGCCCGGATTCACCAGCGCCAGGATGGGGAACAGGATGCCCGGCTTTGCTCCGGGGCCGACCACCACTTCGTCCGCCGAACAGGCGCCCTTGGTCGCCGATATGCGCTGGGCGATGGCCTCCCGCAGTCCTCGCATACCCGCCGAGGGTGTGTAGCGCGTGTGCCCGTCGTCGATCGCTGCCTTCCCGCTCTGGCAGATCGCGTCAAAGGTCTGGAAATCGGGCTGCCCGATCTCGAGATGAATGATGTCGCGCCCCTGCCGCTCCAGCTCCTGAGCCTGGGCCAGCACCTGATAGGCGCCCTCGGGCTTGATGTTGGACATGCGCTCTGCAAACGTCATGGCAGGACTCGTTTCGTTGGATGCGAGGGTGGGCTGGGCAGGGGATGCCCGGATGGATGCCTGCCTGGCTGCGCGGGCGCAGTCAATCGGGTATCCGCTCACCTCGAGGGGAGAACGCCGCCGTCTCTGGATTGAACCAGCGCAGGGCCGTGATCACACTGCGCAGAGCGACGCTATTGGAAACGACCGCCGAGCGGACACGCCTGCCGGACAGGGCCTCGTTGACGCGATGGCGTTGCAGCGCGTTGGGTGTGCCACCGTCCGTCAGTGCTACGCCCGCGGCGTTGATCTCTCCGACACAGCTGCTGGACACGCGCTTGGACCGTTGCAATGTGCACATGCCGGCGCTGTTGCGTTGACTGTCCCACCGGGGCGGTCAGCGTGAGAGCATGGCTCATCATGCTCTCGTGCGCGCTGCTGGCTCGAGCTGGCTGCGTTGCGTGCAGGTCGAGCCTGACACGCTAGACAGGGCCTCTAGAATAGAGCCCGCGGGCGGCGTGTCTCTTCTTTCGCTAGCGTCGTGGCCGCGCCCGCGCGTCGCCGGAGGCGGGCAGCAGCCGCTTCCGTCCAAAAGCGTCGCCGATCCTTCGGGCGTCGTGCTAGACGCCAGTGTTTGGCGTTTCGCCTTGCACGAAGGAGTTACGGGTGAAGGCACCTCTGCTGGCAAGTCTCTTCTGGGCCCTCGCTTGCGGCACGGACGACCGCACCGTCTCGACCATCGAGAGCAACTGCCCCGGCGCTGGTTGCGACGACGCCGACCGGGCCGCTCGTGCTTGTGTGCCGGGTAGCACGCAGACTTGCGTGGGAGGGAACCTGTGCACTGGCGCCCAGGTTTGCACGGAGGATGGGCAGCGCTTTGGCGCCTGCGTGTGTCCGGATGCGGGGGGCGCGAGCCCTGCCGTGGCAACCAGTCCGGCGGGTTCCGGCTCGGAGGGAGGCGCTAACGGCGGCTCGGCAGGGATGCTCACCATCGATCCTCCACCGGCGGGAGGCGGCCCGCAGGCGACGGGCTCGAGCTCCGGGGATGCGGGCAGCGCCGTGCCGGTGGTGTCCTTCATCGTGGGGGGCCCCTGCAACGAAGACCTCGACTGCGGCGCGCCTCCGCTGTTCTGCATCTTGGCCACATCCAACGTGGAGTTCCAGGTGGGCGGGCCGCAGGGGGGCTACTGCAGCGCGCGCTGCGCCACCACCACCGAGTGCGTTGCACTGGACGATCTGAGCGCCTGCAATACGGATCTCGGGCTGTGCATGAGCCTTTGCATTCCTGGGCCGGGGGAAGCCAAGTGCGGGGACCGCGCCCAGGCATGTCAACCGATCGACGCCGAGGGCCTGGGCGCCTGCGCCCCACGCTGCACCAGTGACGCGGCGTGCGGCGTCGGTCGCTTCTGTGATCCAGGAGCCCTGGGCGTGTGCACGGATCGAGCGTACGCGGGGGGCGCGGTCGGCACGCCCTGCAGCGTCGCGACCGAGACTACCGATTGTGCCAGCGGGATTTGCCTCGAATACACGGATCCAAGGTTTCCTGGCAGCGTGGCGGGCTCGTTTTGCAGCGCGACCTGCACCTTGGGGTCCCCCAATGGCTGCGGCCTAGACGACCTGTCGGGCGGCACGCGCCGGGCGGCGTGTTTTCAGGCGCAGGCCGCCGACGGTGTCCCGGGCGATCTCGGCTACTGTACCCCCCTCTGTGATCGCGACCAGGACTGCGCTCAGGCCGATGAAGGCTGGGTCTGCTCGCTGTTCAACGACACGCAAACGGAACGAGACGTAGGCCGCCTCGGCGAATGCTTTCCCGCCGTGGTCGCCGCCGCGCAGGGTTGACGCGCGCCCGCGCGGCTGCGCAGGCGTCCGGCGCCAGGCCGCCCGAGACGTACCGGGGGCTGTTGACGGGGGCCTACGTGCTCGCTCCCTTGCTCGGGCGCGCCGTTGGCAATGGCGTATGGCAGGCGACCGATTGACGTTAGCTCGTCCGCCGGCCGCGCAAGGGAGAGGGTCGTTCGAGAGCAGTGTCAGACTGGGCGAAGGCTGAGTCGCCGCGCGGTGTCGAGCAAGCAATCCGAACTGGTTGCGCTCGGGAGACCAGGGTGCGGGCGCTAGCAAAGCCTAGTTCGGATCCGAACTGTCCGCGCTCGGGAGGGCGTGGTTTCGGGCATTTGCAAATGCCTAGTTCGGAGCCGAACTTGGTTTTGGAGAAAAAATCAGGGGTCTGCTCGGGCGAGGTCGTGAGCCACGGAGCTCGCCGTGCGATCGAACCCATTGGGCTCGCGCAGGCGCTCTGCTAGAGCTGCAACTCGGATGTGGAGGCAGCGGGTCGGATGGGCGATGGTGCTGGGGCTCGGTTGTCAGCAGGCAGAATCGCCCGGGGCGGTGTCGCCGGCGCCGCTCGAGCAGGAGCGTGCGGTGGCCGCTGAGGGCGTGGAGACCAAGGGGCTCGCGCCGGGTGGCGCGTTGCCCGGAGTCACGAGCGAGTGCGGCACCTATGCCACGCTGGAGTGGGGCTCGCGCCAGCTCATCAACAACGTGTTTGGCCGCGAGCAGGCGCGCGGCCCGTGGGAGCAGTGTCTGCTGCGGCGTGAGATCAACGGCCAGGAGCAGCTGGGCTGGACCTGGTCGTGGCCGGGCTTTCTGCCCTCGTGTTTTGGCTTTCCGGAGATCATCGTCGGTTGGAAGCCGTGGTCGGAGCGCTCGACCGATGCGCGCCTGCCGGTGCGGCTGGCGGACGTGCAGCGCCTGGACGTGCGCTACGCGGTGCAGGTCGAGAGCAGCGGCCCGCAGAGCCTAGCTCTAGCGGCCTGGCTCACCGGCACAGGTGAAGTGTCGAGCAACCCGGCGGCGATCCGTACGGAGGTGGTGGTGTGGCTCGACGCGGCGGATGGGCTGAGCCCGCCGGGCCAGCGCATCGAGTCCGTGAGTTTGAACGACCAGCGCTACGAGCTCTGGCACGAGTCGAATCATGGCGACCGCGGCGACGGCAGTGGCTGGGAGCTCTACTACTTTCAGCCGTCCGAGCGCCGCCGTTCCGGTACGGTGCAGCTCTTGCCTTTTCTCGACCACCTGCGCCAGGCCGGTCGCGTGCAGGCCGAGCACTTCCTGGCGAGCGTGGAGTTCGGCAATGAGCTGATGGGCGGCGCGGGCACGACCTGGATAGAGGCGTACGAGGTGCTGATCACGGCTGGGCGTGCCGCGCCGTAACGCTCGTGGGCGGCGGCACGTGTGCCATTCCGAGGCAGCACTGGATTGCAGCCGCGCTGGCTCCCGGCGTCCAACGTTCCAGGCGGGAACCGCTTTTAGCTGCATGGTCTCATGCGCTTGCGTTGCGGCGTTTCAGCCGTGAAGCAGTGCGCCAACGCTGCCAGCGCGTAGTTCGAGGGACTTTGCCGCGCCTTGGCTGGACGTAAACCCCCGAGGCTGCGCCGCGGGAAGGCCTTGATCGCCCCGTTTGGAGGGCATATGACCGCCTCTATATGTGGGGCTCGAGCAACCGGGCAGGGGCGAGCGGGGGGCTCCGGCAGGTTGCGCTGCGCGCGGATCCCGCGCTGGGTGCTGGCCCGGCGCCTCGACGTGACCCCGCACTGCGCTGGGCGGCACTGGTGTTGCTGGTCGTCGGCTACCGCGTCTTGCTCGCCTCGTTGCACGGCGGGGTCGGCAACCCGGCGTTCTTGGTCGGCGTGATTCCCTGTCTCGTCGCGGCGGCTTTGCTCGGACTCCGGGGAGCGCTGGTGGCCGTCCTGGCCGTGCAGCTCATCGATCGGAACTTCGTGCTCTCCCTGCCCGGAGCAGCGACGGCAGAGGAGACGGGAGCGACCGCCGCGGTGATTGCGTTGCTGAGTAAGCTGCTCGTGGCGGGCGGGTTGGGCATGGTGATGGACACACGCCGCCGCGTCGCGGCACTCAACGCGCAGGTGTATAGCGAGCTCGACGCCAGAAGGAAGAGCGAAGAATCGCTACGCCACAGTGAAGAGTTGTATCGTGTGCTGGTCCAGAGCCTGGGCGAAGGGGTGGGGCTGTTCGACGCGCAAGACCGCGTGGTCTTCGCGAACCCGACATTCTCGAGCACGCTTGCGGTGCCGGAGGACAAGCTGCTGGGCAAGAGGTTCAGCGACTACGTCGTCGCGGCCAACGCCGCGCCGAGCCCTGGCCCCAGTGTAGCGAGCGAAGGCGCCCGTTCCTATGAGGTCGCGCTCCGGAGCAGCGCCTCGACAGTGCTTCTGGTCACGGAGACGTGCCTCGTTCCCGGTGGCCCGCGCGGCGCGCTCACGCTGCGCGTCGTCCGTGACCTCACCGAGCGCATCATGAGCGCGCGGCGGCAGCAGGAGCTGGAACGCGATCTGCAGCGCAGCCAGGCGCTGCAAAGCCTGGCGGTCATGGCCGGTGGCGTGGCCCACGACTTCAACAATCTGTTGTGTGGCGTGGTGGGCAACGCAGAGATCGCGCAACGAAAGGTCCCGCCGGACGCGCCCGCGCAGCTATCGCGCTGCCTCTCCGAAATCATCAACTTTGCGGGCGAAGCCGCGCAGCTGAGCAAGCAGATGCTGGCGTACGCGGGGAGGCGGAGCCTGGCGATCGAAGCGCTCCAGGTCAACGCGGAGCTCACCAGCGCGCTGCGCTTGCTGCATACGACCGTTTCCTCCAGGGCTCGCCTGGTCCTCGACCTCACAGACGAGCTGCCCGAGGTGGCTGCCGATGGCTTTCAGCTGCGTCAAGTGGTCACGAACCTGGTGCTCAACGCCCTCGATGCCATGGAAGGTAGGCGCGGCACCCTGACGCTGCGCACCGAGCAGCTGCGGCTCGAGGCAGAGGCGGCAGAACGCTACTCGCTCAAGCCGGGAAGTTACGTGAAGCTCGTGGTCGAGGATACCGGTTCAGGCATCGCCCCCGAGGCGAGGGAGCGCCTGTTCGAGCCTTTTTTCTCGACGAAGGCCTCGGGCAGGGGGATGGGCCTGGCGGCGGCGGCCGGCATCGTGCGCACGCACCGCGGCTGGCTGGGCGTCGACAGCACCTCGGAGCACGGTACGCGCTTTGGCATCCTGCTGCCCGTCGCGCACGAGTCTACACCCAGGCCCAAGACCCTTCCGCCAACGTCGGTTGCGCCGCTCGGCGCGCGCAACATTCTGCTGATCGACGACGAGCTGGCCGTGCGCGTCGTGACGGGTCGGCTGCTGAACGAGCTCGGCCACCGTGTCATGACGGCAGACAGCGGCCAGCGCGGGCTCGAGCTCTTCAGCAAACAACCCGACGCCATTGATCTGGTGGTGCTCGATCTGACCATGCCAGAAACGCCGGGCGAGCAGATCCTCGACGAGCTGCGGCTGGTGCGCGGCGATGTACCGGTGGTGATCACCAGCGGTTTTCAAGCGCAGGACGCCTCCAGGGTGCTGCATGTCCCCAACGTCATCGGCTTTCTCGACAAGCCGCATACGCTGCGCAGCTTGGAGCTGGTGCTCGCCTCGCTCGGAACGCGGCTGGCGAGCGTCCGCGTTGCCTAGCGCGAGCGGCGCCTGCCGATGCGAGGCGCGGGCGGTGCGCGCCCGCGGCGGACGCCTTTGCCCTGCCGCGCCGCGCGCGGTGCGCTCCACACCCAGTGTTTCACGCCGTACGTCAAGTCTCATCGTGCACGTGGCGCGCGCGCGCTGCCCCGCCAGAAAAATAAATTCGTAGCTGCGGCCCCTAAAGCTGCCTCAAAGCCCGGACGATATGGGTGTCAAGCTTTTGACACTCCGGGGAGGGCGAGCATGGCCGCTGATGAGGCTTCTTGTGTTCACGTCACGAGTTCGGCGCTGTCGGAGGGCGAACGCGACAGCGTTCGCGATGACATAGCTAGTTTGCAGACGGTCGCGATGTCATCATCGGCCGTCGCAGCCGCACGCCCGCCAGCAGCGGCGGCGAATGGACTGAGTGTGCTGTCGGCGCCCGGAGGCGAGGGCAGCCCGCTGTCCTGGTTTCAAGAGCGGCTGTGGATCCACTACCTTCGCGATCCAGAGAACACGAGCTACAACCTGCCTCTGCTGCTGCTCGTCCAAGGCCAGCTGGATGCCTCGGCGCTGGAGCAGGCCGTGAGCGAAATCGTAGCTCGTCACGAGAGCTTACGCACCTACTACGGCGAGGTGGAGGAGGGCGAGCCCGTGCAGTTTGTCGCGCCGCCGGAGCGCGTGCGGCTGCCGGTCATCGCCGTCGATCACGCTCAGCTGCTCGAGCACCTGGAGCGCCATCTCGAGCACCGCTTTGACCTGCGCCGCGGGCCAATCTTCCTGGCGAGCCTGCTGCGCCTGGCGGACGACCGGCACCTGCTCGCGTTCAACGTGCACCACATCGCGGCGGATGCTTGGTCGCTGCGAGCCGTCTTTCTGGGTGAGCTGCAGAGCGGGTACGCCGCGTTCTGTCGCCGGGAGCGGCCCGTGCTGCCGCCGCTGCCCATCCAATACAAGGATTACGCAGCCTTGCAGCGGGCTCGGGACCTGTCCGCAGACCTCGACTACTGGCGCCGTACGCTCGCGGACTACGAAGACAGCCTGGAACTCCCCACCGAGCGCACGCGGCAGACCAAGTCCTGCACCACGAGCGCGCGCTTGGTCTACCGCTATTCCAGGGAATTCGCGGGCGAGCTCGAGCGCTTCTCTCGGCGGCACGGCTGCACGCTCTTCATGTCGTTGCTCGCGGCGCTGGGCGTCACACTCAGCCGCTATGCGAACAAGAGCGACCTGTGCATCGGCACCACCACGTCCAACCGGTTGGACGTCGAGCTGGAGCCGCTGATCGGGTTCTTTGTCAACATCTTGCCGCTGCGGCTACGCATCGATGAACAGAGCAGCGTCGGAGCCCTGCTCAAAGCCGTACGCGCCCAGGTGCTGACTGCGTTCGAGCATCAAGCCGTGCCCTTCGAGCAGATCCTGCAGGCGACGGGGGCCGTGCGCCGCGGCAGCGGAAACCCCCTGGTGCCCATCGTCATGCGGCATCAGAACT